>Ga0153916_10001206_pt1 | contig 18356 bp, 12 predicted proteins | sample Opewatmetagenome_FD_109642 | JGI IMG/M metagenome (GOLD analysis project Ga0153916, IMG submission 109642) | Freshwater wetland microbial communities from Ohio, USA - Open water 3 Core 3 Depth 4 metaG | ecosystem: Environmental > Aquatic > Freshwater > Wetlands | place: USA: Ohio, Lake Erie... | reverse complement strand
CGGGCGCTCCTCGAACAGGCGGGTGGTGACCCGGACGTCGCCCGGATCGAGCCCGAGCGAGAAAGGGTGGATCGAGCCGTTCTGGCGGCGCGCCGCGCGGGCGAACCCGACCGCGGGGAAGGGCTCGAGGGTGAACTGGCACCGCTGCTCGACGTCGAAGCGGCCGCGGAGGAAGGCGTCGTCGGGCGGCGGTCGCGCGGTGATCCGCTCGACGAGGGGGGTGAGCCAGGAGACGAGGCGCGCGAAGAGCGGCTCGAGGCGCGCGACCCGCATCCCGGGCTCGTAGCCCTCGAGGAGCGCGTCGTAGGGCTCGCCGCCCGGCGGCACGCCGTACGCGCTCGCCTGCTCGCGCCGGAGCGCGAGGAGCCGCTCGAGCGCGGGGGCGAAGCGGCCGAAGTCGCCCGCCTCCCGGGCCGCCTTCCACGCGGCCACGCCCGCCGCCTGCGCCTGCGCGATGGCGCGGACGAGGTCCCCCGGGATCCGCGCCGCCCGGTCGTGATCGAAGCGCAGGACCCGGAGCGCCGCGGCGCGATCGGGCTCCGGGGAGCGCTCCGCCTCGGCACGGGCGAGGGCGTCGGCGACCGCGGGAGCGGTGAGCCGCTCGTGTTGCGCGCCCTGGATCGCGGCGAGCTGATCGCCGCGGGCCTCCCAGCCCTTCGGCGGCATGTACGTCTCCTGATCCCACTGGAGGAGCGCGGAGGTCGCGGACAGCGCGCGGAACTCGGCCATCGCGCGCGTGAGGGTCTCCCAGGCGGTCTCGGGCATGGCCACCCTTTCTAGGCGGGGGCGGCGGCGCCGACAAGGGTCCTACGGGAAGGTGACCTCGAAGCGATCTCCGCCCAGGTCCCGGATGCTGCAGCGCGTGCCGTAGCGCCGCGCGACGCCGCGGACGAGGCCGGGGACCATCGCTCCGAGCTTCCGGGGCGACTGATAGGTCATGACGAACGACTTGTCGCCCTTCCGCTCGTAGGTGAACCGCGGCGGGTGCGCGTTGGGGATGGTCTTCGTCATGCTCTGGTGGAGCGCGTCCATGCCGAGCAGGAAGTCCATCGCCGTGTCGTGCTGGCGGTAGTACGACGCGTATACGCGGGTCGCGTACTCGTTCGCCCAGTAGTCGCCGAAGGCGTCCAGGAGCGCCTGCGCCGGCGCCTTGGTGGCCTTGGAGAGCTCCCCGAGGATGGTCATGACGGTCGCGTCCGGCACGTCGGCGGGGGCGAGGAAGATCTGCCCGGGCACCCCCGCGGCGGCGAGCGCCTTCTCCCAGACGGGCTTGCCGAACTTCTTCTCCACGAGCTCCTTCAGGCAGACCAGGATCGTCCCTTTCATCGCCGTCTCCCCGATCGGCGGAGCCGCTCCGGCTCCGGGTCGACCATAGGCGAGCGGCGGAGCCCGTGTTTCGGGGGATCGGCTCGAGCGGCAGCTCACCTCTTCGTGCGCCGAGCCATCTTGCACCTCCAGCCGTTCGGGTGGCCCGGCGCGTCTTGGCGCACCCCCGATGGCGTCACGCCGGGGTGACGGCCCGCCCTGGCCGAGGAGCAGCGCCGAGGCCCGCTCCGCGGGCTCGTCGTTCGCGGAGGGCGCGAGCGGGTCCGGAACGGATCTTCTCGGGGCGAGAGGGGACGTCGTGGGGCCTCGGCCACCCTTCAGGGCGTTCGCTCCGCCCGCTCCGCGAGTCCATATTCACGGGACCACGAAGGGAGGCGTCCATGGCGCCGCTGACGCTGATCGTGAACGGGAAGAGCCACGCGGTCGAGGTGGCTCCCGAGACGCCGCTGCTCTGGGTCCTGCGCGACACCCTGGGGCTCACCGGGACCAAGTTCGGCTGCGGCATCGCCCAGTGCGGCGCGTGCACCGTGCTCGTCGACGGCGAGGCGGTCCGCTCGTGCCAGCTCCCGGCCCGGGAAGCGGCGGGCCACCGGATCGTCACCATCGAGGGGCTCTCCGCGAAGGGCGACCACCCGCTCCAGCAGGCCTGGGTGGCGGAGCAGGTCCCGCAGTGCGGCTACTGCCAGTCCGGGCAGATCCTGGCCGCCGCGGCGCTGCTCTCGAGGAAGCCCCGCCCCACCGACGCGGACATCGACGACGCCATGGCGGGCGTCCTGTGCCGCTGCGGCACCTACAACCGGATCCGCCGCGCCATCCACCGGGTGGCGAAGGGAGGCGCGACATGAGCGCCGTCGTGAAGATCACCCGCCGCCGCTTCCTCGAGGTCACTGCCGGGACGGGCGCCGGGCTCTGGCTCGGCGTTCACCTTCCGGGAAGGGCGGAGGCCGCCGAGCCCGCCGGGTTCGAGCCCAACGCCTGGCTGCGCATCGACCCCGCGGGCACCGTCACCGTGTTCCTCGCGAGGTCGGAGATGGGCCAGGGGTCCTACACCGGGATGGCGGTGCTGGTCGCCGAGGAGCTCGAGGCCGACTGGACGAAGATCCGCGTGGTCCAGGCCGACGCGGACAAGCGGTTCGGGACCATGAGCACCGGCGGCTCCTCGAGCGTGCGCCGGTCCTTCGAGCCGCTCCGCCAGGCCGGCGCCGCCGCGCGCGAGATGCTCGTGTCCGCGGCGGCGAGGCGATGGGGCGTCGACCGCGGCGCCTGCCGCGCCCAGCAAGGCGAGGTGGCGCACGCCCCGAGCGGCCGCCGCCTCGGCTACGGGGCGCTCACCCTCGCGGCGGCGAAGGAGGCGGTGCCGAAGGACCCGCCGCTCAAGGACCCCAAGGAATGGAGGCTCATCGGCCGGAAGGTCCCGCGGCTCGACGCGCCCGACAAGACCACCGGCCGCGCCCGCTTCGGCATCGACGTCCGCGTCCCCGGGCAGCGCTTCGCCGTGGTGGCGCGCCCGCCGGTCCAGGGCGGCAAGGTGAAGGGGTTCGACGCCGCCCGGGCGAAGCGGGTCGCCGGGGTACGAGCGGTGGTGGAGGTGCCGAGCGGCGTCGCGGTGGTGGCCGACTCCACGTTCGCGGCGATCCAGGGCCGCGAGGCGCTCGGCGCCACCTTCGACCCGGGCCCGAACGGCGCCCTCGACATGGCGCTCGTCTCGAAGCTCCTCGCGGAGGCGAAGCCCGAGCCGGTGCGGAGCGAGGGCGACGTCGAGAAGGCCCTCGCCGCCGCGGCCAGGAAGGTGGAGGCCACCTACGAGCTGCCCTTCCTCGCCCACGCCACCATGGAGCCCATGAACTGCACCGCCCACGTCCGCGGCGGCTCGGCGGAGCTCTGGGTCCCCACGCAGGCGCCGACGTGGGCGCAGGGCGCGGTGGCGAAGGCGTTCGGCCTCCCCGAGGAGAAGGTGAAGCTGCACGTCACCTTCCTGGGCGGCGGCTTCGGCCGCCGTGCCCTGCCCGACTTCGCGGTCGAGGCCGCGCAGGTCTCGAAGGCGGCCGGGGAGCCGGTCCAGGTGCTCTGGACCCGCGAGGACGACGTCCGCCACGACCACTACCGGCCCGCCGGCCGAAACGAGCTGTGGGCCGGCCTCTCGAACGACGGGAAGCTCCTCGCCTGGCACCACCGGGTCCGGACCTTCTCCATCGGCCAGCAGCTCTTCGGCACGCCCAGGCGCGGCGATCGGCCCGACGTCGTCGAGGGAGCCGCCACCACCACCTACGTCGCGGGTGCGCTGCGGGTGGACGCTGCCATCCCCGAGATCGGACTGCCGCTCGGCTGGTGGCGCTCGGTCTACTCGTCGCAGAACGCCTTCGCCGAGGAGTGCTTCGTCGACGAGGTGGCCCTGGCGGCGGGGAAGGACCCGCTCGCCTTCCGCCTCGAGATCCTCGCCGCCTCGAGCCGGCTGCGCGGTGCGCTCGAGCTCGCCGCCGCGAAGGCGGGCTGGGGGACCGCGCCCCCGGCCGGGCGCGCCCGGGGCATCGCCTGTCACAGCTCGTTCGGCAGCCACGTGGCCGAGGTCGCCGAGGTCTCCGTGGAGAAGGGGCGGGTCCGCGTCCACCGCGTCGTCGCCGCGGTGGACTGCGGCGTGGCGCTCAACCCCGACAGCGTCGAGCACCAGATCGAGGGCGCCATCGTCTACGGGCTCTCGGCCGCGCTGCGCGGCGAGATCACCGTGTCGAAGGGGGCCGTGGTCCAGGGCAACTTCGACGACTACGAGCCCCTGCGCATGAACGAGATGCCGGCGGTCGAGGTCCACCTCGTCCCGAGCCGCGAGGCGCCGGGCGGGCTCGGCGAGCCGGGCCTGCCACCCATCGCCCCGGCGGTGGCGAACGCCCTCTTCGCGCTCACCGGCAAGCGCCTCCGCCGCCTGCCCCTCGGCCGGGTGTAGCCCCGACGAGGGCGGGCGGCGCTCACGCCGCCGGCGGGTCGAGCGCGAGCGGCGCGCGCTCGAGCACCCCGGCGACCGCCTCCCGCAAGGCGCCCGCACCCAGCGGCTTCTCGAGCACGCGGCCCGCGTGGCGGGCGACGAACTCGGTGGTGAGCGGCGTGAAGGCGCCGCCGGTCGCGAACAGCGTCCGTTCCGCCAGCCCCGGATCCACCCGGGCGATCTCGTCGTGCAGCGCCATCCCGCTCAGCACCGGCATCGCCAGGTCCGTGAGGAGCGCGTCGTAGCGCTCTCCCGCGCGGACGCGGCGCAGCGCCTCGCGCGCGTCCGTCAGCGCGACCACGTCGTGCTCCCCCCCGAGGGCGCGCTCGACCATCCGGCAGAAGAGCGGCTCGTCGTCCACGACGAGGATGCGCGCGCGGCGCCTCGCCCGCTGCGGCGGCGGCGGCGCCGGGCGCGGCGCCTCCGCCGCGGGGGCCGCGGCCGCGGGGAGGGTCACCCGGAAGGTCGATCCCTTCCCGACCTCGCTCTCCACCTCGATCTCCCCGCCGAGCGCCGTGACGATGCCGTGGCAGATGGAGAGCCCGAGCCCCGTCCCGAAGCCCGCCGCCTTGGTGGTGAAGAACGGATCGAAGATCCGCTTGCGGCTCTCCGGCGCGATGCCGCAGCCGGTGTCGTGCACCTCCACCGTCACCGCGCCGTCCCCGCTCCGCCGGGCGACCACGCGGATGACGTTGCGATCGGCGTGGCCCTCGGGGATGGACTGAGCGGCGTTCACGAGCAGGTTCAGGAACACCTGGGAGAGGCGGGACTCGTTCCCGAGGACCGGCGGCACGTCCCCGACCTCCAGGGCCACCCGGGCCCGGTGGCGGATCTCGTTGCCGGCGAGCGCGAGCGCGGCGTGCAGGACGGGGGCGACCGGCACCGGCGTGCGGGCCTCCTCCCCGGCGCGCGAGAAGAGCTTCACGTCGCGCACGATGTCGCGCACCCGCTCCGCGCCGGCTTCGGCCTCGCGGAGCGCGGCGAGACAGGCGCGCACCGTCTCGGTGGCGTCTCCCCCCGTACCCCGCTGGCCCTCGGGCCGCGCCACGAGCGGCTCGAGCCGCTGCAGCGAGTAGGCCAGGTTCCCGATCACGTACGCGAGCGGGTTGTTGATCTCGTGCGCGACCCCCGCGGCGAGCGTTCCGATCGACGCCATCCGGTCGGCGATCTGCAGCCGCGCCAGCATCCGCTTGCGCTCCGTGACGTCGGTGCAGGTGCCCACGATCCGCGTGGCCTTCCCGCCGACGTCCCGGGCCACCACGCGGCCGCGTCCGTTCATCCACATCCAGTCGCCCGAACCGGTCAGCGCGCGGTGCTCGACCTCGAAGGACTCCTGCGCACCGGCCGCCGCCTTGCTCATCTCGGCGTGGAAGCGCGGCATGTCCTCGGGGTGGATGAACGACGCGAGCTCCTTCCCGGTGCGCGGCGTCCGCTCCTCGGGGAACCCGTACGTCTGCGCCCAGCACGGGTGGTAGATGGTGTCCTGCACGAGATCCCAGTCCCAGACGATCTCGCTCGTGGCCTCGACGGCCCAGCGCAGCCGGTCCTCGGACGCGTGGAGCGCCGCCTGCGCCTCGCGGAACCGCCGGTCCCGCCGCCGCTGCGAGCGGAGCATCAGCGCGACCCCGGCGGCGACGCCGGCGAGGAGGAAGGCGACCGCGACGGCGACGTACGCGAACATCGCGCCGTCTCCGGCTCCTCCGGTCATCCCGGTCCCCCTCCTTCCGGCAGGCTCCGCCCCGCGGGTGGGACGATCCTTATCACGCTCGGCCATCGGCACGTGCACCGTGACCTTGCGACCCGTCGCTCGCCCCACCCGGACGTGGGATCGCGCGACCCGCGCGAGCGCGGGCGGAAGCCGGTCCCCGCCCGTGTGGCGCCGAGGCCGACCGTCCCCGCCCCCCCGGGACGGGAGGGCCCGGGGCCCCGCTGACCCGGGCTCCCCGAGGTGCCGTTCTGAACGGACGATCATGATTCGTGAACGCTTCCAAGACACCGTTCGCCCCTTCCATGAGAAGGCCGCGAAGCGGCCCGGAGTCGAAGGGCGCCCCGGCCCACCGAGGCGTGCTTCGACTTCGCGCCCGCTGACGCGGGCGCTAGGCTCAGCACGAACGGTTGTGGTTGATCACGAATCGCGAGCGTTCGTTTAGAAGCTGACGGGGGAGGACGTGGTCGCCGACTGGGCGGCGGCGGGCGCGGCCAGGACGTTCACCGCCAGGGAAACGGCGGCGACGGTGAGACGGCGCAACAGGGTCATGAGGCCTCTCTTCGTCCGGCGCGGTCCGGCGCCGGCGCGGTGAAGGTTGCGCGAGCGGCTGCGCGCCCGTGCACGCGGCCGCCGCGAGGGTGCGTGTGTGCCCGGACCCGCTCGGCTGCCGGAGCGGAAGGCCGCGCGCACGCGCGACCCGCCGACATCGCACGGGACGTGCTCGGTCCCGGGACCGGAGCGTGGGCGAGGTCTCCCGCGGCGACGGGCACTTGCAAGGGCCCGCGCGCCTGCGCGCGCGGGTCGCTCGCGCTCCGGGGGTCGGGCGGGCGCCGACTGCGAGGAGCGCGCGCGGCGCCGACCGCCGGCGCACGCCCGGGCGTCAGCGCCTGCCGCCCCCGAAGATGGACCCGAGGACGCCGCGCATGATCGCCCGGCCGAGCTGGGTGCCGGCGGCGCGGGCGGCGCTCTGCGCCACCTTCCCGAGCATCTCGGTCGCCTGATCGGCGGCGGTCTTCGGCGCCCGGCCCCGGGCCGGATCCGGAGCGGCCTCGACCCCGCGCGCCCCCGCCCGCTTCTGCAGGAGCTCGTAGGCGGACTCGCGATCGACCGGGGTGTCGTAGCGGCCGCGGAGCGGCGACGACCGGATCGTCTCCGCCCGCTCGTCGGCCGACAGCGGCGCGAGGCGCGAGCGCGGCGGCATGACGAAGGCGCGCTCCACGGGGCACGGCGCGCCCTTCTCGTCGAGGAGCGACACGAGCGCCTCGCCCACGGCGAGCTCGGTGATGGCGCGCTCGACGTCCACCTTCGGGTTCGGCCGGAACGTCTCGGCCGCCGCCCGGACCGCCTTCTGGTCGCGCGGCGTGAAGGCGCGGAGCGCGTGCTGCACGCGGTTCCCGAGCTGCCCGAGCACCGCGTCCGGCACGTCGAGGGGGTTCTGCGTGACGAGGTAGACGCCCACGCCCTTCGAGCGGATGAGGCGGACCACCTGCTCGATCTTGTCCCGGAGCTCGCCCGGCGCGTCCTCGAACAGGAGGTGCGCCTCGTCGAGGAAGAGGACGAGGCGCGGCTTCTCGGGGTCGCCCACCTCCGGCAGCTCCTCGAACAGCTCCGAGAGGATCCACAGGAGGACGGCGGCGTAGAGCCTCGGGGAGCGGAAGAGCCGCTCCGCGTGCAGGATCGTCACCTGCCCCCGGCCGGCCAGGTCCGTGCGGAGCAGGTCCCCGAGGTCGAGGGCCGGCTCGCCGAAGAGCCTGTCTCCTCCCTCCGCCTCGAGGGCGAGGAGCGAGCGCTGGATGGCGCCGACGCTCGTCGGCGCCACGTTCCCGTAGCGGGCGCGCAGCTCCCCGGCGTGCTGGGAGACGTGCTCCAGCATCGCCCGCAGGTCCTTCACGTCGAGGAGGAGCAGCCCCGCGTCGTCCGCGGCGCGGAACGCCACCTGGAGGACGCCGCCCTGCGTCTCGTTCAGGCCGAGGATCCGCCCGAGGAGGAGGGGTCCCATCTCGGAGATGGTGGTGCGGAGCGGGTGCCCCGCCTCGCCGAACGGGTCGAGGAACGCCACCGGGCACGCCTCGGGAGCGAGGACGACGCCGAGCTCCTTCGCGCGGGCGAGCACCTTCTCCGATTCGCCTCCGGGGCGGGCGAGCCCCGAGAGGTCGCCCTTCACGTCCTGGAGCAGCACCGGCACGCCGATCCGGCTGAAGCCCTCGGCGAGCACCCGGAGCGTCACGGTCTTGCCGGTCCCGGTCGCGCCGGCGACGAGGCCGTGCCGGTTCGCGAGGGCCGGCAGGAGCAGGAGGTCGGTCGCGCCGTGCTTCGCGACGGTGAGCGGGGACGGGGGCATGGGCAGCGGGTGGCGCGGTCCGGCCGGCGGCGCCTCCACCCTCCTCCTTTTCGCTTCCGGCGGAGCTTCCCGGGCGCACCATGCTACTTCAAGTCCGCGGAGGATCGCGCCCGCGCGGCGACCGCCCCCGCCAAGTGTTTGCGGGCCGGAGGGCCGCCGGCTACATCGCCGGACCGGAGGACGGCGGAATGAGGGTCTTCGTCAGCGGGGCGACGGGCTACCGGGGGGAGGCGATCGTCGCGGCGCTCGTGGGCGCGGGCCACGAGGTGACCGGCCTCTCCCGCTCCGCCGTGAAGGACGCGCCGAACGCGTTCCGGGAGTGGCGGGCGGCCTGACCGCCCCGGGAGGCTCCGATGCCGGGCGGCGCCGACGAGATCGTTGCTCACCGTATCTGCCCCCTGTGCGAGGCCTGCTGCGGCCTCGAGCTGCGCGTCGCCGGCGGCCGCGTGGTGGCCATCCGCGGCCACGCCGCCGACGTGTTCAGCGCGGGGTACCTCTGTCCCAAGGCCGCCTCGCTGAAGGACCTGCACGAGGACCCGGATCGGCTGCGCACCCCGCTCGTGAGGCGCGGCGGCCGGCACGTCGAGGTGAGCTGGGACGAGGCCTTCGCCGAGATCGAGCGACGGCTCCCGCCCATCCTCGCGGGGCACGGGCGCGACGCCGCCGCCCTGGTCGCCGGGAACCCCACCGTCCACAAGATGGGCCTCATCCTCTACGTCCCGAGGCTCGCCCGGTCGCTCGGGACGAGGAACGTCTTCTCCGCCTCCACCCTGGACCAGATGCCGAAGCAGCTCTCCTCCGGGCTCATGTTCGGGAGCTGGCTGTCGGTCCCGGTGCCGGACGTCGACCGCACCGACCTCCTGCTCGTCCTCGGGGCGAACCCGGTGGAGTCGAACGGGAGCATGTGGACGGTGCCCGACTTCCGCGGCCGGGCCCGCGCGCTCCGGGAGCGCGGCGGCCGGATGATCGTGGTCGACCCGAGGCGCACCGAGACCGCGCGGCTCGCGGACCGCCACCTCCCCATCCGCCCCGGCGCGGACGCGTTCTTCCTCCTCGGCCTCGCGCACACGCTCTTCGCCGAGAAGCGGGTCCGGCTCGGCCGGCTCTCGGAGCACGTCGTCGGCCTGGCCGCGGTCGAGGCGGCCGTGTCCGGCTTCGCGGCCGAGCGGGTGGCGCCCCGCTGCGGCATCGCGGCCGAGACCCTCCGCGAGGTCGCGCGGGAGCTGGCCGGCGCGGAGCGCGCCGCGGTCTACGGCCGGATCGGCACCTGCACCCAGGAGTACGGGACCCTGGCGAGCTGGCTGGTGGACGTCCTGAACGTGCTCACCGGCCACCTCGACGAGCCCGGCGGCGCGATGTTCCCCGGGGCCGCGGCCTTCGCCGCCAACACCGCCGGGGAGCCCGGCGCCGGCCGGGGCGTCGTCACCGGACGCCACCGGAGCCGGGTCTCCGGCGCGCCGGAGGTGATGGGCGAGCTGCCCGTCACCTGCCTGGCCGAGGAGATCGAGACGCCGGGCGAGGGCCAGGTCCGGGCGCTCGTGTCCGTCGCGGCGAACCCCGTGCTGTCGTCGCCGAACGGCGCGCGCCTCGCCGCCGCGCTCGATCGCCTCGAGCTCATGGTGAGCGTCGACGTCTACCTCAACGAGACGACGCGCCACGCCCACGTGATCCTGCCCGGGCTCTCGCCGCTCGAGGAGTCGCACTACGACGTGGCCTTTTCCCAGCTCTCCGTCCGCAACCACGCGCGGTACAGCGCGCCGGTGCTGCCGAGGCCGGAGGGGCGGCCCGCCGAGTGGGAGATCCTGCTCCGGCTCGCCGCCGTCGCCGGCGGGAAGGGCGCGCGGGCGGACCTGGCGGCGCTCGACGACGAGCTCGCCGCCCAGGACGTCCGGCGCCTGGCGGGGCCCCGGGCCGGCGCGGTGCTGGGCGCGCTCGCGGGCCGGCGCGGCCCGGAGCGGCTCCTCGACCTCGCCCTGCGCGCCGGTCCCCACGGCGACGGCTTCGGCCTCCGCCCCGGCGGGCTCGACCTCGAGAAGGTGAAGGCCGCCGTGGACGGCATCGACCTCGGCCCGCTCGCGCCGCGCGTGCCCGAGGTGCTGCGCACGCCGTCCGGGAAGATCGAGCTCGCCCCGCCCATGCTGCTCGGCGATCTGGCGCGGGCGGCCGCCGACCTCGCCCGGCCCTCGCCGGAGCTCGTGATCGTGGGCCGGCGCCAGCTGCGGTCGAACAACAGCTGGATGCACAACCTGCCGACCCTCGCCAAGGGGCCGTTCCGCTGCACCGCGCTCGTGCACCCCGCCGACGCCGGTCGGCTGGGGCTCAGGGACGGCGCCCGGGCCCGCATCTCCCGCGCCGGCCGATCCATCGAGGTGGTGGTCGAGGTCAGCGACGAGATGATGCCCGGCGTGGTCAGCCTGCCCCACGGCTGGGGTCACGACCTGCCCGGCGCGCGGCTCTCGGTCGCCGCGCGCCGGCCCGGTGCCAACCTCAACGCGATCCTCGACGACGGGCTCCGCGAGCCGCTCTCCGGAAATGCGGTCCTCAGCGGCTTGCCTGTCGAGATGAGCCCGATCGCCTGAGCGTGGCGCCCGCGAAGCGGGCGCGGAGTCGAACCACGGCGCTGGTGACGCAGTGGCGCCCTTCGACTCCGGGGCGCTAGGCGCCCCTACGCTCACGGCGAACGGAATGGTGCGGGTGTTCGCGAATCGCGCTCGCCCGTTCAGTCGCGCGCCGCCCGCCAGCGCTCGTCCCGGTCCTCGTGGTGCCCGCTGTCGTGCCGCCGCTGCGGCTTCCCCTGGTCCGGCCGTCTGTAGTCGCACACGCCGTCCGGGAAGATCGCCTCGAGCTGCTCGAGCTCGCCCGGGGTGAAGGCGGCGGCCCCGTAGGTGCCGTCCCCGAGCGCGGCGGCGAGCGGCTTCAGCGCGCACTTGAACATGTCGCCCGCGAACGTGTCTCCGGCGACCATGCGCGAGCTCGACTTGAGCGGATAGGCGAGGGTGCAGGCCCCCGCCGGCCGCCGGTCGAGGATCCCGTCCCAGACGTTCGGGCCCGAGGCGATGAGGTTGCCCGTGGCGTCCGTGCACTTGTCGACGAAGCCGCCCGGCCTCTCGCCGTTGGCGCGCCACGCGTCGAGCACGCCCAGCGCGTCCAGGATCCGGGCGGGGATGTCGGCCTCAGACCCGGTGAACCAGATCACCTGGTCGCGGGCGCGCCCCTCGGCGGCCCTCATGCGCGCGCGCGCCGAGAAGGACTGCCGCGCGTTGTGCATGTTGAGCTTCGGCTCGAGGTAGGGGCGCAGGTCGATGAGGGGGATGTCGATGTCCCCCGTGAACACGTGACCGGAGGTGTAGGCCTTCTGCATGGCGGAGAGGTCGCCGCTCCGCCGCGGGCTCGGCGCCCACCCGGCCCCGAGCGGCAGGCGGCACGCCAGCGGATCCCGGTGCATGTTCCTCGAGTCGAACGGATCGGCGTACGGGTTCCAGGCGACGTACTGGTCCTGCTCCTTCCAGCTCCCCACGCAGGCGTTCAGCTCGACGAACTCGTCGGGCCCGATGCGGCCGTCCACCAGCGCCTGGAGGCCGTACTGCACGCCGACGTTGTCGGCCGGGACGGGGGCGAACCCGTTCGCGTCCACGCCGTAGATGTTCTCGAGGTCGTTCCAGTGCGTCCAGCGGATGCCGGCGACCACGGAGGCCGGGTAGCGGTAGAGGGCCAGCGCCGTGAAGAACTGCGGATCCGTGAAGCGCGGGTTCATGACCAGCGGCTCGCCGAAGAACCAGCCCTCGATGCACTCGCTCGAGCCCGCCGTGCCGAACACCGAGTTACGCACGGTGTCGCTGGCGTTCAACCCCTCGATCCACTGCCGCCGGCTCCACACCGCCCACCTCGAGCCCGCCCCCTTGGTCATCACGTCCTCGAGGAAGTACTGCTCGAGGAGGTTGCAGTCCCCGACGTAGATGGTCTGGGTGACCATGTCCGGGTACGAGTACATGGGAATGCCCGCGTCGAGCAGCCCGGGGTGGTTCTGGCCGATGACGTACTGCTGGATGCCGCCGCCGGAGCCGCCGAGCCCCACCGTGTAGCTGGGCGCGCCGTAGGTCTCGGCGAGGTGCCCCTTCACCATCAACATGGCCTCCTCGGCGAGCCGGAGGTTGTAGTGGACGCCGGTCTCGTTCCCGGAGGAGGTGGCGATGGCGTAGCCCTCCCGCAGCAGGAGCGGGAAGACCGCGCGCTCCGCGCCCCAGAGCCCGCCGTGCCAGGCCGCCTCGCCCTGCCAGTGGCCGATGCCGACGCCGCCGCGGAAGTAGTACACGAGCTTGCGGTTCCAGGCGCCGTTCTCCAGCTGCGCCGGGCTCGCCGCGGACTCCGGCCAGGGGGCCAGCATGGCGATGGTGTAGAGGAAGCGATCGAGCGTGCCGGTCTCCACCCGGACCACGAAGGGGACGAGGTTCCCCTTCACCTCGACGAGCTGGAGCGTGGCGGGCGGCGCGGCGAACATCGTGCCCGGATCGAACCTGAGGAAGTTCTGGGCGGCGCCGTCCCAGTAGAAGTAGTCCACGCGGGTCGCGATGCCGCAGCTCTCGCTGTAGCCCACCGGCGTCGCGGCGAAGTCCGGCGCGCCCGCGGTCTCCGGGAACACGGCGTTGCCGCGGCCGTCGTGGTTGTCCACGAGCGGCTGGCCCAGCCCGGACTCCACGGTGGCGCAGATGAACGGGTACTGCTTCGGGCCGAGGTGGAGCGGCCCGTCGGCGGGGCCGACGTCGCCCACCCAGAAGCGGAGCGGGTTCGCGTGCTCGGAGGTGAGCGCTCCGGCGGCGGCCCTGGTCTCGCGATCGGGCCGGCTTCCGCAGGCCACCGCCGCGACCGCCAGCGACAGCAAGAGGGTCCACCTCGAAATGAACGGGCGTGTGGCTGGGACCATGTCGTGCCCTCCTTCGAGACCGCCCTGCAGGATCGGGCCGCGGCGAGCGCCTGGACCGCGTCGCGGACGAGGCGGGGCGGAGCTGCGAGGAGGGAACAGGCACACATCGGCGCTCGGGCCTCAAGCGGCCCGTTGGGCAGCGTGTGATCGCGAGTCCCGGTCGGGACGCGCCGCCCGGTCCCGGGAGCGGCCGGGCGTCGGCGCGGGGTGGGTCAGTCGCAGGTCGACGAGGTCGTGACCACCTCCGACCCGGCCTTCCCATCGCCCGGTCTCAAGCCCGGCAGGTAGACGAGGAGCCCCTCGATGAACGCGGTGCGCTTCACGCCGCCCTCGACGGTGGCCCACATCGGGTTGATGCACTCGGAGCGCAGGAACACGGTGAGGTTGTTGTCCCGCGTCCGGTTGTCCGGGGCTCCCTCCGGCCTCTCGTCGTCGTCGTCGCGGATGCTCACCCAGAAGCTCGGGTTCCCGTCGCCATTCAGATCCGTGCCCTTGTCGAGCTTGCCGGAGCCGGTGCTGTCGCCCTCGAGCGCGAGGGGAATGGCGGAGGCGGACGCGGGGTAGAGGTCGCCCAGCGAGGGGTCGTAGCGTCCGGCGGTCACGCCGGAGAGGATGTCGTTCCAGTTGCTGGTGCGCTTGTAGTTGCACCCGAAGTAACGCCGGCCGTACTGGATCCCCGCCTCGGCGCAGGCGAGGCCCCGCTCCTGGACCGACATCCGGGCGGCCGCGATCCGATCGCGCCCGGCGTACCCGATGACCGCCGCGCCGATGACGGCCAGCGCCAGGACCAGGGCGATCGCGAAGATGAGCGAGACGCCGCGCTCGGACGCCCGCGAGCCGGCGCGGCTCACATCGCCCCCAAGCTGACGTTCCGCACCGCGACGGGGAGGCGGTAGGCGCGCCGCAGGTAGGGCTGGGCCCGGTCGCCGCCGGGCGGGAGGCCCGGCAGCAGGGCGGCCTGGTTCCCCAGGGCGATGGGCGGGTCCCCGCTCTGCTCGATCATGGGACCGCCGCTCCGCAGCACCACCATGAGGACGACCGACCGCAGCGTGGAGATGTTCCCCTCGTCCATGCGTGCGCCGCCTCCGTTCCACGCGCCGAAGGCCCACAGGGCCTCCGCCGCCGCGGGCGCCCCGGGCTGCGCGCCCGGGCAGGCCCCCACCGCGCCGTTGTCCGTCTCGCAGTCAATCTGGAGGTTCTCGAAGCCCCTCGCGATGACGCTCCGCCCCGAGATCTCGGCGTTCGACGCCGGCACGCGGGGGACGAGGAGCTCGAGCTGCACGAGCTCGTCCAGCACGTCCACGTAATAGAGGCGAGCCCGCGCCGCCCTGACCATCGCGCCCTTCGGGAGCTTCCCGCTCGGGTAGACGTTCTGGGTCGAGGAGAGGTTCAGGGCTCCGGGGGCTCCCGCCACCGCGTCGACGATGAGGGTGATGCGGGACCAGGCCGCTTGCTGGTACGAGCCGGCGAGCATCCCATTGCCGACCTGGAACCGGTCCGTCTCGGTGACCGCGAGCGACTGCGTCGAGTCGTAGTGGTCGCCCTGCGCCGCGGCCCGCCCGCCCAGCGGCGCGGCGCCGACGAGGAGCAGCGCGTCGGTCCCGGGCTTCGCGTCGATGCCGCCGCCCCCCGTCACGTTGTCGAGGATCTGGACCGCGGGCCGCCGCACGACGTTGCCGAGGGAGTCCTGGGTCCAGATCACGCCCTGCGTCGCCCCGAGCGAGCCCTGGCGGAGGTCCCGCTCCACGACCTTCAGGGCGTCGCGCCCCTCGCCCTGCATCTGGACGTTCAGGTCCCGCACGCGCGACGTCCGGGTGAGGTCGATGAGGGTCTTCGTGATCGCCGTGACGACCACCGCGGAGATGGCGACGACGAACATCAGCTCGAGGAGCGTCATGCCGCGCGGTGCGGTGCGTCGGGGGAGCCGGTGCATGGTCAGTCCGTGAGGTACATGTCGGCGGCGACGCAGCCGATGTTCTGGAAGCGGGTGGCCGGGGTGCAGCCCTGGTCCGTCCGCTCCACGTACACGTTCAGCCTCCACACGCGCTGATCGTTGCCGGCGGCGTCGGGGATGGGCGTGGCGGAGACCCACCGCCGGTACGCCGCCGCGCCGGCGGGGCAGAAGACGGGGTTGGCGGCCGGATCCCACGCCCCTCCGGTCACGCCCGGGTTCTCTCCGACCAGCACCGCGTCGAAGTCATAGCAGCTCTCCACGACCCAGGTCGGGTTCGCGGGGTTCGCCGTGAGCGCGCCGAGCGGCGCCACCAGATCGCGCCGGGCGACCGTGAGGCGCTCGAGGAGCCCGGTGCGGAGCAGGGCGCCCTCGGTCCGCCGGTGGGCGACCGCGGTGGCGGAGACCGCCTCCTTCATGGCGCCCACGAAGCCGGTGGTCGCGACGAGGAGGATCGCCATGGCGATCATGAGCTCGATGAGGGTCGAGCCGCGGGGCGAGCGGAGCCTGGGGAGAGGGCGGGCCATGGTCACTGGACGAACGACGGGTCGTTCTCGGGCCGGAGCTCCCAGCTCCTCGGCACGGCCGGCGTGAAGCGATTCCGCACGCTCGTCCCGAGGGTGGGCGTCGGCGCGGCGGAGGCCTTGCGCCCGAGGCCGGTGTCGGAGCTCGAGACGACGTCCGCGCCGAAGACGAGCACGCCGCCGAAGCGCTTCGTGCCGGTGTCCAGCGTGGTGGAGCCGGTCGCGGTGACCCTGAGGGTGCGGCCCTTGTCGTTCAGGCTGGTGGTGATGTCGCCGCTGAACGAGCCGTACGAGGTGTTGGCGAACATCTGGTTCGAGACGATCTTCGGCATGCCGTACACGCGCTCGCCCACGTCGAGGGGGGTGTCCCAGATCGCCGCGTCGAGGAGCACGCCCGAGAGCAGCGGGTCCACGCTCTTCGCGGACGACGAAATGGTGCCGGTGAGCCGGGTGCCCGTCTCCGGGAACGCGGGCGCCACGTAGATGTGCCCGGGCTGCGTCGGGGCGATCGACCAGTCCACGCCCATCGTGCCCTGGGCGATCGCGATGCGGTTCTCGAGGTAGGGCTTGAGCGCCGTCGGCACGACGGTGAAGCGTCCCACGCCGATGGGGCTCGTCAAGGGCTGCTGCGCCAGGTCGCTGCCCCCGGCCGGCTTGAACGCAGCGATCGTCGCCGCGTCCACGCCCGTCTGCGTCATCGCCGGCGTTCCCCACAGCGGGAAGGACTTCTTCCCGCCCACGCTGCTCGGGAGGTAGTTCAGGTTCCGGCCGTCCACCGCCGAGAGCTCCCACAGGTGGCCTTCGAAGTCCCCGACGTAGACCCGATCGACCGATCCGTCGGCGTCCACGTCCACCAGGGCGGGCCGTCCGGGGATGCCGTTGTCCGCGATGACCGTGCCGGCGGCGTTCGCGCGGGTGTACCGGTTCTCCCACTGCCAGAGCTTCTGCCCGTTGACGACGTCCACGGCGAACACCTCGACGCCCCTGTAGCCGAGCGGCGTGTTCGGGTTGGCCACGAAGTCGGCCGCGCTGGTCGCGACGAACGCCACGAACTGGAAGGCGTTCCCGCTCCAGAGCGTGCCGATGGCCGTGCCGTTGGCGTAGCCGAGGTTGTGGTAGTCGTACCGCCCGGCCTTGAGCCCGTCGATCACCGTGCCGCTCGTGGTGTCGTAGGCCGTCGGGATCCAGGGATGGTTCCCCTGCGTGCCGTCGTCCGAGTTGAACCACTTGAGCGCGTAGCTCTGCGGCTTCGACCTGTCCAGGTGATCGCCGGTGTCCGCGAAGGTGCCGTTCCCGTTCATGTCGAAGCGATCGTCCGAGTTGTCGGGACCGTTGACCTGCCAGAGCACCACCGGCTTGAGCGGATTCGTCACGTCCATCGCGAACATCTCGCCGCCGCCCTCGCCGCTCGTCGCGACGAGGATGGTGCGCCACTCCCGGATGCCGTTCGGCCGCTCGGACGGAGAGGTGAGGTCGAAGACCCCGTCGCCGTTGGCGTCGCGCGGGAAGTTGCCGAAGACGTCCAGCACGTTCACGTTGGCGTCCACCATGGCGGTGTTGGTCGCGAGACCACACAGCTGACCCGGCGGGACGAACGCCCAGAGCTCCGCACCGGCCTTCACGCCCGCGGGGAGCGTCGCCCCACCGGCCGTCCAGGAGGTGTCCCCCGAGACGTAGACGGCGTGGAGCATGCCGTCGCGCGCGCCGAAGTAGGCGACCACGGGGCGGTCGCTCCACGACGCGGTGCTTCCGGTGCCGACGGCGCCGCCGATGTACGGGCTCGGCCCCACCACGGCGGGGCTGGAGTGGTCGACGCCGCCGAGGAACGGCTGGTTGCGCTGCCACTTCGAGGTGAAGTTGTCGCACTGGGCGGCGGTGGGCGTCATGATGGCGACGCCGGTCGTCTTGTCGTGGGAGGCGCAGTACCCGCGCACCTGCTGGACGAACAAGCCGAGGGTGCTCGCGATCGACGCGGCGTTGGTGCCGGCGAGGAGCTGCTGCTGCGTGACGCCGGCCGTGGCGCACTTCGCGAGCTTCATGGAGAGATCGCACACGGGGTTCCCGTTCGCGTCCACCTGGCCGCTCGGCGTCGCGCAGGTCGCGGGGGCCGTCTGGGTGTAGTCGAGGGGGACCTTCTTCCAGCCGAGGTTCGCGTTCCCGCCGAGGGCGGTGAACAGGTTCCGCTGGTCCGGCGCCGGGACGAGGGTGGCCGTGTCCCACAGGGCGTTGGACGCGAAGTCCTGCCCCGTCGTGGAGATCTTGGCGAGATCGTAGGCTCGCAGGTGGCCGTCGATGTACGGGAAGCGCCACGAGGCCGGCGCGGCGGGGTTGTAGTTGATCCAGTCCTGGAACGGGCCGGGCGGCATGCGCTGGACGTAGGTCCCCTGGAACACGGTCTGGGCGGTCACGGTGGGCTTCCCGAAGGCGTCCTTGCCCCACGTGACGTAGCCCACGGGCTCGGAGCGCGCGAGCTCGGTGCCCGAGTCGGAGAAGCCGAGGTTCAGCATGGTGTTGAGGACGATGCGGTTGCCGCCCGGGTCGTCGTTGTAGGTGTGCCCCCCGAGGTAGACCACCATCCCCTTGGTCGGATCGTTGTCCTTGTGGCGGG
>Ga0153916_10001205_pt1 | contig 18364 bp, 17 predicted proteins | sample Opewatmetagenome_FD_109642 | JGI IMG/M metagenome (GOLD analysis project Ga0153916, IMG submission 109642) | Freshwater wetland microbial communities from Ohio, USA - Open water 3 Core 3 Depth 4 metaG | ecosystem: Environmental > Aquatic > Freshwater > Wetlands | place: USA: Ohio, Lake Erie... | reverse complement strand
GCTACTCGTTCCGGCCGTGGAAGGACGCCAAGGCGATCGCCGACGGGCCAGCGATCCTGTCCTACATCCGCGAGGTGGCGAGCGACCACGGCATCGATCGCCACATCCGCTACGGCCATCGCGCCGTCGCCGCGCACCGCCTCCACCGTCCAGGCTGCGTCCTCGCTCGACCAAGCGGCGCGGACGACCTTGTGGTTGAAGCGGATGTGCTTCTCGATGCCCCCGTCGCGGGCGGTATCGCGGATATACTTCAAGATCGAGGGGCCGTCGGCGATGGCCTTGGCCTCGGTCCACGGCTTGAAGGCATAGCCCAGGGTGTACATGTCCGAGTCCGAGCGGATGCCGGGATAGCGGAACAGGTCCCAGGTGCCCCCGATGGCCTCGCGCCCCTCGAAGATGGCGTAGGTCCTGTCCGGGCAGTTCTTCTGCAGGTGATGGGCGGCGCCGATGCCGGACAGGCCAGCTCCCACGATCAGCACGTCGACATGTTCTGTGGCCATGGCCGTCCCCCACCCCGCCTTGAACGACAGGTATGTTATCAGCCATAATCTATCATGCGGAGGACGTCACCCTATGGGATTCAGGGCGACGCTCGGGGGTGAGGGGGACGCCGCGCCCTATCCCTTCGACAGCTCCAGCCCCGGCATGGAGCCGTCGGCCCGCCAGTCCTCCAGCAGCTTGATGAAGGCGACCGAGCCGGCGCCGTACGAGCCGTTGCGCACGGCGATCGCCGCGGGCTTACCCTCGTTGTTGTAGTAGCCGGGGGTGCATTCCTCGAGGAATTTCTGGCGCTGGAGCGCCGTGGACATGATCGTCTCGACCCAGGCCGCCTCGGCCTCTTCGGACACTTCGACCACCGTCACGTCGTCCTGCAGGCACTTCTGCAGGATGTAGGCGACGTGCTTTCCCTGCTCGTTGAGCATGTGCGGATAGTTGGCCGTGAAGCCCGACTGCGCGTTGCTCATGATGAAGCAGTTGGGGAAGGAGCGCACGTGCATGCCGTGCAGGCTCGAAACTCCCTCCGACCACTTCTGCGTCAGGGTGAGCCCGCCCCGGCCGTAGAGCTCGTAGCCCGCCCGGCGGGTGTACTCGGTGCCCACCTCGAAGCCCGTGGCGTAGATCAGGCAGTCGACCTCATAGGCCTTGCCGTCGACCACCACCGCGGTCTCGGTGATCCGCTCCACGCCGCGGCCTTGCGTGTCCACCAGGGTGACATTGGGCCGGTTGAAGGTCGCCAGGTACTCGTCGTGGAAGCAGGGCCGCTTGCAGAACTGGTTGTAGTAGGGCTTGAGCGCCTCGGCGGCGGCCTTGTCCTGGACGACCGCCTCCACCCGGGCGCGGATCTGCTCCATCTTCTGGAAATCGGCCAACTGCACCAGGGCGGCGGGATCCTGGGCCTCCTTGGCCTTCCGCATCCGCGCGATCATGCCGAGGTTGCGGATGATGTCGGTCCAGCCGTCGTTGACCAGGTCCTCGTCCTGGTGGCCACCGGAGACCAGGACGTTGAAATTGTCCATCCGCGCCTGCTGCCAGCCTGGCGGCAGGCGAGCGGCCCAGTCGGGATCGGTGGGCCGGTTGTTGCGCACGTCGATCGACGAGGGCGTGCGCTGGAAGACGTAGAGCTGGCCGGCGGTCTCGCCCACATGGGGCACGCACTGCACCGCCGTGGCGCCCGTGCCGATGATCCCCACCCGCTTGCCCGCCAGTCCTGTCAGCCCGCCGTCCGACGTCCCGCCCGTGTAGGCGTAATCCCAGCGGCTGGTGTGGAACGAGTGGCCCTTGAAGGTCTCGATCCCGGAAATCCCCGGCAGCTTCGGCCGGTGCAGCGGCCCATTGGCCATGACCACGAAGCGGGCCTTCATGCAGTCGCCGCGGTTGGTGGAGATGATCCAGCGGTTGAGCGCCTCGTCCCACCGCATCTGCGTCACTTCGGTCTGGAAGCAGGCGTTGCGGTAGAGGTCGAAGTGGCGGCCGATCGCCCGGCTGTGCTCGAGGATCTCCGGGGCGCGGGAATACTTCTCGACCGGCATGTAGCCGATCTCTTCAAGCAGCGGCAGGTAGACGTAGGATTCGATGTCGCAGGCCGCGCCGGGATAGCGGTTCCAGTACCAGGTGCCGCCGAAGTCGCCGCCCTTCTCGATCATGCGGATGTCCTGGACGCCGGCCTGGCGCAGCCGCGCGCCGGCCAGCAGGCCGCCGAAGCCGCCGCCGATCACCGCCACCTCGATCTCGTCGCTCAGCGGGGCGCGCTCGAACCCCGGCTCGACATAGGGATCGTCGAGGTAGTGAGCGAAGGCGCCGGCGATCTCTTGGTATTGCTCGTTGCCCTCGGCGCGCAGACGCTTGTCGCGCTCGGCCCGGTACTTCTCGCGCAGGGCCTGCGGATCGAACGCCAGGCCGTCCGCCGTCGACCCGGGGGACTGGGTCGTATCGATGGTGTCCGACATGGCGCGCCTCCCTAAGGCCTGTTTCGAATATTCGGTATTCAGCGACCTAAGGGAAGGCAACCCTCCATCGACGGGTGCGACCTCAGGCGCCGTGGAACGCCGTCAGCCGGAGGAGCTTGGGAGGGGCGCGCTTCCGCAGCTGTCCGTGCCGCAGAGATCCTGGGAGGGGTCGTCCATCTTGCGGCCGCGGCTCCTGGACTTGGCCTGCCACTCGCTGCGCTTGAGGCAGGTCTTGATCGTGGCGATCCGGGATCCGAGGGGCGCTTCCTTGCGGCAGATCACCGGATCGTCCGGCGCCCCAGGCGGCTGGGCGGGATCGTTCGCGGCGGGGGACGCCGCCGCCGGAGCCTGAGTGGCCGGCATCTGAACGGCCGGCGTTTCCGCCGCCAGGACCCCTGTCGCGATCCAGAAGGCGCCGGCGGCGAGATATGAGAGCTGACTGCGCATGACGATTGATGTCCGTCGTGGGTTATTTGCCCCGACTTTCAAGCGCATGCTGCCGCTTGGCAAGATGTTCGCGTTCAGGTTTTGGGCGCGAACGCCTGCAACAATTGCTTGAGTTCCGGCTCCTCGACCAGGTCGGCGGCCTCGGCGAGGGAGGTCCAGAGTTTCTCCCGCTGCGCCTGCTCCGGCCAGGTCGCGCGCTCCTCGGCCACCTTGAGCGCATGGACGGCGACCCGCACGTGCTGGGTCCGGCCGCTCTTGAGCCGTTTGCCGTAGTGGTAGACGCCGGCGGGCTTGGCCTTGGCGGGGCCCAGCACCCCGGCCTCCTCGAACGCCTCGCGGGCCGCGGTCTCAGCCGAAGACAAGCCCTTCATGGGCCAACCCTTCGGAATCACCCAACGGTGCGTCTCGCGCGAGGAGATCAGCAGCACCTCGACGCCGCCGTCGGCGCTCCGCCGCCAGGGCAAGGCCGCGCACTGATCGCGGGGTTCGCGGTCCGGCTCCGGACGCAGGCGGCGACTCTTGCGCCCCATCTTAGCCGACGGCCAAGCGGGTGTAGTTCGCCCCCCAACCCGGGGCGGGCGCCTTCAACAGCCGAGACCTCTGAAGTCCGCTCACCCGTCTTCGCTCCAAACCCGGCGTCCGCCGGAACCCAGGTGCCTATTCCCCCCGCCGGTCGCTGTAAACCCGATGTCGCCCACGAATCCCCGGGCGCGCGCATATGTCCGAAGACGGAAGAATTCCGGGCCCTTTAGCCGGCTAGGACTCCACCGTGAAGCTCAGGCCGGCGTTCGCCTCCAGCCGCCTGATCAGCTCCTCGCCCATCGCCGAGGCCGATGTCCAGCAGCCGCCGGGGGTGGCCGCGCGGTCCACATCGCGGACCAGGCAGACGGCGCTTTCGCCCAACATCTTCGAGGTGGAGCCGTAGCCGGGGTCCTTGTCGCCCTTCACGCTGGTGCGGATCGTCTTGCCGTCGGCGGTCTCGCCGATGAACAGCAGGTCGTACCAGCCGTTCTCGCGCTCCTCTCTGGTCGGGCCCTCGCCGGGCTTCACGTTGGGGTTCATGGAAAAGCCCGCGCCGGGACCCGCGTCGGGGCTGGCGACCATCATCATCTCGTCGTACTGGAAGTCGTCCCCCCAGGGCCGCCCCAGCAGGAAGTTGGTCCGGTGGACCGCCTTGGTGTTGATCGCCGCCATCATGAAGGGCGCCACCCAGGAGCCTGCGACTTTGTCCTCGTAGGGCTTGGAATCGTCGGGCTGGGCCGGCCCGGAAAAGCCGGGCGTCAGCGCGAAGGGATTGGCCAGAAGCGCGCCCAGAGCGGGATCCTTCTGAGCCGCGGCCATGGTGGCCATGCCACTGGCCATGGTGCCGCCCGACAGCCCGCCCTGGATTCCGCGGATGCGCCCGCGTACGCGCCGCGCCGGCGCGCCCAGGCGGGCCTTGGCCTCACGCTGCAGGTGGAAGACGCCGAGGTCGAAGGGGATGGAGTCGAACCCGCAGGAGAAGACGAGACGCGCGCCCGAGGCCTTGGCCTGCACCTCATGCGCAGCGACCATGGCGGCGATCCAGTGGCTTTCCCCCGTCAGGTCCACATAGTCCGTGCCCGCCTTGGCGCAGGCCGCCACCAGCGGCGAGCCGTACAGCTGGTAGGGGCCCACGGTGGAGATGATCGCGCGGGTCTTGGCGACCATAGAGGCCAGAGAGGCGGGGTCGGCGGCGTCGGCCAGGATAAGCGGCAGGCTGGCGGGGGCGCCGATGCGGTCGCGCACCAGCGCGAGCTTGGCGGCGTTGCGGCCGGCGATGGCCCAGGACAGGTCTTTGCCCACGCCATAGGTCTTGAACAGGTGCTCGGCCACCAGAGCCCCGGTGTAGCCGGTCGCGCCGTAAAGGATGATGTCGAACTCGCGACCGGCCATGACCGTCTCCCCGGCGGTTTATTGTTTGAGCCTCGATTGGGCGTCGCTCCGGCGGCTTGTCAAGGCGCGCAGCCTGGTCCAAGGGGGCGAGAGACCAAGCGGAGGACGACATGGCCGGAACGATCGAGGCGGACTTCGAAAGCGCGGGCCTGAGCGGCGACGGCAGCCGCGTTGAACTGCGGTTCTCCGGCGGCCAAACCCTGTCGATCCCCCACGCCCAACTCAACGACGCGGCGTTGGCCCTGATGGCCCTGATCCAGCCCGAGCGGGTGGTCAGCGGCCAGCCGGCCAACGTGACGGCCTTCAACATTTCCTGGTGGCAGCTGCGCCCGGCGACGAACGGTGCGGCGACGGCGACCTTCGACATCGGCCCGGCGCAGATCTCCGTGCTGCTCGATGCTCCGGTCCTCAAGGACCTGGCCGTCGGCGCCTCGGGCATGGTCGCCGCCTCGGGCGGCTGAGACCCTAACGCGGGCGATGCGCAACCTCTTCGTCAGGACCCGATTCGGGCAGGTCGTGTTCTGCGCGCCCGACGAGGTGCTGAAGGCGCGCGACCCGGCGATCCTGATGATCCATGGCGCGTTCCGGGCCGCGTCCACCCTGCTGCCTTGGCAGGACCGCCTGCCCAATGTCGTGTTCGCCAATCTGCCGGGACACGGCGGCGCGCCGATGCTGACCCAGACGAGTCTGGACGCCTGGACCGAGGCGCTATCGGCGGGGATCGCCGCGGCCATGCCCCGTCCGGTGCTGGCGGTGGGGGAATCCCTGGGCGGGCTGGTGGCCCTTGGCCTCACGGGCGTGGGCGGCGTGGTGGCCTTCGACCCGTTCTTCCGGACAGACGCCCTATGGCCGGTGCGCGCGGCGATGTCCGCGGCGATCGCCCTGGGCAAATCCAATCCGGCCGCCCCGATCTTTGCGCCCGGCCAAACCTACTACCGTCAACTGGACCGCACTGAGGCGCTGGCGACGGTGGTGACCGGCGACGTTCCGCTGATGCCCGAGCGGCCCTTGGATCGCGCACCCTGCCTGATGGAAGAGGCCGATTGCACGGCCGCGGCGGCACGGGTTCAGCTGGTCCGGATCGCCGGCGGTCACAATCTGCTGGACGAGCAGCCGGACGCTTGCCGACAGATCATCCTCGACGCCTTCGCCAGGATGCAGGCGCCGTAGCTCAGGCGCCCCTCAGCAGCGCGTTCAGGCGGTAGGCGGCGACGACTTGGCCTCCGCGGGCGGCGACGAGCGCACTTTGCGCATTGAGGGCCTCCCGCTCGGCGTCGAGCAGATCCAGCGTCGGCTTCTGGCCGACACGGACCTCGTGGCGCACGCTCTCCAGGGCGCTGATCGCCGCGGCCGACTGGTCGGCGGCGGCCTGGACCAAGGCGCGGGCCGTCTCGACGTCGTGCCAGGCGCCGACCACGGACTCCCGGACGTCGGCGCGGACGGCGTCCAGGTCGGCCTGGGCGGCGCGGGCGCCGGCGCGGGCCTCGCCCACGCGGCCATTGATGGCGCCGCCGGCGAAAAGGGTCCATTGCCCCTGCACGCCGACGACGTAGCCGTCGGATTCGTAACCGGGAAGGAACTGGTCGCGCACCGAGCTGGCCTTGGCGGTGAGGGCCAGCGACGGCAGGCGCTCGGCCTGGGCGTAGCGCACGCCCGCCTTCGCGGCGCGCGCCGCGGCCTGGGCGGCCAGGAGCGCAGGGCTCGACTGCTCGGCGGTCGCGACGGCCTCTTCGAGCGTCGTCGGCGTCGGCGGCGGCGGCGGAGGGGGCTCCAGGACGTCGGGCTCGACGCCGACGACCGCCATGAAGTGCGCCCGGGCGCGGGCGACCTCGCCCTTGGCGCGGGCTAGGCCCGCGCGCGCCTCGGCCAGGCGCGCCTGAGCCTGGGACGCATCGGTGCGGGGGATTTCGCCGCCCTTGAAGCGCAGATCGGCCTGACGGGCGATCTCCTCCATCTGGCGCACCTGGGCCTCGTTGAGCGCCAGGAGTTCGCGGGTGCTCAGCACGCCCACATAGGCCTGGGCGACCTGGGCCGACAGCATGGACTTGGCCCCGCCGGCCATGGCGCGGGCGGCGTCGCGGCCGTTGCGGGCGCGGGCCACGCCGGCGTTGATCGCCCCGCCCGCGAACAGGGGCTGACGCAGCTCCAGCGCCGCGGCGCGCGGCGAGACGTCGGTTTCGCCGAAGCCGAAGAATCCGCCCAGATCGCTGGTCCCTTCGCCGCTCTCGCCGGACAGGACGAGGCTGGGCAGTCGCCCGGACTGAGCCTGAGACAAACGCTCGCGGGCCGCGTCGGCCTGGGCCTGAGCCTGGGCCAGCCCCGGGTTCGAGCGCTCGGCCAGCGCGATCGCTTCCGGCAGCGACATGGCCGACGCGGCGGCGGGAATGGCCAGGACCGCGAGAAGGCCGAGTGCGGCGCAGGCGCGCATGGCGCTAACGGAACGCGGCGCCGGGCTTGAACCCCAGCTTCTTGAACACGATCGCCGCCGGGCAGAAGCCGGTGAAGGCCGATTGGATCATGTTGAGGCCGGCGAAGATCGGAAGCGCGATCCACCAGGGATGAACATAGTAGGCGAGCGCGATGCCGATCAGCACCACGCAGCCGGCGAAGGCCAGAACCATACGGTCGACGGACATGGTCTCAACTCCCGGGGATGCTCAGGCCTGCGCCTGAGCCAGAGCCTGGCGCGTCCAGGCGACGATCTGATCGGCGCTCATCAGCCCGGCGGTGCGAGCGACGGGCTGGCCGTCTTTGAAGAGCAGCAGCGCCGGAATGCCGGAGACGCCGAGTTCGGCGGCGGCCTGGGGCTCGGCTTCGGAGTTCAGCTTCAGCAGCCGGACCGAAGGCTCCAGCTTGGCGGCGGCGGCGGCGAACTGCGGCGCCATCGCCCGGCAGGGTCCGCACCAGGGCGCCCAGACGTCCACCAGCACCGCCGCGCCCTTGGTGGAGGCGCGGTGCTTGCGCAGGTCGCCGGCGGTCACCTCTGCAGGGTGTCCTGAAAACAGGGCCTCGCCGCAGCGGCCGCACTTGGCCGCCAGCGCATCCTTCTGGTCGGGCGCGCGGTTCACGGCGCGACAGGCGGGACAGACGAACTGGCGCATGCGGATCTCGTCAGCTCTTGAGCTTGTGAAGGCCCATCGCGTCCAGGGCCAGCTTCTCGTAGAAGGGCTCGCTCTCGCCGCGCTTGATCTTGCCGAGGAAGTATTTCTCGAAGGCCACCTTGGCCAGATGGACCCATTTGCCGCTGGACGACCAGTTGACGTTGCGTGGCGGGATCTGCGGCTGGGCGACGAAGGCCACGCCGCCGTCGCCGAAGTCGGCCAAGCAGAAGGCGTTCCAGGTGGCCTCGTGACTGGAGGCCTTGCCGTCGACCAATTCCTTCAGGTTCTGGGCGATGGCGGTGACCATGCTCTCGATCATGAAGCCGGTCTTCGGCACGCCGACCGGGACCGGCGTCTTACCGGTGGGGGCGATGGCCACGCAGACGCCCAGGGCGAGCACGTTTGGGAACGTCGGATTGCGCTGGTGCTTGTCCACCAGGATGAAGCCTCGGGGGTTGGTCAGGCCTTCGATCCCCCGCACGGCCGAGACGCCGCGGAAGGCCGGCAGCATCATCGAGAAGGCGAAGGGCAGATCGTGGGTCGCCTTGACCGCGCCGTCCTCGGCGACTTCCTCCACGTGCATCATGCCGGCCTCGACACTGGTGACGCGCGCATTGGTGATCCATTTGATGTGGCGGTCGCGCATCTCGCTCTCGAGCAGGCCCTTGGTGTCGCCCACCCCGTCAAGGCCGAGATGGCCGACATAGGGTTCGGATGTGACATAGGTCATCGGCACCCGATCGCGGATTTTCCGGCGCTTGAGTTCGGTGTCGAGGAGCATGGCGAACTCGTAGGCCGGGCCAAAGCACGAGGCGCCCTGAACCGCGCCCACCACGATGGGGCCCGGGTTCTCGACAAAGCGGTCGAAGGCCGCGGCGGCGATCTCGGCGTGGTCCACGTGGCAGATCGATTGGGTGAAGCCGCCATGCGGCCCAAGGCCCGCGATCTCGTCGAAGGCCAGGTCCGGCCCGGTGGCGATGATCAGGTAGTCGTAGTCGATGACGGCGCCGTCGTTCAGCTCGATGCGGTTCTCGGCGGGCGAGACGCGCTTGGCGCCCACGCCCGAGAAACTGACGCCCTTCTTCTTGAAGACCGGCGGAAGCTTGACCTCGATCGCGCCCCGCTTGCGCCAATGGACGGCGACCCAGGGGTTCGATGGGACGAAATGAAAAGTGTCGCCCTGGCAGATGACGCTGACATCGGCCTTGTCGCCGACGGCGTCCTTCACCTCGAAGGCGGCGATGGCGCCGCCGAGGCCGGCTCCCAGGATCACGATACGCGGCTTGGCCATGACCACTTTCCTCCCTCGCTCTTCGGTTGAGGCCGGCAACATCGGCTCAATCCGGCAGGCTGGCTTTGATGCGGATCAGTTTCAGGCCTTGCGGGGCGGCCTAACCTGGTCCCGTCGATGGGTTGACTAAATATTCGCTTTCTCGCATATACGCAACTATGAATTTAGACACCAGCGAACTGAAGGCCTCCGCGGACGACGCCTGCGCCCTGCTCAAGGCGCTGGCCAATCCGCATCGGCTGATGATCGTCTGCTCGCTGATCGAGGGCGAGCAGTCGGTCGGCGCGCTGGCTCAGATGCTGGGGGTGCGTGAGACCCTGGCGTCGCAACACCTGGGCCTGCTGCGCCGCGACGGCGTGGTCAGCGCCCGGCGCGAGGGCCAGACCATCTACTACGCCCTGCAAAGCGGCCGGGCCCGCGCCCTGGTCGAGACCCTGTCCCAACTCTTCTGCTCGGTTTCCTGACCGAGCCCGCCATCCAAGGAGCTACCCATGTTCGGCGCCCACAAGGTCAAGGACCTCACCCCGCGGCAGATCAAGGCCGCCCTCGAAGCGCAGGAAATCCTGCTGATCGACGTGCGCGAGCCGGCGGAATTCGCCGCCGAGCGGATCCACGGCGCGCTCAACTTCCCGCTCTCCACCTTCGATCCGGGCGCCCTGCCTGACGCGGCCGACAAGGCGATCGTGTTCCAGTGCGGCTCGGGCAAGCGCTCGGCCATGGCCGTGGAGCGCTGCCGTAAGGCCGGTCACAACATCGACTCGCACCTGGGCGGCGGCATCATGGCCTGGAAGGCTGCAGGACTGCCGACCATCTCGATCGACATCGAGAGCGGCGCCGTGCGCGATCCGAACTGAGTCCAATAACGAACCGAGATGAAGTCCCTGGGAGGGCGAACCATGGCTGGAAGGTCGTTGCTGATCGGGACGCTCGGCGCTTGCGCCCTGTTGCTCGGGGCCTGCGGGGACGGCGAGGAGACCACGCCCGCCTCGGTGAAGGCCCCGGCGGCCGGCCGCCTGGTCGTCCAGCCTCGGACTGTGGCGGACCTGAAACCGGTTCCGGCCACGCTGACCACCCGCGACATGGCCGAGGCCCGCGCCCGCATCCCCGGGACGCTGGTGCAGCTGTTGGTCAAGGAGGGCGACATGGTCCGCCAGGGCCAGACGATCGCCCGGGTGCATGACGACCGCATCACCTTCCAGACCGGGTCCTATGACGCCCAGGTCTCCGCCGCGGCCGCCGAGGCGGCCCGCGCCCAGGCCGAGCTCACCCGGACCCGAGACCTGTTCTCCCACGGCGTCTACGCCCAGGCGCGACTGGATCAGGTCGAGGCCCAGGCCAAGGCGGCCTCCGGGGCTCTCGCCGCCGCCAAGGCCCAGCGCGCCGCCAGCGCCGAGTTGGGCGCCCAGGGCGCCGTTCTCGCGCCGGCCGCCGGTCGCGTGTTGGTCGCCGACGTGCCGGTGGGCTCGGTGGTGACGCCCGGCCAGACCATCGCCAGGATCACCGCCGGCCCGGTGGTGGTGCGCATCGAACTTCCTGAAGGCCAGGCCCGCGCCCTGAGGGTCGGCGACGTGGTCCAGTTGGCGGCCGAGGATCTCCGCGGCGTCGCCGCCGAGGGCAGGATCTCCCAGGTCTATCCGGCCGTGACCGCGGGCCAGGTCACCGCCGACGTCACCGCGCCGAACCTGCCCCAGGACCTGATCGGCCAGCGCGTGCGCGCCAAGGTCAAGATCGGCGAGCGGCAAGCCATGGTCGTTCCCCGCCGCTATGTCGCCACTCGCTACGGCGTTGACTACCTGCGCCTTGTGCGCCCTGACGGGACCGTATCCGAAACCCCGGTGCAGACCACAGCCGGCCCGACGCCCCAGGAGGTGGAGGTGCTCTCCGGCCTCGCCGCCGGCGACGTGCTGACCCCGCCGGGGGCGGTGCGATGAACCTCGGTCTCTCCGGACGGCTCACCCAGGCGACGATCAAGTCGCCGCTGACGCCCCTGTTCCTGCTGGCCGCCATCGCCGTCGGCCTCCTGGCGCTGATGTCGATCCCCCGCGAGGAGGAGCCGCAGATCAGCGTGCCCATGGTCGACATCATGGTCGCCGCGCCCGGCCTGCGCGCGCCCGACGCCGTGGAGCTGGTGGGCAAGCCGCTGGAGACCATCGTCAAAAGCGTGCGCGACGTGGAGCATGTCTACACCTTCGCCGACGACGACCAGGTCATGGTCACCGCCCGCTTCAAGGTCGGCGTCGATCCAGACAACGCGGCCGTGCGCATCCACGAGAAGATCCGCGCCAATTACGACCGAATCCCGGCCGGCATCCCCGAGCCCCTGATCCAGACCCGCGGCATCAACGACGTTCCGACCGTGGTTCTGACCCTGTCGCCCAAGCCCGGCGCGGCGGGCCAGTGGACCGATCAGGCCCTCTACGAGATCGCCGGCAAGCTGCGCACCGAGGTCTCCAAGGTCGACGATGTGGGCCTCACCTTCATCGTCGGCGGCCGGCCGGAGGAGATCCGGATCGAGCCCGATCCGGCCAAGCTCGCCCTGCACGGCGTCTCGCTAGGCGCCCTGATGGACGCCATCCGCCAGGCGAACCGCGCCTTCCCCGCCGGCCAGCTGCGCAACGCCGGCCAAGCGATGGACGTCACCGCCGGCCGCACCCTGACCGGGGCCGGCGAGATCGGGATGCTGGCCCTGCCCTCCATCAAGGGCGAGACGGTCTACGTGCGCGACGTGGCCAGGGTGGTTCAGGCCCCTCGTGAGGACCAGGCGCGCGCCTGGCGCTACGCCCGCGCCGGCCAGGCCTGGAGCGAGGCCCCAGCGGTCAGCCTGGCGATCGCCAAGCGCAAGGGCGCCAACGCCGTCGTCGTCTCTCACGCCGTGCTGGCCCGGGTCGAGGCGCTGAAGGGCGCCCTGCTGCCCGACAGCCTGAGCGTCGCGGTCACCCGCGACTACGGCGAGACCGCCAACGAAAAAGCCAACGAGCTGCTGTTCCACCTGGGCCTGGCCACCATCTCCATCGTTATCCTGATCGGCTTCGCCATCGGCTGGCGGGAGGCGGGCGTCACCGCCGTCGTCATCCCGACCACGATCCTGCTCACCCTCTTCGCCTCGAACCTGATGGGCTACACCATCAACCGGGTCAGCCTGTTCGCGCTGATCTTCTCCATCGGCATCCTGGTCGACGACGCCATCGTGATGATCGAGAACATCGCCCGCCACTGGGCGATGGCCGACGGCCGGACCCGCGTCCAGGCGGCGGTGGAGGCCGTGGCCGAGGTGGGCAACCCCACGGTCGTCGCCACCCTGACCGTCGTCTCGGCCCTGCTGCCGATGCTGTTCGTCTCCGGCCTGATGGGCCCCTACATGGCGCCGATCCCGGTGAACGCCTCGGCGGCCATGGTGTTCTCGTTCTTCGTCGCCGTGGTGATCGCGCCCTGGCTGATGGTGCGTTTCGCCCGCCAGACGCTGGCGGCCGGCCATGGCGGGGGCCATGACGGCGAGGGCAAGCTCGGCGCGCTCTACCGCAAGGTCGCTAGCCGGGTCATCGCCACCCGCAAGAGCGCCTGGACCTTCCTGATCGGGGTCGGCGTCGCCACCCTGGTGGCCTGCGCCATGTTCGCCACCAAGACGGTGACGGTGAAGCTGCTGCCGTTCGACAACAAGTCCGAGCTGCAGGTAGTGCTGGACATGCCCGAGGGGACCTCGCTGGAAGCCACCCAGCGGGTGCTGACCGAGGCCGCCGCCATCTCCCGCACCCTGCCCGAGGTCACGGCGGTTGACGCCTACGCCGGGACCGCCTCGCCGTTCAACTTCAACGGCCTGGTGCGCCACTACTACCAGCGCAGCCGCCCCGAGATGGGCGACCTCGCCGTGGCGTTGGCGCCCAAGGGCGAGCGCCACAGAACCAGCCACGTCGTGGCCCTTGAGCTGCGCGAACGGCTGGCCAAGGTCGCCCTCCCCGCCGGCGGAGCGATCAAGGTGGTCGAGGCCCCGCCCGGCCCGCCGGTGATGGCCACCCTGTTGGCCGAGGTCTACGGCCCCGACGCCAAGACGCGTCGCGCGGTGGCCGAAAAGGTCAAGGCGACCTTCCATTCGGTGCCCTACATCGTCGACATCGACGACAGCTACGGTCAGCCCCGTCCGCGCCTGCGCCTGGTTCCCGACCGCGACCGGCTGGAGGCCCTGAAGGTCGCCGACCGCGAGGTCTTCGATTCCATCGGCGCGGCCTTGGGCGGACAGGTGGTGGGCTACGCCCATCGCGGCGAAGGCCGCGATCCCCTGGAGATCTCCGTCCGCCTGCCGCAGTCGGCCCGCAGCTGGGGCGAAGGCCTGGCGGCCCTTCCGGTGGCCCAGTCGCAGGGCGGACGCCTGGTCGAGCTGGGCGAGGTGGTCTCGGCGACCCAGGAAGCCGGCTCCACCCACATCTTCCGGCGCGACGGCCGCGACGTGGACATGATCCTCGCCGAGCTGGCCGGCGCCTACGAGGCGCCGATCTACGGCATGCTGGCCGTCGACAAGGCGATCAAGCACGACGACTGGAAGGACGTTCCCAAGCCCGACATCCGCCTGCACGGCCAGCCCACTGACGAGAGCCGCCCGACGGTGCTTTGGGACGGCGAGTGGGAGATCACCTGGGTGACCTTCCGCGACATGGGCGCGGCCTTCGGCGTCGCCATCCTGGGCATCTACGTGCTGGTGGTGGCGCAGTTCAAAAGCTTCCGCCTGCCGCTGGTGATCCTGACCCCGATCCCGCTCACCCTGGTGGGCATCGTCCTGGGCCACATCCTGTTCAGCGCGCCCTTCACGGCCACCTCGATGATCGGCTTCATCGCCCTGGCGGGGATCATCGTGCGAAACTCGATCCTGCTGGTGGACTTCATCCGTCACAGTCAGGGCGCAGGCCGGTCCCTGCGCGAGGTTCTGCTGGAGGCCGGCGCAATCCGATTCAAGCCCATCGTGCTGACGGCGCTCGCGGCCATGATCGGGGCGGCGGTGATCCTGTTCGACCCGATCTTCCAGGGCCTGGCGATCTCGCTGCTGTTCGGCCTGGCGTCCTCGACCCTCCTGACGGTGCTGGTGATCCCGGCGATCTACGTGGTCCTGCGCGACGATGGCCGGCCCTTGCCCGGGAAGGCGGCGTAAGGCGGCGGCCTCGGCCAAGCTTGATCGTGCATTAGCATCTTCTACATTAGGCGAATGAGCACGGCCCTCGCCGCCCGTCCGACGCCGGAAGACCTCGCCGAGCTGGAGTCCAGCGTGGGCGCGGCCGCGCGGCTGCTGAAACTGCTCGCCAGCGAACAGCGCCTGCTGTTGCTGTGCCGGCTGATCGACGGGGAAGCCTCCGTGGGCGATCTGGCGGGCCACGTGGGCCTGGCCCAGTCGGCGACCTCGCAGCACCTGGCCAAGATGCGCGCCGAGGGCCTGGTCGCCACCCGCCGCGAGGCCCAGACGATCTACTACCGCCTCGCCGATCCCGCCGCCGTGCGGGTGCTCGACACGCTCTGCGACATCTACCGCGGAAAACCGCCCGCATAGGGCGATGGCGGCGCAGTGAGGGGTTAGGCGGCGTGCGCGGGAATTGATGGCGCCGGGGCGGCGAGCCAAATTCGGTTGTTGCGCATTACAGCTTCCGCGCAGGTTGCGGGCGTAGCAGGCTCTCCAACCTCGCAGACGCGGTGGAGACAGCCATGACCCGAACGCCAGTCGGGCTCGCCAAGCAACTCCAGGAGGCCGGCTTTTCCGATCAGGCCATCGAGGTCCTGATCCACGGCCTTGGCCTGTCGAGCCTGGAAGAGTTGCGGTCGCGACCTTGGGAAGGAACGAGCCCCGAGAGCCCTGGCCTCCTGCACGACCTGATCGCGTCGCCAAACTGCGGACAGGAGATCGTCGCCGAGGTCATGGACTACCGTGAGCGACGCGGTCCGCGGATCCGGCGGGCGCGCGGCCCCCGTCGGGTCGACGTGCCCCTCGACGAGGCCCTTCTGGCTGCGCTCGACCGCTGGAGGGCCGCACAGAAAAAGCCGCCGAGCCGGGCGGCTGCGATCACCACACTCCTGAGAGCGGCGCTGGAGACCCCGGGTTGGGCCGCTGCAGGCCATTGTTGACCGCGTCGCCCCAGATCTGCCCCAGGCGCACAACCGACCACGGCCGCGCCAATGCAGCTTGAGCGAAAACCTCGCGATTTCAAGAAGTTAAATGGCGCGCCCGGAACGATTCGAACGTCCGACCCTCAGATTCGTAGTCTGATGCTCTATCCAGCTGAGCTACGGGCGCGCATCGCCTTGCGGCGAGGCGTGGGTTCTAGCGTCTGACTTCGGGAGATTCAACACCGAACCGCAACGTGATTGCTCTTGCCGTCGCCGCGGTCGCCGCGGGCCGGACGGGTCACTGGGCGAAGATCGTGTCCGCGCCCAGCGCTTCGGCCCGCACGCCCTGTAGGATGATCCGCTCGCCGGCGCCGGCGACCACCACGGCGTCGGGGCCGACCTGGACCACGCGCCAAGCGGCTCCGGGGTCGAGCTCGACGCGGTCTCCTTCCTCGGCGTTGAAGTCGGCAACCAAGTCGCCGCCGCCGCCGGCGCCCAGGCGGAAGACGTCGGCGCCCGGCCCGCCGGTCAGCACGTCGTCGCCACGATCCCCGGACAGCCAGTCGTCGCCAGGCCCCCCGTCCATCCGGTCGGCCCCGCGGCCGCCCTGGACGTGGTCGTCGCCTGCGCCCGCCACGATCTCGTCGTCGCCCGCCCGACCGTAGACGAAGTCGGCCGCCGGTCCGCCCTCCAGGGTGTCGCCGCCGTCGCTCCCGACGATCCTGTGGGCGATGACCGGCCCCGCCGGGCGCGGCGCCGGCGGCAGGCGCATCATCGCCCGTTCGATCCGCGCGCGCGCCAGGGCCGAGGCCGGCGGCGCGGGCGCCATGCTGGCGGCCAGGCCCGACTCCACCACTTCCAGGATCACCACGTCGGGCTTGAAGCGGTCGATCAGGTCCTCGCGCCAGGTCCCGTCCTGGTTATGGTCGAAAATCAGCCGGCTGAAATGGCCGTAGAGGAACGGCATCAGGGCGTTGGAGAAGGAATCCCCTGTGATCAGGGCGATCGGCTTGCCGGTCAGGCCGGTGTCGATCACCCGCGGCGCGGTCCAGTCCGTGCGGCCGGTCAGGTAGGTGGTCCGCATAGCCGGCTCCGTCGCCGGATCGACGAACTCCGGGTAGTCCACGGCCACGAAGCTGGCCACGCCGATCATCAGGGCCAGATCCCGCGGCGGGGCGGCGGCGGACACTTCCTCAAAGCGCTCCAGCGGACGCGGCGGATCGGTCAGGCCCAGCGCGTTCAGCCGGTCCATCAGGGCGACGTAGCCTAGATGCGCGCCGATCCCCGTCCAGTGCGTGTCATGGCGGCTGAAGCTTTTCAGGCCCCAGTGGGTGGGCTGGGCCAGCGCCTCCTGCAGATAGAGCGCCTCGCCCGCACCCGACGTCCTGGCCCAGCCGCTCAGGCGCACGGCCGCCCGCCCGTCGCTGGGCCCCTCGAACCAGGCCGGCGCGTACTGCGGATAGAGCGTCTCCTTCAGCGGCGGGGAAATCACGACATAGGCGATCCCGCGCGCCTTCAGCGCCTCGGTCCGGCCGGCCAGCCCTTCCAGCCAGGCGCGCGCCTCGCCACGGGTCAGGGCCGGACGGCCGCGCGCGACGCCCAGGTGGCTTCCGTCGTCGTAGAACAGCCAGCCCTGGCGGCCGACGATCACCCGCTCGCTGCCGCTGGCGCCCAGGCGCAGGCGGATCAGGTTGGCCAGGGCGATCAGGTGCGGCCGGGCGGGAAAGCGGTCGGCCACATAGGCGTCGAGCCCCTTGCGATAGCCGTCCAGGTCGCCGAGCCCCGCAGGCGGCGGCGGCGGTTCCGCCAGGACCCGGTTTTCCTGGATGTCCGGCGCGGGGAGGAAGCGGGGCGCGGCGAAGGCGCCGACAACCAGGGCCGCCGAGAGCGCGGTCAGGATGCGCCAGTGCCGCGTCAGGGACATGGGCGCCTCAGAACCGGAAATAGAGGAAGGGGTTGAGGCTGGAGCTGGCCAGCAGGGCGACGCTGAGTACGAAGCCGGCGAGCAGCAGGGGCGTAGGCGTCACGTGCACGTCGCGGGTGTCGCGCGGCCCGCCCTCGGCGGCGCGCGGCGCGCCCAGGCGTTGCATCAGCACGGCGCCGAGCGGGGCGGAAAAGGCGACCCCGGCCGCTAGCGCCAGGACCACCGGCCCGTCGAGCAGCTGCGTGAGCGATGGGTCGCCGGCGGCGGGTGCGGTGAAGCTGGCCATGGCGCGTAGGTAGTCCAGGGCCTGCGGCAGGCTCGCGGACCGGAAGAAGACCCAGCCGACGCCCACCACAAGCAGCGCGTAGAGGTGGCGCAGCGGGCGCGGCGCACGGGCCAGCGCCCGGCCGAAGCCGGTGCGCTCCAGCAACAGGAAGGCGCCGTGGTAGAGGCCCCAGATCAGGAAGGTCCAGGCCGCCCCGTGCCACAGGCCGGTGAGCGTAAAGACGATCAGCAGGTTGCGCAGGGTCCGGGCGCGGCCCGCACGGTTGCCGCCCAGCGGGATGTAGACGTAGTCGCGAAACCACGACGACAGCGAGATGTGCCAGCGCCGCCAGAAATCCGTCAGGGACTGGGCGACATAGGGATGGTCGAAGTTCCGCGGGAAGGTGAAGCCAAGCATGAAGGCCAGGCCAATGGCCATGTTCGAGTAGCCGCAGAAGTCGAAATAGAGCTGCAGGGCATAGGCCAGGGCGCCTAGCCAGGCGGTGAGCCCGTCGGGCGCGGCCAGCCCGAAGGCATGGTCGGCGAGCGGCGCCAGCGTGTTGGCGATCAGCACCTTCTGGCAGAGTCCGGTGATGAAGTACTGGATCCCCAGGCCGATGTGGCCGGACGCGCGCCGGTCGGCGTGCATCTCCGCGCGGATGTCGGCGTAGCGCACGATCGGCCCGGCGATCAGGTGCGGGAACATCAGGATGTAGGTGGCGAACCGGCCGAGCGCGGTCTCCGCCGTCACCGCCCGGCGATGGACGTCGACCAGGTAGCTGATCAGCTGAAAGGTGAAGAAAGAGATGCCGAGCGGCAACCGCTGGGCGATGTGCGGAAGCGGATCGCCGGGCAGCAGCGCGTTGAGGTTCGCCGCCAGAAAGCCCGCGTACTT
>Ga0153916_10001204_pt1 | contig 18368 bp, 15 predicted proteins | sample Opewatmetagenome_FD_109642 | JGI IMG/M metagenome (GOLD analysis project Ga0153916, IMG submission 109642) | Freshwater wetland microbial communities from Ohio, USA - Open water 3 Core 3 Depth 4 metaG | ecosystem: Environmental > Aquatic > Freshwater > Wetlands | place: USA: Ohio, Lake Erie... | reverse complement strand
TCCCCCCACCCGCGAAGGGGAAGGTCTCTTCGGCCAAAGCGCCCCAAAGGTCGCCAAGCCGGTCAGCTTGAAGCCGTTCTCAAAAAACTTCCGCCGGCAGATCTTGCCTCTGGGATCCCGCCCTTCTCGCCGGTCCTGGAACTGATTCATTGTTCCAACAAGCGTTTAAGGGTGGCCAGCACCGTCTCCCAATTCTTCCTGGAGTGTTCACGCGATTCCTCGTCGGGCTGATTGTCTTGAGAGAGCGAGAGACGCGTGCCCGACCTCTCCCCGGCGAGCTCGAAGGTGACGACATGGTAGTTTTCCGGCGTGTCCGGGAGCCCTGAGAGGTTGCTCCAATGGCTGTACTGAATGAGGCGCTCCGGCTCGAGCCGGAGAATTACGCCCTTGTCCTCGTATATCGTTCCCTGCCATTCGCCCCTGAAGACGATCGGGCTGCCTTGTTTCCAATCAGAGACGACGTCCGTGCCAAAGAGGTATTTTTTTATCATTTCCGGGCTGACAAGCGCGGCCCACACCTTGGCCACAGGGGCGTTAATAGCAATAGAGAGCTTGACGATAACTCCTCTACTCATGGAGCTAGCATACCACGATTGTTGGCCCGTGTCCGGTCTCATTTTTCCCGCCCTCGACCGTGAAGCCGCGGGGATGAACAACCAGATCGAGGTCATCGAACTCAAGGCCCTTGGCTCCCGGCGCCTTCGAGATCAAGACCAATAGCCTTCGCACGCTCAGGCATTCATTCGTGCAATGGGCCTGGCCCAGACGACCAGTACCCAGGCCCGGGAAACGCCTTGGAAAGCCATTTTGTTTTGTTTTTCTGAATGTCGCGGGGGTGAGACCCCGAGCAGAACTACTTGTGGCTCGATCGCGACATGCTGTAAGATCGGCAGGCTGGCCCATTCCGTAGGATGCACATCGATCATCGTGCGGCGTGGGGATTTTCACCGGACCGCCGGACGGGCCGCTCTCACGCCTTTGTGGAGGACGAAGATGAAATCGAGCCGGAAATTGGCACCGGAATCCGTATCATTCTGTCTTGTTCTTATCCTGACTTTCGTGCTCGGCTCGTCGTGCCAGGAAAGAAGGGGGTCAAATCTACGCTATGCCAGATTTTACCATAACCTCACTAGCTGCTACTGGCATTTCGTAGATTTGACCTCCTCTTTGAAAATGCCGTTTGGAGGGTGAGGATGTCAAAAAATACGAAACTCACACTGGCCGGTTTCCTGGTCGTGGCGCAGACGTCGCTTTCGTCCATTTTCGCCCTAGCGGGGCAGCGCCCCGCGGTCCTTTCCATCCGCGAGAGGGCCGAGTTCGTCTATAAGATCACGCAGAAGCGGCTCGACACCCTCCTTCCCCGACTCATGAGAGAAGCCGGTTTCGACATGTGGATCGTCACCGGCAACGAGGACAATCCCGACCCCATTTTCGAGACGATGATCCCCTACGAGAATTGGTGCCCCATCACCCAGATCCTGGTCTTTTTCGACCGAGGTCAGGCGCGGGGCGTCGAACGGCTGAACGTCTCCCGCACGGACACGCAGGGGCTGTTCACCAATGTCTGGGACACGGCCGCTTGGGACCAGAAAAAGGGAGAGAGCCAGTGGGAATGCCTGGGCCGGATCGTCCGTGAGCGCGCTCCTAAAAGAATCGGGACAAACGAGGGCGAAATCGAGTGGGCCGCCGGGGGTTTGACCGCCGTCCTCAAGAAGAACCTCGTCGCGGCCATCGGCCCTCAGTACGCGGCGCGCCTCGCCTCGGCCGAGCCCCTAGTCACGCTCTGGGCGGAGACTCTCCTCGATGAGGAAATCGAGGTCATGGAGCGGGCCCAGGCGATCTCCCATGCCATCATCGGCGAGATGTTCTCGAACGGGGTCATCACGCCGGGGCAAACGACCGTGGACGACCTCCGCTATTTCTACTGGCAGCGGGTGGCCGACCTGGGGCTCAAGGTCTCCTTCAGCCCGTTCGTCACGATCCGCGGCCGCAGTCCGGAAAACCGGGAAAAATACGGCAAGGACGACAAGGTCATCCGGCCGGGCGATCTCCTCCACTGCGATGTCGGGGTCAAGTACATGCGCTGGAACAGCGATGCCCAGGAAGTCGCTTACGTCCTGAGGACGGGCGAAACGGACGCCCCCGAGACGTTCAAGAATCAGATGGCCGAGGCGAACAGGCTGCAGAATCTCTATTGCGAAGAGTTCAAGACCGGGCTCACGGGAAACGAGCTTCTGGGGAGCATGCTTAAGAAGGCACGCCAGACAGGGATCCCCAACCCACGGATCTATTCGCACTCGCTCGGACTGTTTCTTCATGAGCCCGGGCCGCTCATCGGCCTTCCGTGGGAACAGGTGCACAACGCGGGTCGCGGCGACGTCAAGCTCGTCCCGATGAGCTGCTTCACCTGCGAGCTGAGCGTCACGTCGCCGGTCCCGGAATGGGGCGGGATGGATTTCCGTTTGCCCCTGGAACAGGCTGTGGTGTTTACGGGCGACAGGGTCGTCTTCCTCGACGGCCGCCAAACAGCCTTCCACTTGATTAAGTAAAGAGGGGTCAGATCTACGGAGTGCCAGTAGCAGCTAGTGAGGTTATTGTAAAATCTGGCATTGCGTAGATTTGACCCCCTTCTTTCAATAGCTGAGGCCGGTGCCAATCGGGTACAGGTCGCTGACCTTGACCGGGAGCTTGCCCGTCGGCTTGATCTCCCCCTCGAGCGCTCTGACGAACGTATCAAAATAGACCGTTTGATTTCCAAACCAGCCCCGCCCGCCGTACCCCACGAGAAACGCCCCCACGCCCGGGATCTTCCTGATGAGATGGGGATTCCCATAGGCCATGGCCAAGACCGCCTTGGGCTTGGCCGCGATGACCTTGTTGACAAAAGCCAGGTCGCCGTCGCGGAAAGGCGCGGCGTCTCCGAGTCTCGTTCTCGGAATGAACAGCGACAGGACGACTAGGTCCGATTCCCTGACCGCCTTCCACGCCTTGTCGTAGACGGCCGCATCCATGTCTGGTCGGAGCACAAAACTCTGGATTCCCGGAAAGGCTGCGGCCAGCTTGGCCGCAAGAGCCTCCGGCACCGGGTCGGGATCGTACTTCTGGACGATGATGTTGACGGCCTCGGACAGCCGTGCCGGCGTTACCGGCAGCACCCCATCATTCTTGACGAGCGTCAGCGACTTGTCGGCGACTTCCTGGACCAACGCGAGATGCGCTGCCGTTCCGACATACTGCCCCACCCTGTCCTCGTCAACGAACCGGTTCCTGTGCAGATTCAGCCGGGCCTTCAACGTGAGGAGCTTGCGGGCGGCGTCTTCGACCCGACCCTCAGCGATCCTCCCGGACCTGACCGCGGCGGCCATCGCCGCGATCGTCGCGGCTGCGTCCTTCGGCTTGAGGATGATGTCGTGGCCGGCCTCGAAGGCCCTGACCGCTACCTCCTCGGCCCCGAACCTCTTGACGACATGGTCGTACCAGAGGTCGTCGGTCGTCAGGATCCCCTTGAATCCCAGCTTGTCCCGGATCCACCCCGTGGCCAGTTTTTTCTCGACGCTCGCCGGAAGCTCCGACCCGCCGGTGACCGACGGCACCGCGATGTGCTCGGTCATGATGAAATCGACGCCGGCGTCAACCGCGTGCTTGAAGGCCGCGGACTCCTGGGCCTCGTAGGCCTCCGCCGGTTTGTCGATCCAGCTCCAGTCGGGGGCGCTGGGCATTCTCTCGACATCGCCCCGCCCGGGGAAATGCTTGGCCGTCGTCAGCATGCCGTTCTCGTGATACCCGCGGACATAGGCCCGGACCATCCGGCCCAGCAGGTCCAAATCCCCGCCAAACGAGCGGACGCCCTCGGCCGGATTCTCGGGCCGCCAGGCGATATCGACGACCGGCGTGTACGTCAGGTGGATTCCCATCGCCCGCCCCTCGACCGCCGCCGCCGATGCCGCTCTATAAACAAGATCCTCCGACCGGGCTGCCGCGAAGGCCATGTTGGCCGGGAACTCGCTCGCGCCCGTCACCTGCTGGCCCGGGCCGCCCTCGAAGTCGGCGGCCATGAGGATCGGAATCTCGGCTTCTTTCTGCAGGCGGTTGAGGAGATGGGCCACGTCGCGGGGCGTCCCCCCGTAGAAGACGAACATGCCCAGCCCTTGTTCGCGGGCCAGCCGAACCCACCGCTCCATTTTGGGGTCGTCGTCGGCAATGTATCCGCCGGCAAGGTCGGAGCAGATGATCTGGCCGATTTTCTTCTCGAGAGTCAGGCCGGCCAAGGTCTTTTCCGCCCAGGCCGCCGCTTCTTCGGGCGAAACCGGAGCGGGCGCCGCAAGGGCCTTCCCAGATGCCGAAGCCCGCCTTCCCGATGGACGCCCGTTCCCCTTGTCCGAGCAGGACAAAAGGGATATCGAGATGATGCCGATGGCGACGACGAGGCAAAGCGATCGCTCAGCGCGCGCGGACTTGCGGATTTTCACAGATTCCTCCTCAAGTACGGCCTGGAGTTTCGCCCACTTTAATACAACGGCATACCTCAACGCAAGGCGTCGCCGTTGGGCTCGATTAGATAAATAGGTGACATGATGGGCTATGAGAGGTTTCGCCGTGAAGCTGAAGTCGTCAGGGGTTTGACCCGGCACCGGCATTGGACTATCATTCGCTCTCACGCCCAACTCGGCGCGAGGACGGACTAAGATGAAAGGGGGTTTTCTTCGCTTGCGCAAGGCTATCGTCGTGGTCTGCCTTCTCGCCGCGGTGGCCCTGATCTCCTCGACGGGCGATGCCGTGCGGGCTTCGCAGACGACCCGGGCTTCAAAGGCCCCTCGGGAGATTCCGGCGGCGTGGTCTGTTTTGCCGTCCCGGCAGCCGCAGGCCGTTCCCGAAAAAACGCCCGGCGTCTTCGACGGCCATGGCGACATCGGGCCCGTCGAACGGCCCGGGACCGTGACCTACGACGCGCAAAAGCAGGAATACCTCATCGAAGGCGCGGGGACCAACATGTGGTACTCGACCGACGAGGGCCATTTCTTATGGAAACGGCTGAAGGGCGATTTTATCCTCAGCGCCAGGGTCGAGTTCATCGGCCAGGGGGCGGTCGCCCACCGGAAGATCGGCTGGATGGCCCGCTCGACGCTCGGCGCCGATTCGGCTCACGTGAGCGCGGTCGTCCACGGCGACGGCCTGACCTCCCTCCAGTACCGGAAAGCCCGCGGCACCGAAACGGCCGAAAGCCAGATCGGCGTCAAGGGTCCCAACCAGATCCAGCTCGAGCGGCGGGGCGCCGTCTATATCATGTCGGTGGCCCATGTCGGCGAAACGTACATCAGCGAACCGATCGAGGGTCTTGCCCTGGGCGACGAGGTCTATTGCGGCCTCTTCATCTGTTCCCACAGCCCCGGCGTCATCGAACGGGCGCGCTTCTCCAATGTCCGCATCACCATCCCCGCTCAGGACGGGTTCGTCCCTTACCGAGACTACATCGGGAGCCGGCTCGAGGTCCTGGAGGTCGCGACCAAGAGCCGGACGGTCGTCGAGGAGTCAGCCAAGGCGCTCCAGGCCCCGAACTGGACGAAAGACGGCCGGGCCCTCATCTATAACTGCGACGGCCTGCTCTACCGCTTCGACCTGGACACGGGCACGGCCGCCTTGATCGACACCGGTTTCGCGAAAGCCAATAACAACGACCACGTCCTGTCATTCGACGGAAAAAAACTCGGCATCAGCAATCACCTCCCGGACCGGGCCGCAACGTCCATCATCTACACCCTGCCGGCCGGAGGCGGAAGGCCCGTGCGGGCGACCCCGCTGGGGCCCTCGTATCTCCATGGCTGGTCGCCCGACGGCCGGACCCTGGTTTTCACAGGCGAGCGCGACGGGAACTTCGACGTTTATAAAATCCCGGCGCGGGGCGGCAAGGAAACCCGCCTGACCAAATCCAAAGCGCTTGATGACGGACCCGAATTTACTCCGAATGGCCGCTACATTTTCTTCAATTCCAACCGCCGGGGCGGCATGCGGATCTGGCAAATGAGGGCCGACGGCAAGGGGCAGCGGCAGGTCACGTTCAACAGCCTCCAGGACTGGTTCCCGCACGTCTCTCCTGACGGGCGCTGGGTCGCTTTCCTGTCGTACGACAAAGATGTCGACCCTGGGGACCACCCGTTCTACAAGCAGGTCTACATCCGGATGATGCCGGTCGAGGGAGGCGAAGTGAGGGTCCTCGCCTACGTCTACGGCGGCCAGGGCACGATCAACGTGTCATCGTGGTCGCCCGACGGGAAAAAAATCGCCTTCGTCAGCAACACCGGTCACGTCCGCTAATTCGGTTTAAGCGTCGCGTCCCCCAAATTGACAGGCTGGCCTGATGTCGTTTAGAATGGGCGCCTGAAGAAACTATCCCCTCTCGCGCAGGGGGGAAGCGCCGAGGTTTTTTATGGACAAGAAGCCGCTGCCGGATCTGAAGGCCATTGGCGAGGCCTTTGCCGTCGACGGGCGCTGGATCTCGTCCTGCCCGATCCCTTCGGGACACATCAACGACACCTACTGCTCCGAATTCGAGGATGAGCGCCGGCGGGTCAAGTACGTCAACCAGCGGATCAACCATCTTGTCTTCCGGGAGCCGGCGAAACTCATGGAGAACATCGAGCGGGTGACCCGCTTCGCCCGGGAGCAGATCCTCGCCGCCGGCGGCGACCCGATGAGAGAGACCCTCAGCATCGTGCCGACCCGGGACGGCCGCTCTTTTCACGTGACCCCGGAAGGGACCTATTGGAGGATGTTCCGCTACATCGACGGCGCCAGGACCTACGACAAGGTCGAAGACCTCCGCCACGTCTACTCGGCCTCGCGGGCCTTTGGCGCATTTCAGAAAATGCTGAGCCGCCTGCCGGGCGGGCGGCTCCACGAGACAATCCCGAACTTCCATCATACCCGGAAGCGTTTCGAGGCGTTCCTCGCCGCGCTCGATCAAGACGCGAGCAGCCGGGCCACGGCCGTCAAGCCCGAGGTCGCCTTCGTTCTCGAGCGGGAGAAAGACGCCGGCATCGTCGTCGACGGCCTGGCCGCCGGCCGGATCCCGGAGCGGGTCACTCACAACGACACCAAGCTCAACAACGTCATGATCGACGACCGGACGAACGAAGGGATCTGCGTCATCGATCTCGACACCGTGATGCCGGGCTCGGTCCTCTACGACTTCGGCGACTCGGTCCGGCTCGGGGCCGCGACGGCCGCCGAGGACGAGCGGGACCTCTCCCGGGTCGGGTTCGACCTGAAGCTCTTCGACCGGCTGGCCAAGGGCTATCTCGACGCCGCCCGCGATTTCCTGACGGACGAGGAAACGCGGCTCCTCGCCTTCTCCGCCAAGCTCCTAACTCTCGAGTGCGGCATCCGCTTCCTCACCGACCACCTCAACGGCGATGTCTATTTCAAGATCCACCGCGAAGGTCACAACCTGGACCGTTGCCGGACTCAGTTCAAGATGGTGAGCGAGATGGAGCGGCGGATGGACGAGATGAAGGCCGTCGTCGACAGGTACCGTCAATAATCTAATCTCGATGACATATAGCTCATGACCGAAACAACCGCGGGGTTCCTGGTTGGTGCATTGAGCTGCGTGTTGCCGGGTTGAACAAGAAGTGAAGCGAATATGAAAACTATCGGTCTCGTCGGAGGGATGAGCTGGGAATCAACGGTCGAATACTACCGGATCATTAACGAAGCGGTCAAAGAGAAGCTGGGCGGCTTTCATTCGGCCAAGATCGTAATGGTTTCGGTCGATTTCGCGGAAGTCGAGACGCTCCAGCACCGGGAGGAATGGGACAAGGCCGCAGTCCTGCTCGCTGAAGCGGCCCTCAGGGTCGAAGCCGCTGGGGCGGACTTCGCCCTCCTCTGCACGAACACGATGCACAGGGTTTTTGACGCGGTCCAAAAGGCCGTGCACATCCCTCTCCTCCACATTGCCGACGTCACGGCCCGTGAGATCCGGGCAGGGGGGCTGGCCCGGGTCGGCCTTCTCGGTACCCGGTTCACCATGGAGCAGGACTTTTACAAGGGGAAGCTGGCCAGGGACTACGGCCTCGATGTCCTCGTCCCTGAAGAGGAAGAGCGGCGGGCCATTCATGGCATCCTTTACGACGAGCTCTGCCTGGGCGAGATTAAGGAAGCCTCCCGGGAGGTCTTCCGGAATATCATCCGCCGCCTGGAGGCCCGGGGGGCCCAGGGCATCATCCTCGGCTGCACGGAAATCCCCCTGATCGTCAAACAGAAAGACTCCACGCTGCCCCTTTTCGACACGACGGATCTCCACGCCCGGGCGGCCGTGGACGAGGCCCTCCGGGGCTGAGTGTCACCAAGATATGAAATATGAATCGTGGAGGTGGCCATGATCAAACGACGGCTCGCGTCCGTTTTCTTCCTGGCGGCAGCCGGCCTCGCGGCTCGCGCCCAAACCCAGGTCGCATTCGACGAGTTTTTCCTGGACAAGGCCTTGCGCTTCGACCTTTATCAAGTCGGCGACGCCAAGGACGAGGTCGTGACCATCGACCAGATTTATCAGGAAGGGCTCTGGCCCGAGTCTCGGACCCATCTCATCGACCCTTTCACCTACGGTCATTACGCCGTGAAGCTCTTCGACGTCGCCTCGAACCGGCTGGTCTACAGCCGCGGCTTCGACTCGACGTTCGCCGAATACAAGACGACGACGCCCGCTCTGAACGGCGTCAAGCGTGTGTTCGAGCGTTCCATCCGGGTACCCCATCCGAAGCGTCCGTTCCTGTTCGTGATCGAAGCCAGAGACAAACTCCACCTCCTCCACCCCCTCTTCAGCCAGGTCGTCGACCCCTCGGATTATCACCTCATCCGCGAGGCCACGACCGCCGGCGACTTCATCTACGAGGCCCGGAAGAGCGGCGACCCCCACGAAAAAGTGGACTTTGCCTTCATCGCCGAGGGCTACTCCGCCGATGACCGGGACAAGTTCAAGGCCGACGTCGACCGCTTCTCGGCCCACCTCTTTACGGTCGAGCCGTACAAGAGCCACGCGGACAAGTTCAACATCCGCGGCGTGTTCCGCCCCTCGCCCGAGAGGGCCATGGACGAGCCGCGCCAGCGCGTCTACAGGAAGACCATCCTGAACGCCTCCTTCAACGCCTTCGACCTTGACCGCTACATGCTCATCGAGGAGGACCACAGGATGCACGAGATCGCGGCCGAGGTGCCGTACGACGCGATCGTCGTCCTCGTCAACAGCAAGCGCTACGGCGGCGGCAGCATCGGCATCGACTATTGCGTGAGCACCGTCGACAGCCCTGTGAGCCCCCAGGTCTTCGTCCACGAGCTCGGCCACTCCTTCGCCGGGCTGGCCGACGAGTATTACACGTCCGAGGTCTCCTACAACGATTTCTATCCCAAAGGCATCGAGCCTCTCGAGCCCAACATCACGGCCCTCCTCGACCCGCCCAACGTCAAATGGAAAGACCTTCTCTCGCCCGGCATCGCCATCCCGACGGAATACGGGAAGGAGAGGACCGAGGCCCTTATGGCCGAGCGCAGGAGAAACCGCGAGGAGCAGGCACGGGCGCTCGAGGAGGCCAAGAAGAAGGGCGCGGGGGAAGCGGCGCTCAAGAAAATCGAGGCCAATTCCCGTGAAGCCGATCAAGCCATCGCCAAGAAGATCGCGGACGTCCGCAGGCCATACGCCGCGCTCGAGGACAAGGTGGGGGCTTTTGAGGGAGCCGGGTACGCGTCCAAGGGGCTATACCGGCCGATGATGTACTGCATTATGATATCGAGTCCCAAGGGCGAGTTCTGCCGGGTCTGCCAGCAAGCTATTTCCCGCATGATCGAATATTTCGGCGAGAACCGATAGATGCGCAGTATTGGGGAGGCCTCCCAATTATTGAATTTCCGGTAGGCACGCGGGCTTCAGGTTTCTGAATTCAAATCCTAGCGTTCCAGACGGCCTTGCTGATCTGGATGTCTTGGACGGCCACCCCGGTCAGGTCGGCCACCGTGATCTCCTCATCGGACGCACGCCGGTGCTTCTCCTCGGCGATGACCGATCCCAGCTCAACCAAGCGGTCCCTCGCGATGGCGCCCGCGCCGACCGCTTTGAAGACCTCCCCTCGGAGCTCCGACTGGCTGAGGCTGTCGACCACAACGCGGGCCGCCTTTGCGAGGATAGCAGGATCCAGCTCCTGCTTATCCGGAGTGTCGGAGCCCACGGCCGTGATGTGCGTCCCCGGCCGAATCCATTCCGCCCGGAGCAGGGGCCGGGTGGACGGCGTGCAGGTGACGATGAGGTTGGACGCGGCGGCAACCTCCGCGGCCTCGAGCGTTGTCCGGATCCTGAAGCCAAGCGGCTCCATGTCCCGGCGGTAGGCCTCAAGCTCCTCCTCACTGAGTCCCCAAACAAGGGCCTCCTCGAAATCCCTGACCTTGCGCAGGTACTCGAGCTGCATCCGCCCCTGAACGCCGGCGCCAAGAATTCCCGCTGTCCGGACCTTCCGGGGGGCGAGGTACTTGGCGGCCACGGCGCCGGCCGCGGCGGTCCGAAGGTTCGTCAGGTATCCCTCGTCGAGGAGGAGGCACTCGAGCTCGCCGGTTTTCTGGCTGAAGAGGAGCATAAGCCCGTTCCCCGTGGGCAGCCCGATCTTCGGGTTATCATAAAAGCCCGAAGCGACCTTGATGACGAAGTGGTCGTCTCCCCTGATGTAGCCGTACTTGATGTGGACATCGCCGGGCGGACGGTCGAAGATCATCTCGCCGATGGGCGGGACGACAACGCGGCCCTGGGAATAGGCCACGAAGCCCTCTTCGATCAGGGGCAGCGGGTCGATCGTCCGGGCGGCCTCCAGGATCTGGGGAAGGGATAGGACTGCCGGCATGTGGGGCCTCCTCACTCGCGAACCGCGCCGGTCCCGGCGCCTTCGGCTAGAGCCGGCGGACGGAGAAACCGAGCTTGGCCAAGGCCTTCACGGCCCGGTCCAAGTCCTTGTCTTTGACGAAGAGGTGATCGGTCGAGTAGGCCGAGATGGCCATGATGGGGATGCCCTCCCTGGCCAGCGCCCCGGAGACATGGGCGAAAAAGCCGATGAGGCTGAAGGGTAGGATCATGTCGAAGCTGATCAGCCTCCAGTCACCTTCAAAACCCAGGAATTTCTGGCTCCGGAGCTTCGACTGCTCGATGATAGAGGTCGTCTCGTTCCGGTCGCGGATGACGGCGAAGGCCCCGGTGCAGGCCCGCCGGGACTTGACGATGACGTAGGACTCCCCGGCGACCAGGATCCTGCCGTGCTCGAAATATTCCTTGAATTCGTACCGTTTCATCCTCTCAATCCATTCGACTTCAAGAACCTATTCTAGCCGAAGCCGGGCCAAATCTCAAGCCCTTGTTTCCGGCCTTTCAGCTTGATTTTGGCCATCGTTTGGGATTAAGATTCGGAGTTCACGAAGGAGATGACGAACCACGCCATGAGTCCTGAGGCCAAGAGACACTTCCGCTTTTTGCCTGCGGCCTGGATCACGACGACGCTCCGCGGCGCCGACCATTTCGCCCGGCTCCTCGTCCGCCTCAGAGTCAGCCCGAACGTCCTGACCGTTTTGGGGCTCCTGGCCGGGGCAGCGGTCGGTTTTTTCTACGCTGCCGAGCGGCCGGTCCTGGCGGCAGTCTTCATCCTGGCCTGCGGCATCTTTGACATCCTGGACGGCAAGGTGGCCGCTAACGCCGACCGGAAGAGCCTGTTCGGAGCCATATTCGACTCCAGCCTGGACCGCTACTCCGAGTTCTTTATCTATGTGGGGCTGGCCTATCATTTCCGGCACGGCTGGGGCCTCTGGCTGATGTTTATCGCCTTTCTGGGCTCGACCATGGTCAGCTACACCCGGGCCCGGGCCGAAGGCCTGGGGGTCGACTGTCAGGTGGGCATGATGCAAAGGGCGGAGCGCCTGGTCCTCCTCTTCCTGGGGACCCTGGTGGGGATCGTCTTCAAGGTCCTGGACCCCGCCGTTCTCGCGGTCACGGCCTTCATCGCGGTCATCTCCAATTTCACGGCCTTGCAGCGCATCTTCTACGTCAGGAAATACGAAAAAACCAGGCTCTCTAAGGAGGTCTGATCCATGAGCAAGATCCGAGTCGCCATCATCGGCGCGGGCAACTGCGCCTCGTCCCTTATCCAGGGCGTGCAGTACTATAAGGACGCCCGGGAAGAGGATTTCGTCCCCGGCGTCATGCATGTCAACCTTGGCGGCTACCATATCCGCGACATCGAGTTCGTGGCCGCCTTCGACATCGACAAGAACAAGGTCGGCAAGGACCTCAGCGAAGCCATCTTCACCAGCCCCAACAACACGACGAAGTTCTCGTCCGTCCCCTTCCTGAACGTCAAGGTCCAGCGGGGGATGACACACGACGGGCTTGGCAAGTACCTCTCCCAGATCATCGAGAAGGCCCCGGGGCCGACCGCCGACATCGTCGGCACCCTCAAGGAGTCCAAGGTGGATGTCGTCATCAACTACCTCCCCGTGGGCAGCGAGATGGCCACGAAGTGGTACGTCGAGCAGGTCCTCGAGGCGGGCTGCGGCCTCATCAACTGCATCCCCGTCTTCATCGCCAGCCAGAAGTACTGGCAGAAGCGGTTTCAGGAGCGGGGACTCCCGGTCATCGGCGACGACATCAAGTCGCAGGTCGGGGCCACGATCCTCCACCGGACCCTGGTCAACCTCTACCTGGACCGGGGCATGCTCGTCGACCGGACCTACCAGCTCAACACCGGCGGGAACACGGACTTCCTGAACATGCTCGAGCGGGAGCGGCTGGACTCCAAGAAAAAATCCAAAACCAACGCCGTCGTCTCCCAGATCCGGAACCGGGGACTGGACATCGAAGCCGACAACGTCCACGTCGGGCCGAGCGATTACGTGCCCTGGCAGAAGGACAACAAAGTCTGCTTCCTCCGGATCGAGAGCCGCCACTTCGGCGACGTCCCGACGACGCTCGAATGCCGACTGTCGGTCGAGGACTCCCCCAATTCGGCGGGCGTCGTCATCGACGCCATCCGCTGCGTGAAGCTGGCCCTTAACAGCAAGGTCAAAGGCGCGCTCTTCTCACCCTCCTCTTACTTCATGAAATCGCCGCCGAAACAGTACACCGACACCGAGGCCCGCGCCCTGACGGAGCAGTTCATCCGCAGGTACGGGAGGAAGGGGCGGGGCGGAAAGCCGGCTCGGAAAGCGAAGGCCGGAGCCTGATATTCTGGGCCGTTACTTGGGGCCGCGCGGTTTTCTCCGGAGCTTCTTCAGTTGTTCCAGGACCCAGCCGGGCTTTTCCACCTGGCGGGCCCGGCCTATGGCCAGGCTGGCCGGGCTGACGTCCTTGGTGATCGTGGAGCCGGCGGCGACATAGGCCAGTTTCCCGACCTTGACGGGCGCGACGAGCTCCGTTCCCGACCCGATGAACGCCCCGGCCTCGATGTGAGTCCTGCTCTTCCGGACGCCGTCGTAATTGCAGGTGATGGTTCCGGCGCCGATGTTGACGTCCTCCTCGACGAGGCTGTCGCCGAGATAGCTCAGGTGCTGGGCCTTCGAGCGGGGGCCGAAGACCGTGTTCTTCATCTCGACGAAGTTGCCGACTTTGGAAGCGGCCCTGACAAGAGTCCCAGGGCGGAGCCGGGAAAAAGGTCCGACCTGGACATCATCCTCCAGCCGGGAGTCCTCGAAGACTGTGGAGCTCAGAATCTTGACCCGGTCGCCCACCCTGGAACGCATGATATGGACATGGGGATAGATCCTGCAGTTCTTTCCGATGCGGGTCGCGCCCTCAATGACCACCAGGGGATAAATGACGGTCCCGGCCCCAACTTCTGCCTCCCAGTCGATCCAGGCGCTCAGGGGGTCGAGCAGCGTGACGCCCCGGCGGGCGAGGGCTTCATTCTTGCGCCCCCGGAGCAGACCTGCAGCCCGGGCCAGGTCCTTCCTCGCCGTGACCCCAAGGATTTCCGCCTCCTCCGGGCTCTCGGTCAGCCCGACTTTCCGGCCCCGGGCCGCGAGTTTCGCAGCTAGAAACCCGAGGCCGCCCTCTTGCCCTGCCCGGGCGAGCCCTGCGAGAAGCGGGGCAACGTCTGCGGCCCGGAAAACGGCGATCGAATCGCGTTCGAACTCCGGCCCGCAGCTCAAGATGGTTAGCGAACATCCCCTCTTGCGGTGCGCGGCAAGCAGGTTTTTCAGGGTCCTCGGTTGAAGGAGAGGGCGGTCTGCCGGGACGACCAGCAGGTCCCTCCTCCGGTTTTTCCGGATGACAGGCGCGGCGGCAACCAGCAGGGATCCGATACCCGCTGTTCGGCCCCCTTTCCGCCTTCCGAGCCGGAGCAAAGAAACACGGAACCGGCCCCCGGAGAGGGCGACCGCCGAGTCCGCGTCCGAGTCGTCCAGCGCGAGGAGGATCGAGGCCGGCTTCAGGCAGGCGGTCGCCTCAAGGGCATAGGACCACAGGGGTTTGCCGAGGAGCGCACAGGAGAGCTTTTCGGCGACCGAAGCAAACCCTGCGCCCCGGCTGCCTCCATGCAGGAGGACGATCACCTTGCCGTTCATGCCAATCTGGTGAGGAGCTTGAATTTCTTGTCGTCCCAGAGGGGCTCGAAATCGGGCTCGTTCTGGGCCAGCGTCGAGAACGACTTGTCTTTCTGAATGGCTTTCTTGAGGTAGTCCAGAGCCGGCTCCGGCTGACCCATCAGGCAGTGGACATCGGCCAGAAGGTAATAGACCAGCCCTTCCTTCTCCTTGCATTCCAGGGCCTTCTGGAAGAGCCTCATCGCGCCGTCGTAATCACCCTGGTTCGCCCTGATCACGCCGTAATGGGTGTAGTCCTCGAAGCCCTTCATCGAAACGGCTTCCTTTTTCGGCCGCTTCCGGGCGATGGCGAGATAGGTCCGGGCCCGGTCCACGATTTCACGCTCCGCAGGGTATTTTTCGATGAAGCCCCCGAGGAGGTCTGAAGCCTTCTCGAAATCGCCTTTGTGGAATTCCTTCACGGCCTGGCCGAAGGCGGCCAAGGCTTTCTGGTATTCGTCTTTTTTCGATCGGTTTTCGGTCAAGGTGGTCTCCCTGTCAATCAGCGCTCAGGTTGAGCGGTATTGTACCGCAGAAGGCCGTTCTTGACAAGACAAACCCGCCGCCCGGCGGTCTATTCTCTTGTGGATTGTGGTAGAATGGGGGGGTGAAAAAACGGCTGGGAGAGGTCCTTGAAAAGGTCTATTCCCGCCGCCTCTCCCCTGAGAAAGCCCTGGAGTGCCTGACAGACTACCCCTATCAGGACCTGGGCTTCGCCAAGGTCGATCATCACCGCGAGCTCCTCAAGGGTTACCCGGAGATCGTTTATGGACTGGGCAAAACGCCCGCGCAGATCATCGGTATCGCCCGAGAGATCATCAAAAAAGGGTCGAACCTTCTCGTCACCAGGGTCGAGCCCGAAGTCCAGGCCAAGATCAAGGGCCGGCTCAAGGGGACGACCTACAACGCCGTAGCCAGGACAGTGACGCTCTGCCAGAAACCCGCGCCCGCGGGACGGGGCAAGATCGTCGTGATCTCCGCTGGAACATCGGACATGCCGGTGGCTGAGGAAGCTGCGGTGACGGCCGAGATCCTCGGAAACGACGTCGTGCGGATCTACGATGTCGGCGTCGCCGGGCTCCATCGCCTCCTCCACCAGTACGACAGGATCCGGGAGGCCCGGGTCGTTATCTCCGTCGCCGGGATGGAGGGCGCGCTGCCGAGCGTCGTCGCCGGTCTGGTCAGGGTCCCGGTCATCGCCGTTCCGACGAGCATCGGTTACGGCGCTAGCTTCAAGGGGCTGGCGGCGCTCCTGGCCATGCTAAACTCTTGTCCTGGCGGAGTGGGCGTCGTCAACATCGACAACGGCTTCGGCGCCGCCTACCTGGCCAGCTTGATCAATCATCTCTGAGCGGGAAGCCCGCTCCAATCGGGCCGCTGGCGAAGATGCCCGACGTTCGGCGTGGAACGTCAGATGAGATAGACTGAGTGTCCAATCCTTGGACATTCTTCTCAGGAGTTGTGCCGCGCCACCGTCCTGCGTCTTCACCAGGAGGCGGCTTGACAAGACAGGCTTGGCTCCCTATATTCTATGGGTAACCCCCGAGTTTTGTAAGGCTTCATGGAGATTATCGACCAGGTCAGGCAGGTCTCATCTATTATCGAGATCGCCTCTCAGTACACCACCCTCAAGAAAAGGGGCAGGAAATGGGTCGGTCTCTGCCCCTTTCACACCGAGAAAACCCCTTCCTTCACCCTGGACGAGGACAAGCAGCTCTATCATTGCTTCGGCTGCGGGGCCGGAGGGGACATCTTTTCTCTAATCATGGAAAAGGAGAATCTTAACTTCCCCGAAGCCCTGAAATACCTGGCCGAAAAATACCACGTGCCCCTCCCCCAGCAGAGGGTTAGCCCCGAGGTCCTCAAGCTCGAGGACAAGCTTTTCAGGACGAACGAGCTGGCCCTCGGCTTCTTCCGCAAAAACCTGTTGCATACCAAGGAAGGGGCGAAGGCTCTCGAGTACCTGAAAAAGCGCGGCCTGACGGACGAGACCATCCAGAAGCTCCGGATCGGCTACGCCTTTAACTCCTGGAACTCCCTTCTCGCCTTCTTCCAGGCGAAGAACGCCCCGGTCTCGCTCCTCGAAAAGGGCGGCCTGGTCCTGCCTGGACAGAAGTCGGGCGAGTATTACGACCGCTTCAGGGGGCGAATCATCTTCCCCATCTTCAGCCTGACAGGCAAGGTCGTCGCCTTCGGCGGCCGGACGGTCGTTGACGCCGAGCCGAAATACCTGAATTCTCCGGACACGCCCCTTTACTCCAAGGGAAAGCTCCTCTACGGCCTGAATTTCACCAAGGACGCCATCCGGGACCAGGGTTTTGCCATCCTCGTCGAGGGGTACACGGACTTTTCTTCACTCTACCAGGCCGGAATCGGAAACGTCGCCGCTTCCCTGGGCACCGCACTGACACCCTTCCAGGTGGCCCAAGCCCTGAGGTTCGCCCCTCGGATCGTCATCAATTACGACGGCGACAGCGCCGGCCGGGCGGCCGCCGCCCGGGCCGTCCCTCTCTGTCTCGAAAAGGGCCTCTACGTCCAGGTCCTGGTCCTGCCCGAAAACCTCGATCCCGATGCCTTCCTCAAAAAGTACGGCCGGGAAAAATATCAAGCCCTGCTCAAGAAGGCTTGGCCTGGGCTCAAGTTCATGATCGACGCCATGACCCAAGGGTCCCAAATGAAGATCCCCGAAGAGAAGGGCCGGATCGCCCGGGCCGTCGTCCGGGAGATCGAGAAGGTCCCCGACGCCCTCGCGCGCAGCGAGTACCTCAAGCAGGCCAGTCATTGGCTCGCGGTCGACGAGGGGGTCCTGCGGGGGATCATCGAGCGGCGCGAATCGGACAAGGGGACGGAGGACCAGGGCCTGATCTGCCCGGCGGAGAAGCGTCTCTTCCAGATTCTGATGGAGGATCGGTCGGTCGCTCCCCACATCTTCGCCGAGACCGCCGAGGAGATTTTCCAGGGGCTCCGGGGAGAGCCAGTCTTCCGCTACATTCTCGAGTGTTTCCGGAACGACAGGGATTGGAATTTTCACGAACTCAAGGACCGGGTTGCCCCCGGCCTGCTGTCCCAGCTCACGGCCGCCCTGTTCGAGAGGGCCCCGGGGGAGGCCGCGTCCGTCGAAGACGCACAAGAGTGCCTCAAAGCGATCCGCAAGGTCTATCTCCAGAATCGGCTGAAGGACATCCAGCAGAAGATCGCCCGGTCGGAGAAGCGCGGCGAAAAGGAGGAAGTCCTGGCCCTCCTCTATCAGAAGCAGGATGTCACCAAGCAGATTTTATCGCTGACCTAGGATGGGAAGAACGGGCATGAAAATCCGTCATAACCGATACATGATTCAAAGAGGTGTGCGGCGTGTCTCCTGACAACAAGTTCCACAAGGACGAAATCTCCCAGCTCATCTCCAAGGGCCGGAAACAGGGTTACCTGCTGTTCGAGGAAATCGACAAGACCTTCACCGAGGATCTGGACTCCGAGGAGGATTTCGACGATTTCCTGTCCTCGATGGACAACTACGGGATCAAGATCCTCGACTCCCACCAGAAGGAGATGATCCCGAGGAGGCGGAAGAGCGACCTCGTCTCCACCCATGGCCTCGAGCGGACGACGGACCCGGTTAAGCTCTACCTCCGCGAGATGGGCAACATCTCCCTCCTGACCCGGGAGGGGGAGATCGCCATCGCCCGGGAGATCGAGCGCGGCGAAAAGAGCATCATCAAGGCCCTCTCCAAGACGCGGCTGGTCCTCAACGAAGTCCTGGCCCTGGAGGAGAGAAT
>Ga0153916_10001203_pt1 | contig 18368 bp, 8 predicted proteins | sample Opewatmetagenome_FD_109642 | JGI IMG/M metagenome (GOLD analysis project Ga0153916, IMG submission 109642) | Freshwater wetland microbial communities from Ohio, USA - Open water 3 Core 3 Depth 4 metaG | ecosystem: Environmental > Aquatic > Freshwater > Wetlands | place: USA: Ohio, Lake Erie, Old... | reverse complement strand
GGTAGTGATTATAATGTTTTACCGTTGGTATACGGAAATCAGATTGCAAAAATTCAGGCAATTGATAGAACATATAGTGGACAAAGTCGATACATTGATATTAACGATCCAACAGGTTTTCATAAGGATCTAATTATATTTGGACAGGATGGTGCATTATTCAGAGATAATCAAAATGTTCTCACAGAAGTTATCAAAGATTCATCAAATTCTGGTAAGATTGAAACCATATTGGTGAGCACAATTCAAGAGGTCCTAAGAGATTCTAAAGTTTCAACTTTCTTCTACGATGAATATCTATCACAGTTTGAGACAAATATCAGGGTTAATAAACAACTTATTACTGATCCTGGTTATTCATTGCTAGATTTAAGTAATCCACATCAGGCATCATTATACTGGAGAACAAGTCCTGCTACATTCAAGAATACCACTGGATATTTCGCAGGTGCCCCAAATTCTACGGTAGCCAAAACATTAACAAACACACTAACGGTTAGTAATCCCCAATCTGGAAATACTAATGTTTATCAGCCGTGGTCGTTTGTATCAAGTGGTGCCGTGTTGCAATTTGGAACCCCATCGGGTGTTCAATCTGCCACGGTAGATAATGTTATACAATCTGGTATACCGCTTATTATCAATCCATTAAATCCTTATGCAAATATTGGACCAGTTGAGCTCGGGGCTGAAGTTCAAAATAATGTGCAATCAGTTAAAGTATACCCATCGTTTAGAACCACATTAACAACAACCGAAATTAATGGCGATGGCGGAAATGAAAATTCACCTGGCGGCGGATTCAGGGGAATTGTGAACAGAATAAACGACGGTATTTCATTCTGGATGTACTATGATCTTTTAACTAATGAATGGCATACATCTACTGTAACAACACCCGGGTTCACCGATCAGTCTCAACAGCCGTTTGCATATGCTCCAGTATTTGTTGTTGGTGGTATTCCGGAGATTTATTCAGATTGGGCAAACTACTCATCAAGTGGATTATTGTATGTAAGTATCGCAAGCAATAACCAACTTAATACAACTACATATGACATTACTGTTCGCGGAAGAGTGTATGTATTTGAATCATACCGCGATGTTCGATTCTACTGGGAATCGGGACAAGTTGTTATCGATAGTGCGTCTGGGTTAGCATTGCAAGATACCATTGAGATTATGTCTCTTGTTAACACTAATTCGACAATCAATAATAATGAACCAGTAATATCAAATCCAGTAACTGCATATCTAACAACCCCGGTTGATTTCAATATTACCGGGGCATTCACACAGACAGACGGATATTTAGATACCGCCAAAGTTAAAGTGTCTCTTGTCGATGAGAACAATGATGGTATACCAGACGACCCAACGGGTTTTGATAAAATTGTATCATCAACTGACAGAGTAGTATTTGAATATTACAATAACGAAGTATCTGGATATCAAAGTACTCGACCGTGGATCGCTCGCTGGGGTACGGCACTTGAAAATTATACCGGTACCGTATATGTATATTTTCCAGTATCGCTGGTCGACAATACAAAATTATATAGTGCACCATTTATATCAGATACATTAATGGTAGATCCACTTAATCCACCTGGTGGAGCAATAACTGTGTACATGGACCAGTATGACTTGATCCTTATACATAATACCGCACAATTAACATCTATTGCAGGACAGGTGACCGCATTCTTCAACAATATTAATACAACAACAAACGCCGCCTTATCAGGCACATATCCATGGCTTATGGGCACTTATACTATTGTTGACAAGATCGACATTGTTACAAACAACTTTGTCGATAAGTCGTTTTTAATATCAACTACACCGGCTGGATTCGGATCTTACAATATCTTCGAATTTCAACCAACATCGAATATCGGCACCTACCCAACTGGTCAGGTTGTTGGATCAACAGTCGATAGGTATCACTTTGATAAGAACGGTAAAGTATTCACGCAGAATACTTTAGCGTCAACTCAATTGCCTATGTACTTTAAATGGAGTCATTACTCACCTGTCGATCAACGAGTTGATCCTGCACCGACAAATATCATTGATATGATTGTAATCACCAACAGTTATTACACAGATATGATCGATTGGAAGAATAACAATGGAACTACATTAACAATGCCCTCTGCACCAACAACAGAAGAATTGCGTATACAATTTCAAAATCTCAATCAATATAAGATGATTAGTGATGCTATGATTTGGAATTCAGGCGAATTCAAGATTTTATTTGGTTCACAGGCAGTTCCAGAATTACAAGCAACATTTAAGGTTGTTAAAGCTCCATCTACAAGTATAAGTGACAACGAAGTTAAGACACGAGTAATACAGGCAATTGATGCATATTTTGATATCAGAAACTGGGATTTTGGTGAAAAATTCTTCTATACAGAATTAGCAGCTTTTATTCACCAACAACTGTCAAGAATCATTAGTTCAGTTGTTATTGTTCCGAATAATGCTAATTCTCAATTCGGTAATTTGTTTGAGATTGCAGCAAGTCCCAACCAGATGTTCTTATCAACAGCAACTGTAAATAATGTTCAGATTGTTGCTAACTTAACGGATCAGAATCTCAGGCTCTGATATGTTTAAGAGTTTACACGGTATATAATTTCTGTGATAAATATGTGGTAGATAACATTACCTACATACTATCACGGAAATCAAATGACTCAGTATATCAAGAAGTTACCAGCCGTTTTTCAGACGGTTACCGAAAAGAAATTCTTTGACGCCACACTTGACCAGGTATTCTCTAAGAAAGACAGTGATTTACTGTTCGGCTATATAGGCCAGAGAATGCCTGGTAGATATAATCCCGTAAGTGATTTCTATCTACCAGAACCATCAAAAGATAGAACATGGTGGCAACTCGAAGCAACTGCATTTGCACGTAACCCTGACACCACAAAAACAAATATATTTTTCTACGATGATTTATTAAATCGTATTAATTATTACGGCGGCAATACACTCAACCAAGATAGATTGTTCGAATCTGAATATTATAGTTGGGCACCGCCCATCGATTTTGATATGTTTATTAACTATCAGAATTATTATTGGATAGAGCAAGGGCTTGCAGTTATCAATATAGTTGGTGTAAATGGTGCCGATATTATCGGTAAGGCATCCTACACAACACCGCCGACAGCAACACCACCTAATTTGACGTTGACCACTGGTATGAAGATTACGTTAGCCAGCGATCCTTTATATGTTACTCCGCATACTGTTGAAAATATTGGTGGATGTGTTGGTATTAGGCTTATTCCAGATTATCCAGATTATACATCGGGTACAATCTTAGAATATCTGCCATGGTCTGGTTCTATACAACTAACTAATGGTAGAATTATTCAAGATACAAATTGGGACACATTAACATGGGACGTTGAGGCAGAACCAGGCAACGGTGATTATATTACCATCGAGCGTGGTTCACTTGACCGCAATGCCTGGTCCAGAACGAATAAGTGGTTTCACATTGACGCTATCAATAAGACTATTGCAGCAACCAATACACCGTTTCCAATTAATGCCACACGCGCTTTAAGACCGATTATTCAATTTGTGGCAGATCTAGTCTTATTTAATTCTGGTACACAATATAAAGCTAGTATTGCTTATGGTTTTAAGGATGACTTATTTGGAAGTCCACTATTATTATCCCAGTTCCAGGGTCAGTTACAGACTGTGCTTGATTCAACCTACGGTATTACCCTTGCTAATGGGCAGTTAGTATGTTTCTTTGATGATCCAATAAATCATCAAAATATTTATTCTGTTAGTATATCTGGTGGTAACGTTACATTTACAATAAGTGGCAGTGCAGTTATCGAAGGGGACATTCTATTTGCTACCGAAAATGCACCATATAATGGTGCAGCACGTGGCCAAACATGGTACTATTCTGCCGGTGTGTGGGCGGAAGCAGCAAATGACAAGGTATCTAATAATCAGCCACCATTATTCCAATTATATGATCATAATGGTGTTAAATTAAATGATACGATTACATATCCTCAAAATAATTTTACCGGAAATAAAATCTTTTCATATAAAATAAATACCGAACCCGGCGCAACAGTTGATCCTGTTTTGAAGTTTCCTATTGTTTATACTTCTCTTGGGCAATCATCTGACATCGTGTTTCAAAACAACCTGATTACTGATAGGTATGTATACAGCACCTCAGGTCTTTCAATTGATGGATATTATTACTATACAACTGCCGGTATTACTGATTTTCTTAACAGCTGGAATCTATATTCTCCGTGCCCGTGCTCAGATATTATTCCACCGCCTCCTGCAAATTGTATATCCAAAAGCAAACAACGAGTTATTGATAAGTTTGTAGTTGGGTACGGTACTGAATATCAATTTGAACTAAGTGTTACTCCTTACGGATATCCTACGACACCTGACTTGATTGTTAGTGTCAATGGAAAAGAAGTTAAGGATGCTAGCGTGCAGACGGGCGGTTATACATTAGCCAGCATCAACGGCCGCATATATGTTAATCTCCAGACATACCTTACATCATTATTAACAATAACACAATCACAGCCACCTGTTGTCGAAGTTGATACATATACTCAAGGTACACTTGACCCGGGTGCATCGGGATATTTTGAAATACCACAGCAACTTGAAGCAAATTCCACACAGCGTGAAATTAGTGAAATCAGTGCAAGCAACCTAATCGATCAGTTTTCGTCAATCATACAAAATCAAATAGGATTTACTGGGGTAGCATTTGGTGCTAATAACAATTATCGAGATACAAGGAAAAATCGGTCTGCTGGAACTCGAATTTTGCAGAATGTTGCACCGTTACTTAAAACTATGTTGGTATCATCAGCTGATGAATTAGATGTAATTTCGAGCATTCGTTTTAGTCAGGATGAATATACGAAATTTAAAAATAAGTATCTAAGAACAGCACTTCAGTTAATTAATCGAGAATTTAATCCTGTTCAATATCATAACAATACCATTGTAATTAGTGCGTGGGTCGATGAAATTCTTAAGGCTGTAAATATTTCCAAAGAATTTTCGAATGCCTTTGCATACTCTTATATGATTGCAAATGGTACATCATATTCTAATGAAACACATGTTGTGCCAATTGGTGGATTTATTTCGTTAACAAATTACCTCGATCTTTCCGATCCGAAGAATGCACTTTATATCTATGATGTAACAGGACAAGAACAATTGTTAATGGTCGGCGTAGATTATGAGATTGTCTCTACAAACCTAGTAGTCGATATACAGTTTAATTCATCTCTTGTTGGTAAAACAATATACGCGGCATTTTACAAGAATCCTTTGCCAGCATACATCCCTTCTACACCAACAAAGGTTGGTGCATATGGTGCATATATTCCTCGCATTGAATTAGATACATCATATACAGTACCCACAAATGTAATTATTGGTCATGATGGTTCGAAAACTATTGTCTATAACGATTACAGGGATCAACTACTTCTGGAACTTGAAAAGAGAATCTATAACCTATTACAATATAGATTCCGAAATCAGTATTACCTACCATTGCGTCTTGAATCTGTAAAACCTGGACATTTTAGACAAACAAGATATTCAAATGCAGAATATCTTGATATTACACAATCATATTTTAACAAATGGTCTGCTAAGAATAAGGCAAATTACCAAGCCAATGACTGGTCAACAGCAAGCGCAGCCTTGCCACTAAATTCTCCATTATTATGGAAATTATACAATTACTCTAAGGCACATAATATGTCTGGAGTACCTCTTAATCTACCAGGAAACTGGAAGGGTATATTTCAATATTACTACGACACAATTTACCCCGACACACGACCTTGGGAGATGTTAGGATTCTCAATTCAACCATCGTGGTGGGTTGCACAATATGGAGTCGGTATAACAAATCTCGCAGGGCAAAGGGTATGGCCAAATACACCAACTTATGCACTCATGTGGGCTGACCTTGAGGCCGGTATTATACGTCAAGGACCATCAGCAATTTACGACCCGATAACGCTTCTGCCACAGGCACAAGAAATGTGGAAGAGGCCAGGTCTATCAACAATTATACCAGTTAGTGCTGTCGGTGAACTTATACCAGTACCTACATTGTTTAATATTGCAGTCTCCGGTAATCTATACAATCCATTTGATGGATTTTCAGATAATTGGAAATATGGAGATGGTGCACCCGTCGAGCAAGCATGGATGTCGACATCCGGCTATGCATTTAGTGTGCAAGAATTTTTATACCTAATGAAACCAGGTCCATTTGGTGAATTACTATGGGATACTGTTGGAACTGAAAGATCGCCCGGCAAAATGAATATACCCGGTATTAATAATCCAGTGTTGTCTTCAACCAACTGGCAATATGTTCAAAACGATACTTTCTCAAGCAGTGACCCATTCTTTGCATGGATGCGTCCAAAGAATTCTACACAAATTGTGCATGCCGAGATAATCGACGGAACAGTTAATATCAGATATGGTTATCAAAGGTGGATTAGTGACAGAATTCTTTTTCTAAATAAAGATATTACTACAACTTTCGGACAGAAAGTAAGAACACTTGATGTTAACCTTGCAAATAAATTAGCAGGATTTACTAATAAGGATACCACAAATACATATATTGAATCTGTATCCACAGGTGCTTCAACTACAAGTTTATTAATACCGTCGAATAACTTTGAGGTAATTTTACATCAAGGTCAACCGATAAAGACATATTCATACAGTGGTGTAATTATTAGAGCTTTGGGAGATGGCACATTTATTGTTTATGGTTATGATTTATTAAATTCTGAATTTAGAGTACTAGATCGGTCAAATGCCCAGCTTATCGATATCACAGTCGGTGGTTCACCTGCCGAATTCAAAATCTATGCGGCCGGCGAAACCTATATTCAGGGTGATATTGTCAGATACAACGGTGTCTATTATCTAAGTCTTGTCACACAGGTTGCTGGAAAATTTAATTCTGCTGATTGGCAGAGATTAAAAGCCTTGCCGACAGTCGGTGGAATATCTGTAACATATAGACCAATCTCAGAAATAACTACAACAACCGTACCGTACGGAACCATATTAAATTCAGCACAAGAGGTATTTGATCTTCTAATAGGGTGGGGTGCATATCTTGAATCACAAGGCTGGCAATTTACTGAAGTTAGTCAGGATACCAATCAGGTTAATGATTGGTTATATTCGGCTAAACAATTCCTATTCTGGCTTAATTCAAACTGGGCACCAGATGCCTCTATTCAGGTAAGTCCAGCAGCTAATAATGCAACATTAACTGTCGAAAGAGGTTATCCTGCCGATGTTGAATCTATTTCTAACGGTGTTTACAGCATTCTCGACAAATACGGTGTTGCAATTCCACCAACTGGAACCACTACTGATAGAGATGGTGCAACAATAACTGTATCGCCAACTGATTTAGCATCAGGTGGTATTTATTTCTTGCAAGTTAATGCGACAGAGACAGAACATATTTTAATTTTCGATAATTCAACAAGTTTTAGTGATGTCATCTATGATTCGTTATTACGTGCAAGACAGCAACGATTGCGCTTCAATGGATTCAGGAGCAATGGATGGTACGGTAAGATGGAGGCACCGGGATATTTAATTATTGATAATCAACTTGTACCAAATTACGATACTATTGTTGATTCGATGAGATATTACTATGATCCAAATGTAACAATTGATAATCCAAGTCTCGAAGATCTTGGACGTCATTTAATTGGTTACGAAAGCAAGAGTTATCTTGACAACCTACAAGTATCAAATGCTGTTCAATATTTGTTCTACCAAGGATCGATAAGACAAAAAGGTACAGCACAAGCACTTAATAAATTATTTAGGTCCACTAAGGTGCAGGGAAATGACACAATTGAAGTGTATGAAGAATGGGCCCTTAGAACAGGTAAGTTTGGTAATACAATTAAACAGGTGTCGACTGAATTTATTCTTAAACCTGAACAAAACACTGGGGAAGTCATTGTTTCGAGATTAAACTTTGTTCCGTCGAATATCGGCTTTATTAAAGAAATTAATATACTCAACGCGCAGAATACATACATCAATATTCCGAAGATTGTAATATCTCTTCCGGATGCAACGCCAAGTGGTTGGACGTTATTCTCGACACTTGTTACATATTATCCGGGTCAGATTGTTAGATATGATAATGCATTAGGTAACCCAGTCTATTATTCAAGTAATATAACACAAGGTCCGGGGCCATTTGTTCCCGCTAATTGGACAGTAGTGTTAGAGACGCGAGTAGCAAAAGCATATGTGGTATTAGATTCATCTGGGGTTATCTCTCGGGTTGACATAACAGATACCGGCTATGGATATCTATCTGCACCAAATATCGGTATCGATTCTGGAACCGAGTCCCACCAACTTGACAAATTATACGCAGTATGGCAAGGTGAAATAGTTAGAGATACAGCATTAGATAATATTATCGAAATCGATATTGATGATACCGCAACATGGACTGTTCGACCATCGGATCCGCAGTATTCATTAGAGTTTCCTACTACCAGTATAATCTCATATCAAACACCAAATGCAGGTTATGTAAACTTTAATGATGTTACCTGGGCCTCATTTGATTCGACATCAACTGCTATCAACTGGGGTACTTCTTCTTTAAATCCAAAAGAAAATAATACAGTATGGGTAGCTAAAACTTTTGTAGGAGACTGGTCTGTCTTCAAGATGATAAAACTTGATCCCATGATACATCCATGGAGTATTGTCGAAGATGCTGCCGGAAATCTCAACTTAAAGACCGATCTCGGCACTGTTCTTGTACCACAACTCTCATCAACTCCAGGTATAAGTACTGACTTTGGAAATATGATTTGTCTACAACTTGTAACAGGCGGTGTAGTAGATCCGGCAACTAATTATGCAGTGACTTTTGCACAATATGTTGATCCAAATGATCCAACGCATAACAGTTACGAATTATTAACGCTCGACGGTATTCAGATTACCTCAACTAATATTCCGGGTTATGCCTCCTTAACAGATTTGTTATTATTCAAAACCTTGCGTTTTGAAACAACGCCTACTATTCCATCATATGTCGCAACCAATGATAAATTATGGATAGATAACTCGACTTTGTCATTTATTACTGGCACCGGTGCCACAGGTAGTACTGTAATGAATATTGCTTCGGTAATTTCGGGATCTGTATTAATTGGTGCAACAGTTTCGGGTGGAACACTTACAGGCACAGCAACGATTGTATCATATGGCACATTTAATGGTGTATCCGGTACAGTTAATCTTAGTATTCCGCAAACATGGAGTACAAGTACTCAGGTAACATTAAATGCATCAGTCCCGTTGCAATGGTCGGTCTCGGTATATAAACCGACAACAAGTCCGGTATTGACAAAATATAGGAAACAAGAAAATCTAATCAATACAACATTATTTGAAAGCGCACAGGTTTTTCAAACAACTACACAAACTGAATTAGTTCAGCTACCTGTCTATGATCCGTTTAAAGATATTCTGCCGGCTTTAGCAAAACAGAATATTACATATATGCTGTCACAGGATCCTGCCAGATATAACATAACTGGTGATACACGATTATTCAGTGAGAATATTATATTTGGTGAAAAACAGGTCGGCAAACTATGGTGGGATCTTTCAGAGGTCCGCTATGTCTACTATGAACAACCTATTGCCCTTGACGGTACTGAAACAGCATCGCAGAATCTTACCTATCGCAGAGATTATTGGGGACAGATATTCCCTGGCAGTACAATCAAAATCTACGAGTGGACAAAGAGTTCTGTGCCGCCGGCGCAATATACTGGGACTGGTGTACCGAGAAGCACGACTGATTATGTTCAAATTACAACTTCGAATAGATTCACGAATATCTCTGAAACTAACTATTATTTCTGGGTGTTAAACGCCGCCAACAAACCTAATATTGAAAATCGAACACTTTCTGCAATCGAAGTCGGAAGATTACTTTCTTCACCTAAAGGCCAAGGATTTACATTCTTCTCACCGATACAGCAAACAACAACCAATAATTCTTATATGTTCTATAATGTGCAAGAAATATTGGCATACCAGGGTGATAATATACAGATACAATACCGTTTAAGTGACAACAATGATCAGCCGCATGCTCAATGGGCACTTTTCCGTGAAGGTGACACTTCTTCACTAGTGACCGATCAATATTGGAATAAAATGGTTGATAGTTTGTGCGGATATACACAGATTCTCCCGGCGTCGGCTGAATGGGGTAACGGAATATTTATAGCACAATATTTGCCATGGGATGTTTATGGCTGGGACATTGCCCCGTGGGATGATGCAACCTTGTTAACGACGCCACTTTATGGCGAAATTTTACCAGTGCCTGACCCATCTTTAAGTGATTCGGAACAACACGGAATTAGCTATAGACCTCGTCAGAGTATGTTTGTTGACTTATATACTGCTAGAAAAGTCTTTGTTCAGGCAGCGAATAATCTTCTAAAGTATATTCCTATCCGGGACGATAATCCGAACTGGAATGTAGGTGTGTTAACAAATACATATTGGAATTATGTCAACTGGTATAATATTGGATTCGAAAATGCTACACCAACTGCGGTTTTTGCGACACTTGTAGCAGCTCAGACAGCATTAACAGCCGGCCAATTTCAGAACGGAGATATTATAGAAATTACCAATGGTACAGGAGATGGAAGATTTGTTCTGTATAACGTTATACAGCCTAATCCAAATATCTCAACACAGATCTTCCAGAAAGTAGGTATTGAGTCGAGTGCAATTAATCTGTTCAACACAATCTATACAGTCGAAAATGTGTACGGATTATCAGTTGAGCTCAGAGAACTCCTGGGCGCATTACGCACTGAGGTGTTTATTGATAAACATGTAGTTGATCAAAACGAATTATTCTTCTCATTACTTAACTATGTTGTAAGTGAACAGAAGAATCCAGATTGGTTATTTAAAACATCATACATCTATATTAAAGAAAATAATATTCCTCTTACGCAGGCAACCCTATATGTACCTGATCAGATTAACAATATTGTTGATTATATTATTGACTCAAAACCATATCACACGCAGATTCGGGATTATTCGAGTACCTATACTACACTTGACGTCGCAACCGGTACATCAAGTGATAGTGTGAAACAAAAAATATCTATTGAATTTGGACCAACAGTTTATGCAGGAGATCCTTATCCACAGTATCTAATTGATGCAAATACGTTGAATCAATTAATATCTCAACAAGTGGTATATACTGTACCATTGACATTCTTTGATTCATCAAAGATTGGATATTCTCAGCTATATCCGTATACATTTGATTTCAATAGTCTAAACTTGAATAATCCGCAAACGTTCATTACGCCGGCAAACGTTGTGGCCGCTCGAATCGGTACAACTACACTGTTCTATGGACGTGATTATTATGTAGAATATAATAATAATACCACATATACAATTTATTTCTTCAACAATCCGGGACCAGGTATGGTGCTCGAAGCGTATGTTCTGTGGGATGCAGGTACATTAATGAATCTGACATTCAATAGTTATAGAAGTGAATTTGCTGTTGGTTATGCAAATGATAATTTTGTTGTAAATGTTGATACCGCTTTAATAGCAAATAATATCAGTGCTATACCTTCGTTGGCGCCCGCAACATTAGCACCGTATGTAGGTTGGGGCGAGGTATGGGATCAAGATCTTGGGACAACTGGTCAGATAATTGTCGCTGCAGGCGGTACATCGTCTGTACCATGGTCTGCTCCGTTAGTACCATATACATTACCAAACACGATTAGCTACAAAGAAAATCTTAATATAACTAATGGTAGCAGCTTTTACCGAAATTCTAATTACTTTTCTGGAACAATGGTTTATGATTTAGCAGCACCAACATCAACAACAGAAAATCTTGATGTTCTTACAGTTTATGTTGATCCTGCAACACATCCAGTTGGTACTGATATATTTCCACAACCATTAAACGAACCAGGTGTTGTATGGGTCAATGGCGAACGCATAGAATATTATGAAAAAAAATATGTTGCTATCAATACATGGGAATTAGGTGTATTGCGTCGTGGAACATTAGGAACAGCACCAAACTTCCATAGCTATCTCATACCATCTGTATTAAACCCATTAATTCTGGTACCTAACTGTGTCTGGATTGAAAAGAGTAATGTGATATTGAATGCAAATGACCAAGTGTGGAATGCCATCGATTCGAACGGTAATCCAGTTACAGAACAAAATTGGAACATAGCATCTAATTATAACAAGGGTGATTGGATTAGTTATTTAGGTGTGGTATATTCTGCAAACATCAATATAACAGCTGGCGGGCTGGCGCCCAATGTAAATAGCCAATGGACACAGATTACTGGTAAGACTGGTCCTATTTATACTGATGTACAATGGGTACCACTTGGTGGACTTTGGTATTCTCATACATCACAGTCAACCTTCTTGCAAGATAGTCAAGGCAAGGCCGTTCCTTGAAGTAAAATAGGTATATAATTATTATGATAAATAAAGCAAACGAAGATGATCAAACACCCGATGAACCCATTGATGATAATGATGGGTTCATCGACATTGCGCGCATGGATGTACAGTGTCATCTTCTAATAAAAGATAAAGACACAGGCGAAGTGATTATAAATAAAAGAGGTTAAGATGTTGTTAGATTTTATTCCCTGTTCAATTCAAGGATTTGTTAAGATTATCGATAAGACTACTAATGAAGTTGTAGTTGATACTCATAATGATGTGTTATATGGAAATATTTCGGCAGCGCTTGCACACGCACTTATCGGTGGATCAAATAGCTTTTTATATTATATGGCCTTCGGCAATGGCGCTGCTTATGTCGGACCAACTGGTATTATTTCATATAAACCATCACTGGGTGGTCCGACAAGTTTAGTTAAAAATCCTACAGCAAATTTGTATAACACAATCTATGTAAAAAAACTCTCTAATGATGCAACTGCAAGTGTTGATTATAATCAATTATCAAAAGCATACATCCCCTCTGAGGATTTTTCTACCAACTACGAAGATATTGTAATTGATGTTACATTAGGATATAATGAACCGCCAACTGCTGGTAGTATTTCACAATCCTTAATTGATAACTCTAGTTTTATCGGTTCGACAACCTCTACAAACGGTGCCTCTACTTCGACCAGTTTTGTGTTTAATGAAATTGGACTATTCTCTGGTTCTAATAACTTGTTTATCGGCGATGTTACCCAGACAACCTCAGATGTTCAAGCATTTATTAATCAAGGTGTTAATTTTTCAAATCTTGCTGGTACCAAATCCAAACTGATGCTTACTCATGTTGTATTTCATCCTGTACAGAAAGCTGCCAATAGATCATTTGAAATTATCTATACACTTCGTATACAGATGGGTGCAAATTAATAGCAGAATAAAGGTTTAATAATGTCATATACAATTTATAGGTCAGATGGAACATCAATAACAATACCGGATGGCACAGTTGATATAGCGTACTATAATCCGACTGGAGGAAGTAGCGGTAACGGTTTAGGTACCATGCTTGTTGGCCGAAATACAGTTAATTACGGTTCTGCAATAGCACAGAACTTCTTACAACTAACAGAAAATTTCTCAAGTGCATCTGTACCTGCAGATGCCACGTCTCTACAAGGTCAACTATGGTTTAATCGTCTGTCAGCCACATCGGGTGACATGTATGTGAGAACACAGGATAATATATCAGGTGGAATTGCTAACTGGAATAAGCTTGCTATTGCAACTGGTTCAGTAACACCACAGGCTAATGCATTCCGAAGAATTACCGTTGATACCAATGGATTTATCACTGCAACAAGTGCAGTTATATCATCAGACATTACAACAGCATTAGGTTATACACCAGTTAATAAAGCCGGTGATACAATGACTGGCCTTCTTGTGCTTAGTGGTGACCCAGCCAGCCCGCTCGGTGCAACTACAAAACAATATGTTGATAATATTGCAGCCGGGCTGAGTGCACATGCTGCGTGTGTATCGTCCACTGCTGCTCCGCTCGCCGCATGCACATATAATAACGGCACTGCAGGTGTTGGTGCAACACTTACTGCATCTGTAAATGGATCTCTTGGAACAATAGGCGGATATGCAGGTCTTGTAGCCACCGACCGTCTGCTTGTTAAAGATCAATTAAGTCAAATACAGAATGGTATTTACGTTATTACTAGCTTAGGCGCACCCGATGTTCCGGGACCAGGTGCTCCATGGGTATTAACGCGTGCATCTGATTTCGACAATAGCCCAGTTGGTGAAGTATCTGCAGGTGATTTCTCCTACATTCAAGAAGGCACTCTGGCTGGAACTCAATGGGTAATGACAACACCCGATGTAATTACTCTTGGTATCTCAAACATTGTATTTTCACAGCTATCGAGTTCCGGGGTTACTTCCCTTGCCGGCGGCACTGGTATAGCTGTTTCTAGCGCAACGGGATCGATCACAATTACAAATACTGGTGTCACAAGTATTGTTGCAGGAGCAAACATTTCAATATCTGGCGGAACAGGCGCAGTCACAGTCAATTCAACACCCAGCTATTCGAATTTAGCTGTATTCACTGCATCAGGCACATGGACTGTTCCTTCTAATGTCACCTCAATCAAAGTCACTGTTATGGCATGCGGAGGCGGTGGTGGTGGTATAGCTAATGCATCCTATTCAACTACCGGTGGGCAGGGCGGTAATGGTGGTTACGGACGTGCGGTGATTAGTGTAACACCAGGCGCACTCATTAATTATACAGTTAGCGGTTCTCCAACGGCAGCTAACTTATCTGGATCATCTGCATCCTTTAGTACATATATTACCTGCACAGGCGGCGCTGCTGGACTGGCATCATCGCCAACACCAGCAGCGCACGGTACATCTTCTTTTTCCGGTGTTACACTTATTCTTGAACGCGGATATTGTAATGGATATCGTACGTGGAGTGGATTTCCGGGTGTAGCAGGTACCGTCGGTCTTGACGGTTCTAGCCTTATATATTCGGGTGGCGGCGGCGGTGGTGGTGCCGGATTTGGCGCCGGGGGTGGCGGCGGTGGTGGTGGTGGAGCTACTTCCTATGGTGCAGGCGGCGGTGGTGGTGGTGGTGGCGCATGGAGCGGTACACCAGGCGCCGGATCCGCCAATGGTGGTGCAAATGGTACCGCTCCATCGAATAATCTTGGCGGATTAGGTGGAGTTGGCGGATTAGGTGGATATCCTAATGTTTCTGCAGGTGGCAACGGTGGCAATGCTGGTGATAGTTCTGCATTATCTACGGCACTCGGTGGTGCCGGTGGTGTAGGTGGGCTTCCTTGGCCATACGGGCAACATCCAAACCAGGGCCAGGGCGGTGGCGGTGGTGGTGGTGGAATTATTATTGAATATTGAAAATAGGAATATGCTATGAAATACGCACTTATCTCACCCCTTGAAATTCGCGAAAAAGGCCATCGTGTAGCAGAAGTATCAAATAAAGCACATGAGGTTGCAGAACCATTCTATTGGGTTAATTGCCCAGATAACCTCGTAGCCGATACTATATGGTACAACGAAGAAACAAAAACATTTGAAGAATTTGCACTAGTAACTTCTGTAGCATCGCCTGTTATTACCACATTAACACCGTTACAGTTTATTAATCTTTTCACTGATGCTGAACAGCTTGCTATTGTTACGGCTACTATGAAAGATCCACGAATTAAATTATGGTACGATAAGTTATTAATATCTTCTTCGATATCATTGGCAGATCCGCAGATATCAGTTGGACTAGATTTTCTAGTTGAGGATAATTTAATAACCATTCAGCGAAAGAATGAAATTTTACCGCCGAAAGAAAATAAATAATAGAGACTAAGGAATTAAAGAATGTCATACACCATTTACAAATCAGACGGAACAGCAGTAACGGTACCAGATAATACAATCGATGCCGCCTACTATAACCCAACAGGTGGTTCCACTGGTAATGGACTAGGTACACAGCTCATTGGCAGAAATGCTATTAGTTATGGTGCTCCAGTTGCTCAGAATTTCTTGCAAATGACAGAAAACTTTGCAAGTGCAACTGTGCCATCTGATGTTACTTCGCTGCAAGGTCAATTGTGGTTTGAGAAGACATCGCCTACAGCCGGTAATCTACATGTTAGAATCTCGGGTGCAACAACAGGTGGAATTGCTAACTGGAATAAGCTTGCTATTGCAACTGGTTTAGTAACACCACAGGCCAACGCATTCCGAAGAATTACTGTTGATACTAATGGATTTATCACCGCAACAAGTGCGGTCACACAATCCGACATTATTACAGCATTAGGGTATACACCATCGGCATCGTCACCGAGCGGTATTATTGCAGCATTAGGATATACACCAGTTAACCAGGCCGGTGATACAATGACTGGTCTTCTTATACTTAGCGGTAATCCAAGTAACCCACTTGGCGCAGCAACAAAACAATATGTTGACGGGATTGCAGCTGGCCTGAATGCACATCCAGCATGTGTATCATCAACAACGGCTGCTTCGAACTTATCGGCTGCTACCTATAACAATGGCACTGCAGGTGTTGGTGCAACACTTACTGCCAATGCTAACGGAGCACTTGGAACGATCGGTGGATATGCAGGCCTTGTAGCCACCGATCGTCTTCTTGTTAAAGATCAGGCAGATCCAAAGCAGAATGGTATCTATGTTATTTCTAGTTTAGGGGCACCCGATGTTCCAGGCCCCGGCTCCCCATGGGTCTTAACACGAGCAGTTGACTTTGACAACAGTCCGGTTGGAGAAGTTGCAGCTGGTGATTTCACCTATATTCAAGAAGGCACTCTTGCAGGATCTCAGTGGGTAATGACAACACCGGATGTAATTACTATCGGTACGTCGAATATTGTGTTTTCTCAATTATCGGGCATCAATGGACAAGTTACAATCGGTACAACTGCAATTCCCGTAGGCGGTTCTACAACCACATTAGCCGGCCTAACAACTATTACAGATACTGCGGGTATCGAATTTGGTTATAAAGACGTTCCACCGGTTGTGCCAGTTGGTGTATATACACTTAGTACAACCGATAGGGGTAAATCAATTGATACATCATTTAATGTTACTGTACCGGCAGATGCAACAGCGGCTATGATAGTTGGATCCACAGTCACCATTACTAATACAACATCAGGTTCTATTACGATTATACAGGATGTCGGAAGTACACTTCGATTTTCTGGATCAACCGCAACCGGAAACAGAACACTTGGTGCTTTCGGTATAGCAACTGTAAGAAAGCTCGGAGCTAATCTGTGGTTTATTACAGGCTCTGGGTTGAATTAATAATCAACACGCTTTACTGGTTTAGGATTATATCCTGGTGGTTTTCCGTCGGGCCCAGTGTCTGGGTGTCGATCCGATGGTTCATCTAATACACAATTATCTACCATCTTGCAGAGCATTTCCTTCAGAAATGCTCTGCTCATAATCTCATTACCGCAATGTACATAACCATCATCTTCGCTAAGATAAAAGTACATTTGACCAAAACCAACGCCTTTAGCAGACCATTGAAATGCTGCACCTTTAATAGGCTCGCAATTTTCCTCGAAGTTATCTAAAAATTCACGAAGACTCATTTATCTTATCCCATATTTTATATAATATATTCATACTTACTGCATCTGGATGATGAGGATGTTCATCAATATTATCAACAATATATTCTGTACTGCCCGATTCTCTTAGTTCATGCCAATCTTTTGTTAAAGGACATTCGTGGTTCCAAAGACCGTACCGATTTCTAATATTCATCCCAGCGGTATGATGAAATTGACTCATATACTCTTTAGGGATATTTTTTAGCAATTCTATATTTTTCTCGCCGTGTTCATTGAGTATAAGTAGATCACTGACAAAATTATCGACAATCTCGTCTTCAGTTAGGTATATCATCCACGCCTCATTTTTGAAATTTCAACTGCCTCTTCTTCACTAAATACTGGTTGTAAACAACTCTTATGCATAACTGCAATTCCTAGTACATTATTACCTGTATAGATATTAGCCTCTTTCTTAGAACAGCTACCACCTGGTGTAACAAGACTTGGAATTAATTCTGTGCCAGTCACACGCGGGGTTAACATCTTAGGTGAAAGTGATTCAGTCTTGAACTTTCTTTTAACCACGGG
>Ga0153916_10001201_pt1 | contig 18388 bp, 18 predicted proteins | sample Opewatmetagenome_FD_109642 | JGI IMG/M metagenome (GOLD analysis project Ga0153916, IMG submission 109642) | Freshwater wetland microbial communities from Ohio, USA - Open water 3 Core 3 Depth 4 metaG | ecosystem: Environmental > Aquatic > Freshwater > Wetlands | place: USA: Ohio, Lake Erie... | reverse complement strand
GAAAACAGGAATCCGCAGGGAAAACCACCTGCGGATTCCTGTTTTCCGATTATCTTCATTCAAATTTATGCAGGTGAGATGAAAATTATGGGTTGGTGAGTAAGTACCCACAAGGGGTTTATGAAAAAGTACCAATTTTTTAAGATTAGTATTCAACTTGAATAAAAGGGCGGGTCATGTGCAACCAAAAAAGATTGCACAGAGCCCACTAATACCAAAATTAGGACGGTGAGGGCTTGACAGGTGCAAAGCAAGCATGTTAGAATGTTTCATACATTGAACTATAGTTTCGATAGACAAAACTAACCTCAGATATACATGCCAAATTCTCGCTATAAGGTTGACGCAGTAGCACGCGGCTTGGAAATTCTGGCTCTCTTCACGACTGAGAGACCATTCATGAATCTGACCGAGATCGTCACTGCCACTCATCTCACTAAGAGCACAGCTTTCCGGATGGTGTCCACCCTGGAATTGCTGGGATATCTGGAACGCGATCCAGAGACCCGCCAATACCACCCCGGGTTGAAAGTACTTCAATTGGGATTCACAGCATTGAATAGTCTGGATGTGGCTCAAATTGGGCAGCCTTATCTGAAATCCTTATCTGATGCATGTGGCGAAACAACGAACATGGCGATCCGCGAGGGTGCGGACATTGTTTATGTAGCGCGAAATGCGACCCGGCAGATCATCGGTGTCAATGTTCAACGCGGCTCGCGTGCCCCAGCTTATTGCACGTCGATGGGAAAAGCCCAACTAATCGATCTCTCCCGGAAGGAACTCTTTGACCTATTAGGTGAGGGTCCGTATCCCAAAATGACTCCGAATACCATTATATATTTAAAAGACATGGTGTTGGAATTGGAAAAGATACGACTACAAGGATATGCGGTTAACGATGAAGAGTTAGCTATCGGGTTGCGCTCTGTAGCAGCGCCGATCAGAGGTTGCAGGGGGAAAATTGTGGCTGCAATCAACATATCCGTGCCGGGCTCCCGTATTTTGCGACAGGAAATGGAAGAGCAACTAGCTCCTATGGTCGTGGATACGGCGCGTTTAATCTCATTGTCATTAGGTGCACCACCTAACTGAGGGAAGGAAAGCCGGAATTCGCCAGGCGCTTCAACACCTTTTACCATGGATAAACTACCACCAGTAAACCAGCCGTGCCCGTTGGCAATGACATTTGCATTGATGAAAAATAGCAGATGTGGTTACGCTGGCAACTTTTGATTTCACCAGAAAACGATGAAAGGAGGATAGAGATTCGAGTTATTGCGTAATAATAAAAACCACACAACAGTAGAGGTTTAACTAACCAAAAAGCCAAAGGAGAAGAACCATGTTTCGTATATCACGTATCGTTTTACCTATTGTAGTCATGCTCGCATTGATCCTAACAGCCTGCCAGCCTCAGGTTGTGACTCAAACGGTCGAGGTGCCAGTTGTCATCACGGCAACACCTCAACCGACTCAACCAGCTGTAGAAGCAGCAACCATCCGCATTGGTGGTATTGGTCCGCTATCCTCGCCTGGCGATGTGGTCGGTGGGATAGCCATGCAGTATGCCATGAACCTGGCAGTGCAGGACATCAACGCGGCAGGTGGTGTGCTGGGTAAGAATGTAGAACTGGTATTCGCTGACACCGAGGGATTACCAGAACGCGGCTCGGCCGTCGCTGAGCGGTTGATCAACAACGATAAGGTGGTGGCCATTACCGGTGAGTATCATAGTGCTGTGGGCCTGGCTGTGCTTGAGGTCGCTCACAAGTATGGCATTCCAGTCGTTTTCGCAGAGACCTGGTCTGATGCTATCACCGAGACCGGTTATCCAGAAGTATTCCGGATTGCCCCCGCCTCGACGATGAACAGCCGCGCTTCGGCAGATTGGCTGAAGACTGTTGGTGCCAAAAATGTGTTGATTATTGCCGAGAACACAGACTACGGAACTGGTCAGGTTACATCAGATAAGCAGTTCTTCGAAGAAGTTGGCATAACAGTTTTCGATCCAATTTTCGTTGAGCTAAACACGCAAGACTTTCAACCTATCCTTGCCCGCATCCAGGCTATGAACCCCGCGCCGGATGCCATCCGTGTAGATGTAACCGGTCAGGCGAGTTACAACCTGGAGCAACAGATGGTAGATCTGGGTATCGCGCCCTCAGCAAAGACGATTGGCAATTTCAGCTCGGATGCGATCGCGCCGGAATACTGGCAGAGCGTGCCCAACGGGAACTATGCCACGTTTTCATACATTGGATTACCGCCCAGCCTATACAACGATACTACCCAACACGTTATCGATGCGTACAAGGCAGTGTTCAAAACTGAACCGGCAAGTTATGTGTTCGAAGCCTATGATGCAGTGTGGATAGTAGCCGACGCCATAAAGCGGGCAGGCACGACGGACTCTCAGGCACTCATCGCGGCGATTGAGAAAACTGACGTCGTTTTAGCACAGGGTCGTTACTGGTTCAAGTACACTAGCACGAATCCCCTGCCGACCGATGGCAGTGTTCCAGCTTATATGTGGCACCAGTGGCCTGATCCAGCCATTCTGGTGATGCAGTACTTCAAGCCTAACCAGGCCTGGCAGGATGCAGCCGTAATCTGGCCGCCAGCTCACCAGACGCATGGAACGCCGTATATTCCCTTTGGAACAACGCCCTAAGGGTTGAGGTATAGTTTATGAGGCGTGAGGCAAATTCCCATGCTTCACGCCTCATGTGTTACGATTGGATAGACAAACCTCCTAAGGATTGTAGTATGAATATCCATCCCATAGTCATTATCTGGTTGTTGTGTGCCGGACCTGCCTGGGGTGCGCTTGGAGCCTGGAGCCTACCACGCATCTACCGACGAAAGGGACTGGAAGATGCGCCGGCTCGATTTATTGGTGGTATGGCAGGTCTAACGCTGGGCCCTCTGGCGCTAGCTCCGCTGTGGCGTTTTACTCCCGACCTACGGCGTTGGTATTGGAGTGGCGGCACAGGTGTGCTGGTAGCAATCGAATTGTATGGGGTGTTTGCCCTTCTGAATCCGAATAACCTGTGCGTCATTAATATTGGTTATGTGACCGATCAGGTCGCCAATGGCCTCACCATTGGTTTCATTTACGCATTGATCGCAATTGGTCTGACGCTGATATACTCCGTCCAGGGGGTGGTCTCTTTTGCCCATGGCCAGTTTTACATGCTGGGGGGGTATGTTTCTTACTACTTCCTGCAGCTATTCGTGGATGTCAATCCCATTGTAGGCATACCAGTTGCCGGACTGGCAACCATGCTGATCGGTTTTGCCTTTGAGCGGCTATTCCTGCGCCCAATGCACCAGGGGCGAATTGAACGAGCGGGTGAGTATGCAATTCTGATCACTTTTGGGCTGGGTTTCTTTTTAGAATATACGGTATTAGCTGCTGTGGGTCCGTTTTCCCAGAAAGCGCCGGCTTTCACTCTGATGCGGGTCTTGAACATCGGACCATTGTCACTGCTTCCCAACCGGCTGGTAGCTGGCGGGGTAGGCATTCTGTTAACCTTGGCATTGCTGTATCTCCTCTACCGTACCTGGTTGGGCAAGGCTTTACGGGCGGTTAGTATGGATAAGCAGGCCGCAGCAGTGGTGGGAATCAATCCCCTGACGATGAACACCTTATCTTTTGGGATTGGCACGATGCTGGCTGGTATGGCGGGCGCAGCCTTGATCCCAGTCTTTACCTGGGTGCCCTGGGTGGGTGGACCTTCAGCGATACGCTCCTTTGTCATTATCGTTCTCGGAGGCATGGGATCAGTACCCGGCGCATTTATCGGTGGGTTGATCATCGGCCTGGTTGAAGCGCTAGGCGCGGGTTGTTACCCCGATCCGAGCAAAGGCGCAGCCTATAAGACGGCCTTCGGGTTGGTCATTTTTGCGGTCATGCTGCTCCTGCGTCCCACGGGGTTGTTCGGGAGGGAATCATGATCCGCCGCAACTACCCTCAATGGGCAGCAGCTGGCGTACTGCTCGTATTGCTTGTAACTGCCCCGCTTTTCCTGGACCAATTCCCGTATCAAATGGCAGTCATCACAGGAGCCTTCTTCTACGCAATACTGGCTTCCAGCTGGTCGCTGCTGGCAGGAACGGCTGGTCAGTTTTCGTTCGCCCACATGGCTTTGATGGCGATCGGCGCTTATACCAGTGGGTTGCTTGGACGGGACCTAGGGACAAGCCCGCTGACTGGTATCATCCTCGGCACACTGCTGGCAGGATGCATCGGCCTGGTCATTGGCCTGCTTTGTCTACGCCTGCGGGGGGCTTATCTGGCGTTGTTCACTATCGCGTTCTCTGAAATCCTACGTATTATCCTGCTCACTGAATTCAAATACACGGCGGGTAGCAATGGACTGTCACTAGCACCGTTGTATGCGGGAATCACCGCCCGGGCGGAGTATTACATCACATTAGGTCTGTTGTTAGGTGTGCTGGCTTTCATGTCTTGGTTGACCAACTCGCGTTTTGGCCTATTTATCCGCGCCATGCGGGAGGACGAAGACGCGGCAGCGGCGATGGGGGTTAATATAATACACTACAAGGTCTTGATATTTGTGATCACCAGTATGATCGTTGGGCTGGCGGGTGGTGTGTTCTATCACCAGGTGGGTATAATCACACCCAACACAATGGAGTTATTGCAAATGTCGCTAATCGTCGCAATGGCGGTTATCGGAGGGATGGAGAGCCTTTTTGGGGCGGCTCTCGGAGCAATCGTAAGCCGCCTTGCGTTGGAGCTGTTGCGTGGGATCAATATCCTGGGTTTCCATGTTGAACTTGGGGCATGGCGTTACGCGGCCTTCGGCCTGGTGCTGGTATTCACTTTACGATTCGCCCAGAATGGCTTGCTTTTTCCAATTGTTGAGCGGCTGTTTCCGCGACGGGCGCGCCTGGCGACGATAAAAAAGCGGGTAAACAAGGGGGGACAAAATGATCCAGCTTGAGGTAAGGGATGTTCATAAAAGCTTTGGGGGTATGCACGCTCTGGATGGAGTGACCTTCAGCGTGCATGGTAATGAACTGATCGGGTTGATCGGTCCCAATGGAGCCGGTAAGACGACCCTTACCAATATAGTGGACGGGGTCCACAAGCCCAGCCAGGGACAGGTATGGTTTGATGGGCAGCGGATTGATGGTTTGCCTCCTTACGAGATCGCCCGCCGCGGTATTGGGCGTACCTTTCAGGTTACCCGCGCTTTTCGACGCATGACCGTGCTCGAGAATATGCTGGTACCAGCTATGGCCCTGCACCCTACGGCGCACAAACGTGATTTCAACCAGCGGGCAATGGAAGTGTTAACTTTCCTGACCATCGAGCACCTGGCAGGCGAATATGCGCGCAGCCTGTCGGGCGGGCAACAGAAATTACTCGAACTAGGGCGTGTGCTGATGCTCGACCCTCAACTGATCATCCTTGACGAACCTTTCGCCGGCGTACATCCCAGGCTGCGGGAGACCATCTGCCAGTTCATCGCCACGGTTCACTCGGATGGCAAAGCCTTTATCATTATCAGCCACGAGATGGAAACCATCTTCAGCCTAAGCCAGCGACTGCTGGTGCTTAATTGGGGCCAATTGATCGCTGATGGTCCGCCCGAACAGGTACGTGTGGATCCGGTGGTCATCGAAGCATATTTGGGCCGGGAAAAAGAGGCAACGCCTCCGACCAGCAAGGAGGAAGACAATGACGACGGAACCTGATCACAACCAAACTACTCCGACCATGCTTGAAGTGAACGAGATGTACGTTGGATATTATAAGGATTTATATATTCTACAGGGCGTCAACCTGGTGGCCTGCGAGGCCAAAATCACCGCGGTGCTCGGTGCGAACGGTGTAGGCAAATCCACACTGCTCAAAGCAATTTACGGTTTCCTGCCCCCAGCCTCAGGGGAAGTTAAACTGGGTGGTTTGAGTCTAACCGGTATCCCGACCCACCAGCGAATCCGCATGGGTCTATCGTATATCACCCAACAGCCCAGCGTCTTTCCCTGGATGAGCGTGGAGGAAAACCTGGAACTTGGTGCCTGGACATTCCGGAATGACCGGGGTCGCATCCGCAGAAAAATCGAGGAGAACTATGAGCGTTTTCCCGTGTTGAAACTACGCCGGAAATCCAGGGCTGGCATGCTCTCCGGTGGGCAGCAGCGCATGGTGGAGCTGGGGCGCACCCTGATGACCGAACCCAAGGTGATCCTGGTGGATGAACCGACAGCCGGGCTGGCTAAAATGCTGACCGAGGAAGTGTATCGCATGCTGGCCAGGTTACGGGATAATGATGGCATCACCATCATTTTAGTGGATCAGGAAATCCGGCAAGCGTTGAAGATCGCTGACTACGTGTACGTGCTGGAATTGGGACGCAATAAGTTTGAAGGGCCAGTGGAAGAATTTACCGATTTGGAGAAAGCGTTTTGGGTGTGATATGCCCAACCTAATCCTTTACAATGGCAAGATCCATACTCAAGACCCCAACTTTCGGAGGGTCACAGCTGTGGCCACGCGCGGCAAACGCATCCTGGCTGTGGGCAGTGACGCGGATGTGCGTGCCCTGACTGGCAGCCATACCGAGCAGATTGATCTGGGCGGTCGCAGGGTGTTGCCGGGTTTGAGCGACTCACACTTCCATTATTATGATTGGGCACTCAACCGCCAGCACTTAGATCTTGCCAAAGCAGCCTCGCTGGCAGACGTGCGTGCACAGATTGCCATAGCGACAGCCAAATTGCCGTCTGGAAGTTGGATTATTGGTCAGGGGTGGAATGAGACACGCTGGCCTGTGCCACAGCTGATCACCTGCGCTGACCTGGATGACTTGACACCTGCCAACCCTGCCATCCTTTGGCGAAGCGACATGCACCTGGCAGTAGCAAATACCCACGCATTGCGTGCAGCAAATATCAATGCTGAAACACCGGATCCGCCACAGGGAGTGATCGATCGGGATGCATCCGGGCAACCCAGCGGAGTGATGAGAGAATTGGCGATCAATTTGGTGCGGGAGGTCATCCCTCCACCAACAGAGGATGAGACAGTGGCGGCAATACGCGATGGATTTACCGAATTACACCGCTTAGGATTGACTGGTGTCCACGACTTCCGCATCATGGGCGGTGCGGATGGTCCGCCGGCGTTCCGAGCTTACCAACGTCTGCAGGCAGCTGGAGAGTTAGCCCTGCGGATGTGGATGCTGCTTCCAGGTGAACATCTAAGTCAGGCTATAGAACTGGGGCTACGCACAGGCTTTGGCGACGACAACCTGCGCGTGGGGCATGTCAAGTTCTTCTCAGACGGGGGGCAGGGAGCGCGCACAGCATGGATGCTAGACCCGTATGAAGATATCGCTAGCTGCGGTATGCCACTCACGCCGATGGACGAGATCGCGGAGGCCATTAGCCGTGCTCACACAGCCGGCCTAGCAGTGGCAATCCATGCCATCGGTGACCGAGCGAACCAGGAATTAGTGACCGTCTTTGAGCAAGTATTGAGCAGCGAGAAAAGTGCTGCACCCAGCGCTCCCCATCGCATCGAGCATTTGCAAAACATCCGCCCGGAAGACGTGCTGCGATTGGGGCGATTAGGCGTCGTCGGTTCAGTGCAACCCATCCACGTGCCTGACGATTATCCAATGATCGATCGGTCGGTTGGGCAGCGCGGGCAATGGAGTTATCCCTTCCGGGGTCTATTAGCAGCGGGGGTGCCCCTGGCATTTGGCTCCGATTGCCCAGTGGCTGATCCAAATCCGTTATTAGGCATTCATGCGGCTGTTACCCGCCAGATGCGTGACGGGACACCATCTGGTGGATGGTATCCCAATCAACGTTTAAGCGTAGCTGAAGCAATCTGGGGTTTCACAATGGGAGCAGCCTTAGTCTGTGGTCGGGAGGCAGAATTGGGCAGCATCACCCCTGGAAAGCTAGCTGACCTGGTCGTTCTGGATGGTGACATCTTCGAGATCGAACCGATGGAGATTGCCCAGACACAGGTGGATATGACAATTTTTGATGGGCAAGTAGTCTTCGGGGATTAGTTCCAAGTTGGCTTGATAGTTACTATTCCTGAGGCAGCCTTTGCTTGCCTCTCTGGCGATTTCAAACTAATCCATACCGATGCGAAGTATTTTATAACGGCGCCTTTAAAACAACGCATAGCTTTCTTTACATTTCCATAGCAGCTGGTGGTACCAGTGGGTTCCGCTCCGGGTATGTGTGGGTAAGTCATGCGTAACCAAGCAAGGTTACAAAAAGCCTGTCCCTATAAAAAACAATCCATTGTGGGGATTCTGCTGGTGAAGGTATTAATGACGCCTTGACGATAACCATAATATTATCAGCTTCATCTTGTATAATATAGTCGCATGGATCGCGAGAGGAGACTGAGGATGGCGGGTCAGGGTGAATTTATAGGGATTTTCAGTAATCTGATTTCCGAGCAGAAGCCGATGACGCTGTATAACACTTATCGCGGCCTGCCTTTCAGCTATGAGGCCGACATCCTGGCAGTAGAGCAGAGTAGTGTAGTCACCAGTGTGGATCGGTATCAAGCGGTCAGCATGGCACTGAAGGGTCGGACGTATCTCCAGAGCGGCGCATTTCCTGAAGTCATCCGAGCAAATGTGGTCGAGGTTGACTTCCGAAAAGAGCAGGCAACCTTAAAGGAGTTCGTCGGGGTAGGGGATGTCGTTGCCAAGCGTACGAGTATTCGCGTCCAACCCGATGAATCATTGGAAGCTGAGATCTTTGACGGCCGTAGACGGATCGGGGGGAGGATCGTGGATATCTCCAGCAGTGGGATGTGCATCTTCACATTTGCCGCAGATATGTACGGCCTGTCGTTCAGATCAGGTTGGGAAGTGTATATTGATTTCAAGCCACCCAATACAGACACAGTGGTACGTTTCCTGGGAATCATCACCAACATCAATTATCATAATGGGTCATACCTGCATCGACTGGGATTGAAGATTTTTCCCAATCCAGAGATAAGACCACTGCTCGAAGAATATGTTGCTAAACAGCAAAAGGTAATCTTGGATGAAATGGAGCAGACCTATCAATTGAGGTTACAGGAAGGCTCGAAGCAGGGATGAAGCATGTCGCTTGATTTCCTTCAGGTAAGCCAACAAGTGAAGACGCTGGGCGATAAAGCCATACAGCACCAACATGATCTAAAGACCAAGCTGGTGGAGACGCATGAGCTTCTTGAGGGGTGGGCCACGGAGATTGAGCCGCTTCAGCACAAGGTGCACGAGGTGGTGCGCAATTATGACCAGACCTTACGCTGCGCCTTGCCATTTCAGGAAGCATTGAATACCCATCACCCACTACCACCTCTCCCTGAGCAGGTCACGGTGATCGCGGCAGATGGCTCACAGATTTTTGCCGACCGGCATGCAGAGGTGGAATACAGCCTGGTCAACATAGGCGCAATCTGGATGCGCTATGGCTCGGCAGAGGCCCCCACCACGAGTATCCAAAGCCAGCTGATCTATGCTGAACAGCTAGAAGGTATGTCGGATGACAGGTTGTCTCTACAACGCGATCTGGCTGAGCGGTCAAGGCTGTTGGAATTGGCATCCCAAACCCCGCCTCCGGTAATCACCCTCACGGATGGCCCGCTGGAATTATGGACCACCACCCTCGAAGAAGGAAGAGTGGCGGGAGAATTCAAAAAATCCCTCGATATCTATCTGGGGGTACTGCATCAGCTGTGTGAAATCAATGCGACCACCGCAGGATATGTGGATAAACCCGGGGCAGACCTGGTGGTTCGGCTGCTGGAGGTAGCTAAAGCAAGTAATGATGACCTGTCTGAGATGCGCAAATACCGCCCATTTAAAGGAGTGACGGATATAGAGCTATACCGCGATCTGCTGCCACCAGGGGAACGATCGGCGATCTTCGGTATACAGTCACGCTCCTCAAAGCCGTACCAAGGCGAGCTTGGATTGCACTTCTTTTATCTCAACGTGGGAAGAGACGAACATCCTTATTTAGCCAGGGTAGAAATCCCGGAGTGGGTGGTTGAGGATTCAGACATGCTGGATAGCCTGCACGCCGTGCTAGTGGGCCAGTGCCGGATGATCGGCGCAAGAGCATACCCCTACCTTTTACACCGGGCGCACGAGACGGCACTGGTCAGTTTGGATGATAAGGAGCAGGTGACGCAGATGATCGTAAACGAGCTGCGGAAGCGTGGATTGGAAGTGCCGGGGTCTTCTGCCAAGCAATACAACAAGGATGTATCTGGAAATCGAACGAGGTACGGAGCATGAAACAATTCGAGATTGGGCGATTATTACGGGCTGGGACGACCGGGTTTGTAGTGGGATGCCGAGTGGCACAAATTGATGCACCTTCCTTTGGGGCGCTGGTTCGAGTGCCGCTGGATGGTGATTATCAGGTGTACGGCCTGATCCATGACATTCACATCGACGATGATGGGCTGGTGCGGCAGCTGGTTACCGCAGAGGAAGTGGAGGAGGCGGTCATTGCGGATAACCGAGTCAATCGTAACGTACCGCTTGAGCTAAGTGTGCTGACTATAGGTTACAAGCTGGATGGGAAAATCTCGCACCTGCTGCCACCTCGCCCGCCACTTAGCCTGGATGTGATCTACCTGTGCACCCCGGAGGAGGTCCGGCAGTTCACCAGTAGCGGCAGGTTTGGGTATTTCAGGCACCTGCTGCGGGCAATCGACCTTCCGGTGGGTGAGCTATTGGCGGCACATATCCAACAGGCAGGCATGGCACATGCGGAGGCAGGCAATGCTCAGTGGAAGAATGATGCGACACAGGAGCTAATCACCCTATTGAGGGATGATTATGCGACGCTGATGAGCGTGCTGGGTGCGCTAGGAGACGCGGGTTAAGTTCACCACGAAGGACACAGAATAATTAACCACAGATATACACAGATGGTGCGCTTAGAACACGCCCTCCAACACAGATAAGTAAATCAAACCGCAGATGTACGCAGATATTCGCTGATTAGAAGAAATAAACCAGGATGAAGATCATGGACACGAATAACTATTCGATCAATATAATTGTGAGAGGCCAAAGTCTTTCGTCCTGTAAGAATTTTCACCTTGCATTGGGAAGATTGATTCGCTTGCAAAAAAAATTGCTCGCAATGACAATCAATATAGATACCATTGCGAGGCAGTTTTTGCTGAAGCAATCTCCTCCTAATGTGTATGAGAATATTCGCACGATAAGGATGTTTATTCGTATGACTTTATTTATCTTGAATAAAATGTATTTGAGCTCTGGTACCCTTTGTGGTGAAAATAATGGATAGTAATCAAAAGAATATCGGTTACGTGGTTGGGGGCGGGCTGAAGGAGAACCTGCGGGTGCGGTTGACCATTGCCTCGCAGCAGGTGCAGGAGGGGGCATTCGTGGTGATCGAGAGCGGCAACTGGCAGTTCTACGGGCTGGTGACCGATCTGCAGTTAGGTTCCACGGATCCGCGGTTTGCAGATGAGCAGTCAGAGACCAGACTACCGGCTGAGATGGCACAGCTGCTACACGGGCAGACGCTCTACACTACCCTGGAAGTGCTGCCTGCCTTGATGCTGGAACGCGGGCCAGACATCAACTCGGCGGAATATACGCAATGGCGGGTGAGTCACCCCGAAGACCCGCACCCGCTGCCAGTCAAAACCATCCCACCGCATCACGCGGAAGTACGTCTAGCTGAGGAGGGGGATATCGCTGAAATCTTTGGGAAGAGTGAAGCGGAGGGGAATTTCGTCATCGGTTACACACGCGAGCAGGGGCACCCAGTGTGCATCAACCTGGATAAATTTATCCAGCGCTCTGCAGGTGTGTTTGGGGCAACCGGAACCGGGAAATCTTTCCTCACCCGCATGATGCTAGCAGGTTTGATCCACAACGACGCCGCCTCGGTGTTAGTATTCGATATGCATAACGAGTATGGCTTCGATGACACTGCATCGGATACGCATATGGCAGTGGTCGGGTTGAAGACCAAATTTGGCACGCGGGTGAGAGTGGTTGCCCTGGGGGCAGGTTCGCTCATCCGCGGACTGGCACCTGATTTCACCCTTGAGATCGATGAACGGGATATCCAGCCAGGTGATATCGAGATGCTGATGCGGGAACTTAATCTTAAAGAAACCACACCCACCACGTTGGACGCATTAATCTCTGAATTTGGTCGTGATCAGTGGTTCAAAGCATTTCGGGAGATGAAAATTGGGGATGTCATCACGAACGAAGATGGGAAAAAGATTCCTGCGCCCGGCAGTGTGGCTGCCTGGGCAAATGCAGCTGGCGTGAATGTGATGGCAGCTGAAGGGCTGCGCAGCAAGATGCAGCGTGTCTTCAATTTGGATTACGTCTGTGAAAACCCGGTTGGGAATGGGATTGAGGAGATTATCAAGACGCTCGAGGCAGGTCAGCATGTGGTTTTATCCTTTTATGAACACGAATCCGACCTAGACTATTTGCTAGTGAGCAATTTGCTCACCCGGCGCATCCGCGAAGCCTGGGAGAAGCGCACCAACGATTTTCGGAGCAAGGGCGCCAAGGAACCGCACCCGCTGGTGATCGTGGTGGAGGAAGCCCACAAGCTGCTAAACCGCGAGATGGCGGGACAGACCGCATTCAGCACGATCGCCCGTGAGATGCGTAAGTATTACGTCACGTTGCTAATCATCGACCAGCGCCCATCACAGATCTATGACGAGGTAATGTCACAGCTGGGGACGCGCATCTCTGGCTGGCTAGGGGATGAGGATGACATCCACAGCGTGCTCTCCGGTCTGGCGGGTCGGGATGCGCTGCGCGGTATGCTGGCACGCCTGCAGCCTAAGGAAGAAGTATTATTGCTGGGTTGGGGAGTACCCATGCCGTTGCCGGTTCAATCCCGCAGGTATGATAATATCTTTTGGGAGGAGCTGCTGGGAAAAAACAAAGGTAAGATGACCAGGGAGTCAGCGATCAAGGATCTTGGATTTGATTAGGTCAAAAGGCGAAGAATACCATACGACCTCACTCGCGAAGCAGTGAAAACCTGAAGACACTGCGGAGCGCTCGCCTCAAGTATACTTATGACAAATAAGCTTCCTCCTGCCTCCCCCAATTACCAAAGATCGTTAATTAGGGGAGTGGTAAAGATCCATCCATTCCTCGAAGAGCTGAAACGGAGAGGATAGGTGCTTCGGGTTGAATACACCCTGCTCGTGATCAGATGCAGAGCGAATTCGCGAGGCTGCGGACAAAGCTGCTTACTTCGTACGCTTGTCAGGGCTCGTGCTTGATGACAAATAGAAGGAGGAAGTATGGAAATAATAGAATCTGGAATAGGTGAGATGATCCAGCCGCCCGATATCGAGGGCTTCCGTGAGTGGAACCGCACCCAGAAGACACGGAAATTGGTGGATAAACGAATGAGCGAGCAGGAAGCCATCAGCAAGTTCGTTTACGATGGCTGTTATATCGGCACAGAGCTGTATGGCACGGTGCGTTGCCCGATGTCGGTCTCGCGCGAGCTCGTCCGGCAGGGCAAGAAGGATTTACGAGTGTGCGGGCAGGGCGTGTTGGAGCTGGACCTTTGGATGGCTGCCGGGCTGGTGAAGAAATTGGATATCACCTACATCGGTTTGGAGGTATATGGCACGTCTAACGCACTGCGCAGGGCGGTTGAATCGGGGCAGATAGAAAAGTGCGTGGAGTGGTCAAATGCCTCCATCTCGTGGCGCATGAAAGCGACTGCCATGGGAGTACCCTTCCTGCCGGCGCGTTCTATGCTCGGTACCGACATGATCAAGTACAGCTCAGCCAAGGTGATCGAGGACCCGTTTACCGGTCTCAAGGTCTGCCTGCTACCAGCACTGATCCTGGATGTGGCGATAATTCACGTCCATCGGGCAGACCGCTACGGGAATGCCCAGATCGAAGGCATCACAGGCTTTGGAGCCGAGATGGCACGCGCTTGCAAGAGATTGATCATCAGCACGGAAGAAATTGTCGACACGGATGAAATCCGTAAATACCCTGACCGGACAATCATCCCATACTTTCTGGTGGATGCGGTGGTGCACGCCCCATTTGGGTCTCACCCGGGGGAAATGGCGTACGTCTACGGGCGCGATGAACCAGTCATCCGCGAGTGGGTCGAAGCCAGCAAGACACCTGAAGGCGCCAAGGCTTATCTGGACAAATATGTTTATGGGGTGGGGAACCACCAGGAGTACATGAAGCTGATAGGCAATGAGCGTTTATCACAGCTGGCGGAAGAACGGGAAAAACGCGTTTAATAGGAGGTTGGAGGATGACTGACCAAACATATTCGAAAACAGAACTGATGATCTGTGTAGCTGCTCGTCTGTTCGAGGATGGCACGACGGCTTTTATCGGTACGGGCATCCCCATGTTGGCTGCTATGTTAGCGACCAAGACCAGCGCCCCCAACCTGGTACCCGTCTTTGAATTTGGTGGACTGGGCGCGATCCTTGAGGATCTCCCGCGTGCCGTGGGTGAGGCACGTACATTTCACAAGGGTATTTTGGCAGCAGGTATCTGTGAGCTGATGGAAACTGCCCAGCGCGGTTTTATTGACTATGGGTTTTTGGGTGGGGCACAGATTGACCCGTATGGCAACCTAAACACCGTAACCATTGGTGATCATGATCACCCCAAGGCACGCCTGCCGGGCAGTGGTGGGGGTAATGATGTGGGCAGCCAATGCTGGAGGACGGTGGCTATCATGCAGCATGACAAACGGCGTTTTGTACCCAAAGTGGATTTCCTCACTACGCCAGGCTACCTGTCGGGTCCATCAGCACGGGAAGACGCTGGATTGCCAATTGGCACTCGACCAATCAATGTGGTCTCAACGCTGGCATTGATGGATTACGATGATGGACTCGGAGGCACATATCGTATACGTCTGGCAGCTACCCATCCTGGTGTAACGGTGCAGGAGGTGATCGATAACACTGGCTTCGAGCTGATCATCCCTGAACAAGTGCGGGTCAACGACCCTCCCAGTGAAGAGGAACTTCGCCTTCTGCGGGAAGAGATCGATCCGGAAAGGTTTTATATCTAATTAGCTATGCCTGATTATATTTACCTGATCCATCCGCTGCGGCACGAGTTCTTCGATAGCCCGACACCACAGGAAGAAGCGATGATGGAGGCGCATTTTGAGTATCTCAAACAAGCCACTGAAAGGGGAGATGTCGTGTTGGCTGGTCCGTGCCTGGATGAGACCTTCGGGGTAGTGGTGTTCAGAGCCGAAGATGATCTGGCAGCGCGCACATTTATGCTGAATGATCCTGCGGTGAAGAGCAATGTGATGATGGCGGAAATCCATCCCATGAAAATATCCTTGAAAGAGTGTTGAGCTTATGCTGGTCGCGATCAGTGATTTGCATCTCGACGATGGTACCTGCGGGAAATCACTTTCTGCAGATGCGTTTCACATCTTCCGCGAGCGCCTGGAGCAGCTAGCGTTTTCAGCTTCCCAGCGGGCAGATGGCACCTATCACCCGATTGACAACATCGACTTACTGCTGCTGGGTGATATCTTCGAGCTGATCCATTCGACCTTATGGCTAAAGGGTGGGTCAGGCAAAGCAGGGTTCGTGCGCCCATGGATCAATCCCGATGAACCAAAGCTGGCGGAAAAAATCCTGGAGATTACCCAGGCGATCCTGACCCATAATGCTGAGTCAATTTCGGTATTGCGACAGATGGCTGATGGGGAAGCGATATCTTTACCACCTGCGAATGCTTATGGAAGACCCGATGTGGATGCGACTGAACGCGTTCCAATCCATGTGAACATTTATTACATGGTGGGCAACCACGACTGGTTCTATCACCTACCAGGGGAGGAATACTGCCACAGTCGACGGCTCATCATTGACGCCATGGGGTTACAAAACCCGCCAGAACCCATTCCGTATGAGGCATACGAATGGGACATTCTCAGCTGGTTGTTCGAAAAGTATCGCATTTTTGCGCGGCACGGTGATTGCTACGATAAGTGGAGTTATAACTCCGAGTTTGGGCGCAATGCAGCTGCATTGGGGGATGCATTATCGGTCGAATTATTGAACCGCTTTCCAGAGGAAGTGGAAAAGAGCCTGGGTGAGGCATTACCAAGCCATTTCTACCGGGGATTGCACGAGGTGATCAACGTCCGCCCTATGGTAGCTGCACCCCTGTGGATTGGAGGACAGATCCGCAACTACGGTGTGGCTGAAAAGCTGGAGGAAGTCATCAAAGAGATTTGGAATAATCTGGTGGCGGAGTTCCTGGAGCTCGATTTTGTCAGGGGAATGGAAAATCGATGGAATCCGTTCGATAACGTGGACGAGCTTGCCCTGGTGCTTAAGCTAACCCGCTGGACTTCGATAGAAAATTTTAACAAGGTCATCTTGTTGATCAAAAAGAGGCTGTTCCGTGATGACCCATCGTTTGCCAAACATGCAATCAAAGAGAAAGCCTTCACCAGCCGGCAAGCAGATTATATTGTGTATGGGCACACCCACCACCATGAAATCATCCCCCTGGATGCTTATCAACAGGATGGGATAGATAACTACCAGTTCCTGGTCAATACCGGCACGTGGCGATCTTACTTTGACCTGACCCGCTATCATCCGGAACAGCAGAAATTTCTCCCCTATCAGCTGATGAGCTATTTAGCCTTCTTCACCGGTGATGAGCGGAATGGGCGACGGCATGAAGCCTGGTTAGGCAAGCTGGTTTAGCATTGCATTTCGATAAAACAATTAGCTTAATCCAATTATCCCAGCGAATTGTTTTAATGCCTGGATGTGAGCAGAGGTCGTCTCATATCCACAGCCCATCGTGTTGACCGTCAGATGGGTGGCGCCCAACCCTTCCCATGTATGCATGAAGCTATGCCACTCATCCGGTTTGATCAGATTCATATTCAGGCGTGGCTCAATACCGAAGGAGGCTTTGTCACGTCCGGCCTCTTCCAGGTAGTGGTTAAGCAGGTCCAATTTAGGATGGGCTTGTTCGATGGTACGCATATTGAGAATCCAACCATCGCCAATGCGTGCCATGCGTTGTAAAACCCTATCTTCGGTTCCACCAAACCAAATTGGAATCGGGCGTCGCACGGGCAGGGGGTTGATCCCAGCATCGGGGATGTTGTGCCAACGACCTTCGAATTTGACCAGGGGCTGAGTCCACAGCATGCGAAGAAGCGCCACCTGCTCCGCCATACGTTTACCACGGTTGTGGAAATTCTCTCCCAAGGCAATGTATTCGACTTCATTCCACCCATTCCCGACCCCCAACCGGAGCTGCCCATTACTCAGGACGTCCAAAGTGGCAGCTTGCTTAGCCACCAAGGCAGTCTGGCGTTGGGGCAGGATCAGGATGCCGGTGACAAACTCAATCTTACGGGTCACCCCCGCCAGATAGCTGAAAAGGATAAAAGGCTCAAAGAACAGATGATTATGCGTATATGGTCCCGTCCACCCACCCGGGCGTTCGGGATTCGCACCCAGGATATGATCGTATGCATGCATATGGGTGAAACCCAGGCCTTCCACGGCTTGAGCATAGTCGCGCACCGCGATGGGATCTGGTGTAAATTCAGTTTGAGGAAAGATAACGCCAATCTTCATGGCAAACCTCCCATTAAGAGGATATGATTAAGCTAATTTTACTCGAAACCATTTCGAGGGATGATTTCTGTTGTCACACCTTTTCTTCCATGTGGCTCTTATGGCAACACGTGCTCATTGGTTGCTGATTTTACGGCCAGGTTTGGGATGCGCCTCATTTTCTCCGGGCGTAATGCTGTTCGGCTAAATGCTCAGGAAGATGGGCTTGGGTTGGAATACTTTCACGTTTCAGTAGATGACCAAGAATCGATAGTAGTTACGAAAAAGGATGTTCCCTTAAATATTCGAAAAAGTAAGTTGAGAGGAAATATAATTGTAGATTTATGAAAGAACGCTATTTTACCAGCCAATCGCTGGAACAGCAGGCGCGAGAACTATACCAGCAGGTCGCTGATCTATTGCAACTAAAGGTGTTGGAGTATCAGCCATCCCGGTCTGCCCTGCTGGTCTTGGATATGCAGGCCTATTTTCTGGAGGCTACTTCGCATGCCTATATACCCAGCGCAGAGGCGATCCTGGATGGAATCGTTACGCTTATCAAGAAATATTACACTCTGGGAAGACCGGTAATCTTCACCCAGCAGATCAACACGTCCAGTAACGCAGGAATGATGTCGATTTGGTGGAAAGATTTATTAACGTCTAAAAACCCGCTGCATAAGATCGTCCCTGAAATCGATCTATCCATGGGAAGCCTCATCCAGAAGAGCCAGTATG
>Ga0153916_10001200_pt1 | contig 18403 bp, 31 predicted proteins | sample Opewatmetagenome_FD_109642 | JGI IMG/M metagenome (GOLD analysis project Ga0153916, IMG submission 109642) | Freshwater wetland microbial communities from Ohio, USA - Open water 3 Core 3 Depth 4 metaG | ecosystem: Environmental > Aquatic > Freshwater > Wetlands | place: USA: Ohio, Lake Erie... | reverse complement strand
TGCGGTCCCCTGAGGGGACCTTGGTCGAGGTCAAGCCTGAGGCTGCGCAGCACCTGCTTACCGTTGGGCTCAACGGCAAGCGATTTCAAGAGGTCACCGAACAGGATGTTACGCGCAAGGACGTTGAGGCCACGAATTCCACGCTCGGCGCACGCGCTGAGACGTTCGCTCGCGGTACCGCCGAATCGCTCGGGACGCTGGCGCAGGTCGGCGCGAAAGTCACTCCGATCGGAATGCTCGGAGGATACCGTGCCGCCGGTAGCCTAGTCGGAGTCGACGTCACGGACCTAGGGCGCTCGCTGCCGGCGCAGGTGGCTGGACTGGTCGGAGGGGAAGGCGCAGAGCAATCCTATGCCGAGCGTGAGCAGCTGCTTCGCCAAGTCAACCCGGGCACCTATGCTGGCGGTCAGATTGCCGGGCAGGTCGCTGGAGCTGTCGCTACGGGTGGGGCTACGACCGCCGCGGGGCGTGCTATGGCCGGGACTCTTGCCGGCGCTGGCGTTCGCCAGGGTGTCGCCAGAGCGCTCGGTACCGGCGCCGCAATGGCAGCCGAGGGAGGGCTGTACGGAGCCGCCACGGCCGAGACTCAAGCCAGGGAAGCCGGGCAGACCGACGGAGCCACGGCAGAGCAGCTGCTGCAGGGGATAGGTCTCGGGGCGCTACTGGGGGGCGGGATTGGGGCTGCCGGATCTGGCGCATCGTCGCTATTCAAACGCATTGCAGCATCCGAGCAGAAAGCCGTAGCGCCCATTGCCGCGCAAGAAGCACGCGCCGCAAAGGCGGCAATGGGCGGAACCGCTGAGGACTCGATCGCTCGATTGTCATCGCAGATCTCCGGAGCCGAATACGAGACCCTGGCGAAGTATGGACCGCACGTGAACACGCCAGAAGCGCAAGCCGCCCGAGCGCTCTGGAAAAATAGAGACTCAATCATCGAGTCGAAAATCTCGCCGATGTCGAAAGACCTGCAGGCGATGCAGGACGCTTTCGATCCGGTAACAGACATCGTTCGAAATCCGTCGATTCGAAAGGAATTCGTCGAACAGCTGCCGGACTACGTAAAGCCAAAAGCGGCCGCGGCTGGAGCGACCGCGATCAATGGGACCATTTCCGGAGCTCGCGAATTGCTCGAAGCCCTGCCGAAAAACGAGTACACGAAAGCAAGCCGATCGGCTCTGCAGAGGTTCGTAGATTTCGGCGATTCATCGTTCGGGCGAATGATGAAAGGCGGACAAGGACCGAAGCTGAGCGGTTCGTTCGATGATGATTTGTCAAGACTCAGATCGGCGATGGATGACGCCGAGGCGTGGGCTCCCGCTGAACCGCCGAAGAACACGATCGGTCTATATCGAGCGGCTAACGATGACTATCTGGAGCAAGGGATCTCGTTTGCGGAGAACAAGTCGACGGCTAAGCAGTATCAGAACAACCCGGGTTTCGGAGGGAAAAACATATTTGAATACCGTGTTGCTGCGGAACCGGAAGAGATCCTAGATCTAACCAATACAACAACAAGAAAAGCGGCCAGGACACTCAACCAAGCCGACCCCGGCGCAATTGGGATAGATGAGTGGCTTCCCAGGAATTCAGATGCTCTGGACGAAGCAGCGAATCAAGGATTCCGATTTATCAAGGTCCGCGAGTCGTTTCCCGAGAACACGACCACATGGATTTGGACCGGGCTAGGAGATGAGCCGTTTTCTGTTGCTCAACATCTAACCGATAAATCGAAGAGCTCGGAGCTGGCAAATCTAGCGGGGGAACTAAGAGACAGAATCTCGAACGAGCTGATAAAGTCCGGAAATGCAAGATTGGCAGCGTCCGTGAAATCCGGCACCGTAAAAGAGGTTCCGTGGGAAGAGCTGGGTAACCTGTCTAAGCGAACCCGTGGAACAATAGGCACAGCTAGCGCAGCAGACGTCAATGCAGCCGCCAACTCGATCAAGCAAGAAGCGCAGAAAATTGTGACGTCGCTCGGAGATACCGCGACAAGTGGCGGCGCATCGGGCGAGGCTAAGCGCTACGCTCGCGAGACTGCGCAAGCGTTCGAGTCGAACGTGCAAGAGCCATTGCGGCTGCACCTTGAAGACGAAACCGTATGGGGCGTCGCCGGCAAGGGCCAAAAGGAAATCAATCAGCGGTGGGTCAATCTGCTGGGTGAGCGCGGCGTGCTGACTCGCTTCCAGGACGAGCTGTTTGGCAAAGGCTCGAAGGCCTACATGTCTCGCCGTCCGTATCTATTCGCGGACACTGGGAAAATCAAGTCGTGGCTTTCGAGCGCAGGGACTGCCGCAGGCGAAACGCGTCAAGCAATGGTCCGCGACGCCGTTGACGCAATCGACGACCTGGCTACTACCATTGGTAAATACCACGAGATGGGCCCAGGCCAGGCGAAGCAGCTCGAAGCCTTGCAGTCAGCGTCGAAACGGATGCGCTCGGCTCTTGCCGATGTCGATAAAACCGTCAGCGTCGCCAACGAAATCGAGCATGGAATAGTCGGCGCGGACAAGTCTGGACTTGGACAGTTGGTTTCCCCGGGAGCATTGGCCGCTACTGGCGCATTTCTAGCTGGACCGCTTGGCGCGCTAGCTGGTACCGGAATCGGTATGCTGGCTCGCCCGGGAGCAGCGATGACAGCACGCCAAGCAATCGAGTCGGTCGCTGGCCGGTTCGGCGCGAAAACAACGGGCGCAGCGTCGGGATGGATCAAAGACGTTGTGGGTGCAACCAAGCGAACAGTGGAGCGCGGTGCGAATGCAGTCGCGAAAGGCACGCGTCCCCTCGTGCCAGCTGCAGTCGCCCAGTTCATCGGGAAATCGAAAGACCTCGACTCGGCTTATGAGCAGAAGCTTGACGAATTGATTCAAGCGCAACGCGACCCAGAGAAGTTGATCAACTCGCTCGTCAAAGCGACTGGGAACCTGGCTGAGGTCGAACCTCGGTTGGCTTCCGCACTATTCGGAAAGTCGCAAGCGGCGATCCAATTCCTTGCGTCGAAAGCGCCAGCCGGGACTCTCGACCCAACTGCGCTGCAGCCGAACCGAAAGGCTGTCGTCTCGGACCTCGACAAAAAACGATTCGCTCGCGTGTGGATGGCAGTAGAGAAACCCGAAACGGTATTGGCGGACCTCCGGCGCGGAGTGGCTACCCCGGACCAAATTGATGCTCTACGGACCGTCCACCCCGAGACCTATCAGGCCATCCGCGAAACGGTTGTCAACGCCCTGGCTTCCGCTGATGCAAAGGGCGTTCGACTTCCCCTCGCGGTCCGTTCGCAGCTCGATCTATTGCTTGATCTCGGGGGCGCAGGCGTTCCCGCGCTCGGACCCGAGATTGCCGGGCGCATTCAATCGATCCAAGCGGCTCGCGCAAAGCAGCCGAAACGGCAGAAGAAGTCGCCAAACCTAGTTGCAAGTGTCAGACTACCCCAGCAAGGCTGGCCTAGCTCAGGAGTGTAAATCATGGCAATAGTAGCGAAACGAAACAGCTCGAACGAGTCAAGCCCGTATCAAAAGGTTGCCTGGACAGGCACAGCAGCGGATTATGACATTCTGGCCAACGCCCCGGGGTACGATGCGACGAGCTCACCAACCGGATATTGCTGCAGGGCCTTGATAGTTGCGAGCCCGGCAGGTGCGCTGGTTTATGTGGATGCTTCAGGAAACACAGTTACCGTCCCACAAGCGATTCTCTTGGCGCAACCATACCTTCCGGCGCAAGCGCGAAGTCTCGTGGCGGCCGGCTCCGGAAACGCTTACGTGATGGTATTGTGGTGAGCGTTGTGGTCTGAAAAAGGAGAGTCGAAATGTCAAAACCAACCATTGCCGAAGTCATGGCATGTACTTCCAAATTAGCGCTGCTTGCTCTGGTAAATGCTCAAGACGCGACCAATGTAGATTGCATTGGGTGCAATCGATGCAAGGATTGTCTGCGCTGTTCCATGTGCACGGATTGTTCCGGGTCAACCGATTGTACCAACTGCGTCAACGTGGATAACTCGACCGACTGTAAAATGTCCAGCGACCTCGGCCAATGTCATCACTGCACGAATTGCAGGGGTACTGACGCGGACAATAAAAGCCTAAAGCTGTATGGCTGCGAAGGCTGCATCGGTGTCGACCGTTGCTTTTTCGTGGTGAATAAAGAGTCAACAGTAGAGATTCCGATCCGTAACATGTTTATGGATCTTCAACTTACGATTGCCCAATTCGATACCCTATGGGCGTTACCATGATCGGGAACGGTATAGGTATTGGGTTCGTAACGAGCCTGAGCGGCAAACACGGTCCGGAGTGGCTGCATACGGCTCTCTCGACTCTGTTCGGAGCAACCCTTATCGGTCTATGGGTCGGCGAAGATCTCGTCGTAGACGGCAGCAACAACGTGACAAGTTGGCCAGGTAGGGTTGGTGGGACCTTGGCTAACAGTACTGCCTATCGGTACCAAGGCTCCACGTTAGGTTCACGTAAAGCGGCAACGAAAACAACGACAACAGTTGCTGTGTTGAGCGCTAATTTGGGCGCGGCTGTCAAATCGGTAATTGCTGTAGCTGAAAAATTGTCGGGCAACTTTGCGGATTACAACCAATTGTTCAGGGCGGGCTCATCGTCAGTGTACCTCATTGGCAATACTGGTACATCAGAGTGGTTCGGTGCGGGGGTGCAACACTATAACGACGGTGTTGGCCCCACAATGGCAATCCCTACTGGAATTCACGTGTTTCAAGGGGATTACACGTCTGGAACCGAAACAACAATTTACTATGGTTCGTCGGCAGCTGGAACCAATTGGTTAGCCCCCGCTGGTTGCCTCTTAGCTCTATCCGCCATTCCGTCCGCAGCCAACCGAGCAGCAGCCGTCGTACCACTGAAGACGTATTACTCGATTTAGAAAAGAGCTAGCAAGACCAACCAATTCCCGTTCATCTGCCCAATGAAACGCACCATGAAAAACCTAATCCTAATCCTCTCAATTCTCCTCCTCAATTCCTGCGCCGCATGGCCATGGACGAAAACAGCATACGACCAGTGGCGCGAGACTTGCGGCAAGGCTCTCGAGTCGAGAGTCGAGGTCCAGAATGAATCCCGCGCTCGCAATATCAGTGTCGGTGACTTCGCGGAAGCGCTCTGTGAACTGTCCGATGTTGTCGCTCCGTTCGTTCGAAACAAGGCATGGGAAACGAAGTCGACGAACCCAACCGAAGAGGCCATCGGGGCGGCGCGTGCCTTGGGGGCGATTCAGTGATTCGATTTATCGTCGCATTGTTTGCATCCCTGTCCATTGGATGGGGCTGCGGTCAAAAACCGGAACCTATTGTACCGGTGCCCGTTGCTGTTGGCGGTTCTGTGTCCACCGGAGGGGCGCCTTCGGAAGCGACGGGTGGAGCTCCGATCGTTGCGACTGGTGGCGCCGTAGCTACAGGCGGCTCAACTGCCGTCCAATTTCCAACCGCTTGTGACTACGGCTCGCGGCGAGTCCCGGAGACTCGCCCGTCACTTAGTGGATGGCGCAAGGACCCAGCTCGAGCGAAGCGCCGGAAAGCACGCGCGTCGTACTCGGTGGTCGCGCCGTCGGCTTTCCTAACACCGAACCTACGCGCTGCTCTTGACCAAGGCTCGCTTGGCAGCTGCACCGGAAACAGCGTTGCGCATGTTCTGTCGACGCATCCTTTCCTTGGTGAGCTCACCGAAGTCGACGCGGTTCGAATCTATTCGCGAGCGACCGAAATAGATCCGTTCGCTGGGGTATACCCACCGAGCGATACCGGATCTAACGGAGCAAGCGCATGGCAAGCTGCGATCGATTTGCGGTACTACGCCGGGGCAGTGACTCAAGTCGAGTCGATTGAAGAGCTGCAAGGCGCGCTGCAAAAAATCTCATGCTCGATTGGTGTCGATTGGTGGTCTGGCATGTTCACCCCGACTGCGAGCGGTGAACTGCAAATGACAGGCACCATCGAAGGCGGACACGAACCGCAAGTCATTGGGTGGGATGCAGAGCGTAAGGTCTTTTGGATCCGGAATTCCTGGGGGCCACTGTGGGGGCTATGTCGAGGCGCAGAGACGGGATACGCATATTTCAGCGCCGGAACCGTTCAGAGACTGCTCAACGCCGGAGGAGAAATCGATTGTCCAGCACACCCCCCGAACTAGATGACACTCGCGACACGTGGCCAGCGCCGCCTGACGGCATTCCGCTGGAAGAGCTGCCATTCAAGACGTCGCTGATTCTGTTGCACCAAAAACTGGACGTAATGGGCCGCGAGCTATTTCAGGTCGAGAAGCAGATACGGGTGATTCGCGCCGACCTTGACACCACGATGAGCGAGGTTCGTCGTCATGGACGCTGCATCGCTCCGGTTCTCGCTGCAGAGCCAGTCGAGGATCTGGCTCATGACTGACCGAATGCCATCCGTAGCCGATCCACGCGACGATGCTGGCGTGGTGAGCCCGCTCGAATTCGCGGTGCTGCAAGCAGTGGCGAAAGACCAAGAGGAACGAATCAAACGGCTCGAGTCGCTACTGCTCGGCTCTGACCCGCCCCCCAGGTCCGACTCGCTCGATGTTACCCTAAGCCGCTCGAAGGGCGTGCGCCTCCGGGGTAGCTCATTCGCCGTCGCGATGTTGCTCGCTGCATTAGGCGGATTGGCGGCTATCACTTACGCGGCAACGAAATGGGGGCCGCCGGCACGCTGGCAGTCGACGACGGAGGGGTCGGGGGGACGCTAGCGGAACATCTAGTCGCGTTTGATAGTGTACCCTTCCCCTTTGCAGTGCTGACACTTGATCCCCTCGAAAAGTGGCCGTCCGCCTGTCATTGTGTAGTGTGTTCTGTAGTTGTCGCAGATCGGAACATCCGGTAGTAACGCGCGCGCTGTTATCGTTTCCTTAAAATCCTTGCGGAGTTCTCGATACTTTACCGGGTGTTTCTTGAGCCACCATCGCAGCCACCATCGCAGCGCGAAGTGAAGCTTGAAGGCATCCCACCAACTCGCTGGAACCTGAAACAAGGCAGTCCATTCGACAACTCGCACTGCTGGCGATTCTGGATTGTCGAATCCATACACATAGTGAATCAGCGTGGAGACTAGGCGGCTGGCGTCCGTATCAAGAACAGCATGCACGTTCCCGCCGAGCAAGAGGGGGAAACCGATAGATGACGAAACAGCGAATTTCGCAAGTCGTGCTTCAACTCGGTTTTCGAAAAATGGAAGCAACTTATCTGCGTTGATGTTCATTGGTTTATCTCCAGATGAGCGTGCCGTTTTTGATTCGCGCGCCATGCGCGACCATGGCTCGAAAGTGATCCAGGTCTTTGACGTTCCCGCGATAGCACGCCTCTAGAGCTTGCTCGTTGAGCTTATGGCCTGGACAATGCGTCAATAGCTGGCCCTCGAACGCATCGCATACAGTACACCAAGCAAGACCGCCGTCGCAGAATTGGCAGCCAGTTCGCTGGCAGTTGCATTTGAACCAGACGTGTTCCATGTCAATCCTCCAACAATCTATCTGCGAGCTCCGCGTAAAACCGTTCCGGATCTTGCCACCACCAGTCGCCAAGCGATTCGACGATCGCCCGGGTAAGCCTGCCGCCGGGGCCGAACCCGCGTGCTTTCGACTCGGGGGTGAGCACGTTGCGCGCCGTGATGTATTGGCACCATTGGGTCATCGTTCGTCTCCCGGTGTACATTCGTTGTCGTACAGCAGAATCGGTAATGGTGGGGGTCATCGTCTGAGATGTCGACGAATGAACGCGTCCCGTCTTGCACGAGTCGCCATAGTGGCAGCATTATCTCGCGGCGTGGTCTGGCCATCCACTTTCCGTGGTTATCGTTCCAGCTCACGGCTCGCCCCCTCGCCATCGCTTCGTCCGTCCGCTGCGGCCTTTCCGCTTACTCGTGCAGACTCGGCAAACACTCGCATAGCCGTCTGGCGACCACTTCGCGCGGTGAAACTCAGTCCGTGGCAGCCACAGTCCGCACCCCGACGAACCCTCATAGCGTCCGCACTGGCGCAGGCGGTCGGGTGGGCATTCGATTTTGGGTAGGGCGACTCGACCTGGCCTCATCGTTCCGCCCACCGCTTCCACTTCGCTTCAATCTCAGCGGTCGTCCGATCGATTTCTCGCTCGGCTCGACCGCAAGAGTCGGTCGCCCAGTCACCGTGAGCGGCGCGGAGCTCGCGCAAACGAGACAGGGCGTCGATCGCGGTAGACAGGTGATTGGTTGCGTCGTGCCTCGTCTGAGCCTGCTCGGCCATGGCCAGGCAGTGAGCTACGGTGCCGAGCAGGCGGGCTCGCTGGGCGCCGATTGAGGGGGCGGGAGGGGAGGTCATAGTGATTCGCCGATGCTGCGACGGGCGATTTGTTCGGCGCGCATCCGGTTAGCACAATGGTCGAGATATCCGTTTTCGCGACGGCTCAAGATACGGTAGGCCGTTCCCAGGACGCGCTCGAATCGCTCCGCTCTGCCGAGCCGACGGACGACAGTCCATGGAGTCATCGTTCCGCGGACCATGTACTCGCCGAATTCTGAGTATCCTGCAAAGTTGCTGATTAGTAGCTTTGGGCTGGTCATACCGCCAGAGGCCCGGCCCCTTGCGGGGTGCGGGCCTAAGGCGGGCGGAATGGCTCGGCTACAGATGCCACTCGGTGCCAGTGGACACCTCGATGATGATGACCTCCTCCGACAGAGCTGCGCGGCAAGCCTCGCGCATGCGCTTAGCCGACGGCATGCGGCGGCCCATATCGGTCACGGTGCCGCTCTCGGTGGTGAGGAGGTACTGTCCGGAGGTGGTCTTGGTCAGGGTTGCCTTGGTCATGATGCTGTGTCCTCTCGAATCCTAGCTATTGCATCCCGCATGCCAACTTGGCCAAAATCCAGACTTTGGCACGCCGCGAGCAAACCTCCGTAAATAGTGCGAGACCCACTACAGCGCGACCTCGACCGAGCCATCGGAGCCCTCCGGATTTGCGAGATTTCTCCAAGCCTGCTGGCCGAGGTGTCCCAATTGTCGGAGCTCGTTCGTTCAGGTATGACAGAAATGTCATGCGAAAACCCCGCTGATTTGGAATCAGTCGAAAACCGCGACACCAATGTCATAGAGAAACATCGGGAAATTGAAAAGGGGTCCAAAACCGCGACACGGAAGTCATACCTCCGGAAGTGCGCCGCTCGAGCGAATCGCGGAATCCTCGATAAATGACGTTGGCACGCTCCTCGCAATATCTCTTTTCGTCGGACGCAACGAAACCTGGGACCCCGAGAGCCCGAGACAGACAGCAGCCGACCGGACCCCGGAAACCGCCAGTCCGAAAGAGGCGGAACCCCCGAGCTAACAGGACGAAAGCAAACCCCAGCCCACCGAGTCGAGAGACTCGAGGGGCTTTTGGGGTGTCAGCAGCAGAGAGGATACACGATGGAAACCTGGAGACGACTAGCTGAGCAGTGCGAAGCGTTGCTGCGCCGGTACGACGCATCAAAATCAGAGAGCGAGAGGCTAATGCTGCTCGCGTTGGCTGCCTCGAGATTCGATCAGGCCCGCTCTCTGAGGAGAGCAACATGACCCCCACCACCCGCGAATCCATCGAACGCGCCATCACTCACGACCGCAACGAGCAAGCCAGCAGAATCCTGTTCATGCTCGACGACCTGCTACCGATCGGCTCCGACAGTACGATCATCATGGCCCGAGACCAGTCCTCGGGACTGACCGTAGTCCGACATTCCGAATACGGTTCATTTCGCGGAGTGACTGCGCGGGATGCATTCGCTCAGCTGACGCAGAGGGCTGATTTGGTGCCGGAGACGAAACGATCATGAGACTAATTGAGATCACCTCAAGCAACGGGTTCACCTGCTTGGTGAACGCAGACAGGGTATGTTTAGTCACCCCATATCCGTACATTGACGGAGATAAAGCGAAAGCGTGCTTCATTCACTTCGGAGACTGCGGAGACGAAGACGGAATGATCGTGGGAATGTCGGTAAGAAAATTTAGGTCAATATTGGAATCGCCATGAGACCCCGCAAAATCATCCCAATCGACCAAGCGCTCGCAGGCTACCGCACGAAAGCCCTGCGCAATCTCGAGGAGATCCAACGCAATCGTCCGCTCAAACCCCCAGGAAACCCCGCGCTACGACGGGGCGAAAGTGCGAGCCTAGCGCCACACTATGGCCCCGTCCTAGGGCGGAATTTCCCGCTCGGAAAAGGATGCTGACTCTGAGATACGTCTTTCGCTGAAATCTGAAGAACAATCGCAGTAGCCCGTCCCGTCGGGTTGTTACGGGATCCGACGGGACATTAGGGGAGCGCAGGTAGCAATGGGGTTTGAGGTTGATCGCTCTAATCCTTGACGGGGTTCGATCCCCTGGCTCTCCACCAACAGAAACCAACGACCATGAAGAATCTACCTCATTACGAGACGATGACAATCGACCAACTAGAGCGCGAACTGGCAAAGCTTCCGTTGCAAGGGTTCGATAGGCTGAAACTGATCATTGAAACGTCGATCAAACTCACAAGGCTACGCCCCGAGGAAGTCTCATATACCGCATTGGCGATTTCGTGCGCTTATGCGGCACTGCGCGATGCCGGGAAACTACCATGAGACATCTCAACATCATTACCAACAGCTCCGTGGGCCGTTATCAAACGTGCCCAATGAGTTACTACTATCGACACATCGTGAAGATAGCTCCGAAAGAATCCGCGCTAGCGCTATCGTTCGGCTCGTGCGCTCACGATTGGCTTCAAGATTACTGGATCGGGAAACCGAAGCCGATGGATTATCCGCAACTCGATCCATTCGAGCAAGCGCGCTTACGCGCAATGCTGCACGGGTACGATCTCCGATGGCGCGAATTCGTTTTCGATTGCGAAGTCATCGGAACCGAAATCGAAGGTAAGGTCCCGCTCATCAATCCAGAAACTGGCGCGAAGTCGACGTATTGGGAGGTCGCGTTCAAGATCGATGCTCTGCTGCGAGTAAACGGAGAACTCGGAATTGAAGAGCACAAGACGTCGCGAGACACATCAAACGGGTACTTTGAACGGCTGCGAATGGATTCGCAGATCTCGACCTATCTGATGGCAGTCAAGGTGAGACGGGCAGAGGAACCGCGATGGGTCGAGTACGACGTGCTGAAGAAGCCAGCGCTTCGTCCGTACGAGGTCGGTAAGAAACGGACGGCTGCCGAAACCCCCGCCGAGTTCGAAGCTCGATGTTTCGCCGCAATCGCCGAAGCTCCCGATGAGTATTACCAACACTACCGCGTCGTGAGACTCGAGTCCGAGGTCACCAAAGCAGCACGCTCGCTCTGGTCTGTGGCGAAACAGATTAGGGAATCGGTCAACGACAACTGCTGGCCGCAGAACTCGCGAGCGTGCCGAAACGAATACGGCCGATTTTGCGAGTACTGGCCGATATGTTCGGGTCGCTCGAATCCAGAGGACGCTTCGATTTACGAACACAGAGAACCGTTTGAAGAAATTTCAAGAGAGGTAATTGAGGCATGTTAGAAGACACCGGTAAAGACCCGACGGTTTCGGCCGTCATACTTGGCACGAACAAGATAGGCAAAACAACGTTTCTCGCCGAAGCTCCGAAGGTCGTGTTTCTCGACCTAGAAAACTCGACTCGAGAAATCAAGGGAGCCGTTAGATTCCCCGTTCCAGACCCGGGACAGCCGTGGACATGGGAGCGGGTGAACAAAAACATTGACTGGCTACTGACCGCGGACCACGACCGGCAGTCGCTCGCGATCGATGTTGTCGATGAACTGGAGAAAGTCATTCACGCCGAGCTGATCAGACGCAAGCCGACAGTGGCCGACCGAAAGACGGTCATCGAGATCAAGACCATCGAAGATTATCCGTATAGCGGCGGACACAAGATGGCCGTCGACATCTGGCGAGAGCTGGCGCTCAAGCTAGAACGACTACGACGCGAGCGTAAGATGAACATTTTGATGGCATCGCACGCCGCGATTCGCATGGTAGAGAACGCAGCCGGTGAGAACTACGAGCAATGGGATATGAGCGTACACAAGTACCTGGCTGGCGAAATCCGCGGCTGGGTGGACGCAATCCTCTTTGCTCAGTACCGTCTCGTTGTGAAGAAAAAGAGCAACTTTGACAAGGGCAAAGGAATCGATAACGCGGGCGCGAGAATCATCAACACCGAAGAGCGCCCGGCTTTCCGCGCTGGCAATCGGTACTCGCTGCCTTTCGAGCTCGATCTATCATGGGACGCGTTCTATTCGCACGCCCGCGGTGCCGGTGCCGAAACCGCAGACGTCGTCATCGCTCGCATCCGAGAGCGGTTCGCGCCGACCGAGCTCGCTGCCAAGGCAGAGAACGGAATCACTAAGATCGGAAACGACCTGCGCAAGTTGCGCGGTTTTGAGAACTATCTGGCAATGCAACTGAAGACGAAGGAGACTGACGAATGCGAAACGTAATAGCGAAAGCGGTCAAGTCGATCATCGATTTGATTGGACAGAACGAAACCCCGGCCGTCGTGGTAATGTTCGAACTGCAAGACGGCACCGGTGATAACCGACGGTGGACAGGATGGCTCACGGATGCAGCGCTGGAGCGAACCATCGAGTCGTTGCGTCACATGGGCTTTACCGGCAACGACGTGACCACGCTCGACGGATGCGACTGCGCGAAGTTGCTGCCAAGCGAAGTCAATCTGGTTCTCGATGATGAGGTTTCACAGAAGGACGGGAAGACCTACGAGACGATCAAATGGGTGAACGCTCGCGGCGGAACCGTCGAGGCCAGGAACTCACCGAAGGGAAACAAGCTCGCAGAGATCAAGATGCGATTCAAGGCAGCCGCTGCAGCTACGGCAACTCGCGTTCCGGATCCGGACCCAAACAACGGAGCCGAGATCGACGAATTTGACGAAGACGAATTCGCGAACATGTGATCGGATAGATATTCGAATCACGCAACCAGCTTGACGTTGGCCGCTCCTCTCGCGGCTTGCTATCGAAGTCCCGGTAGCGTCCCCTCGCTCGGAAGTTGTGAGCCGGACGAGGGGAAACGGCGGGGCGCTGAAAGGGAATCGATATGATCCAAATAACAAGAGAACTATTGCGCGAGTGGCAAGCCTGCTATTCTGATGAGAAACTGAATGCGACGGTTCCGATCGACGGACTTACTCCACTGCAAATACTCGATCTAGATATACCGGCAGAGGATCGACTGTGGGTCGTGCTTCGGGAAGCTGTAATCCATGCACGTGAATTGCGTTTGCTCGCGTGCAAATGGGCCCGTGATGCTCTGGCAGTCATCGATAATCCAGACCCGCGATCTGTTGCCGCCATCGATTGTGCAGAGCGATTTGCTCGTGGAGAGGCCACGATGGAGGAGTTGGCCGCAGCCAAGGTCGCAGCCTGGGACGCAGCCAGGGTCGCAGCCGGGGCCGCAGCCTGGGACGCAGCCAAGGCCGCAGCCAAGGTCGCAGCCTGGGACGCAGCCTGGGACGCAGCCTGGGACGCAGCCTGGGACGCAGCCAGGGTCGCAGCCAAGGTAGCAGCCTGGGACGCACAGATCGCAGACTGCAAATCAGTGATCCAAAAACTGTCATGATCACCCACAAGCAAATCCTCCTAGCAATCTCGCGTATCATCCGGCGCAAGAGAGAGAAGAACGAAGTCCTGAAAAACAACCAGCGTCAGCCGCGATTCGCTCTAGTTGCGGTGTTCGGTGAGATTCAGAAAGAACTCGAGAAGACACTAAAAATCGATGTCGCTGAATCGGAGCTAAACAGTGCGCTGATGGAGCTTGTCCGAAAGCGGGATATCATTCCAGAGATGAGGGGATTCACACTGCCGAAGATTCTCAATCGCGAAACGGAAACGATAGAAAGGCATTGGCTGAAATGAGCATTGATCTTTACTGCGAAGACTGCGGCCGAGAGCTTGAAGTGTCGGTCGGCTTTCAGAAGGTCAGAGTGTTTCCGTGCGAGCATTGCATTGAAGATGCAAGGGAGCGCGGCCGATCAGACGGATATGAAGACAGCCAAGAATCTCGAGACGATGAGATCGAGTCGCTTCAAGAAAACATCAAGCATCTGAACATCGCCATTCAATCGCTTCAGGAACAGCTCGATAGACCATGACCCTCTCCCTCCGTCCCTTCCAGACCCGCGCATGTAAAGCCACCTGGCTCGCATTGCAACGCGTTCGCTCGGTCTGCCTAGTGGCACCGACAGGTGCTGGTAAAACGGTCATGGGGACGTCGGTCGTAGCAGCGCATTACCGCCGGTCACTCCGGACGCTGTGGGTAGCGCATCGAACCGAATTGATAACGCAGTCCGCTGCAAAACTGCGAGAGTCGACAATCGGCAAACACGCTATCGGAATCATTGCGCCGCACCATCCTAGCACGCCGTCGCTGCCGGTTCAGGTGGCGTCGATTCAGACGCTGACGTCGCGAGGCTTTCCTTCGAACGTCGACTTCGTGGTGCTCGACGAATGCCACCATTACCGCGCGGATGACTGGGGCCAGGTCCATACCGTCTATCCCGATGCGAAGTTCCTCGGTCTGACTGCCACCCCAGAACGGCGCGACGGGCGTGCCCTGGGGGACATGTTTGATGAGCTGATTGTCGCTGCGCAGCACTCTGAATTACTTGCGGACGGCTATCTCGTACCATGCGATGTCTATCAACCTGAGAGAGGAATGGGTTCGAACGAAGTCGCGCAAGATCCGTTGCTGGCCTATCAATCGCTCGCCAACGGTCAACGATGTTTTATCTTCTCCAGCCGTGTCGAGCAGTGCGAGATTCTTGCTCAACGTTTCAACGAAGCAGGTGTTCATGCTGCGGTCATCGAAGCTGGAACCCCCAAGTGTGACCGTGATTTTCGACTGCGAGAATTCCGTGCCGGACGAATCAAAGTACTGTGCAACGTTTACGCCCTAACCGAGGGTGTCGATGTTCCTGAGGCCTCATGCGTTATCATCGCCCGCAAGATGGATCTCGCAATGATGTACTTGCAGTGTTGCGGGCGCGTGCTTCGGCCTGCACCTGGAAAAAAGAAAGCGACGATTATCGATCTATCTGGGGCCACGCTGATCCATGGCTTTCCAACTGAAGATCGCGAATACTCACTCGAAGGTGATGCAATCAAACGGACGTCGCCGGAACCGTTGCGAGTCTGTCCGGCATGCGGTGCAACGTCAGCAGCCTGGCGTTCGTCGTGTCCAGAGTGCGGCTTCGTGCCGCCGATTGTCGAAGCGCCGAAGCTCAAGATATTCTCTCAGGAATTGCGGCGCGTGTTCGCTGGAATGCAAACGCCAGATGACGCGAAGCGGTCGGAGTATCTTCGGCTTAGGGAAGAGGGGCGCAAACGCGGTTGGAATCTGTATTTCGTCCAGAAAGAATACGCGAAACTCTTTGGCGAGAAGCCGGTGATTGACGATGCTACGGACGAAGAGAAGCACGCCGCGCTGGAGGCGCTGCGGACGACCGCGCAAGAAAAAGGCTATTCGCCGAACTGGGCTAGTGTGAGGTTCAAGCAGACTTTTGGGAGGTGGCCGTCGTGAAATGCGAATTCAATCCGTGGAAGCATAGCTTTCGAGATGGACCAGAAACCACCATGCTGACAACTCCAAATAAATCCGAGTCTCAAATCAAATCCGAAATCCGCAAACGACTATCCTCGCTCGGAATCGTAGTCTGGCAGCAAGCTACCGGTCACGGAATGACCGAATCGGGCTCGCAGATATCGTTTGGACTCTGCCGAGGTTCGAGCGACTTGATCGGGATTCGAAAGTCAGACGGTAAATTCGTCGCCGTCGAGTGCAAGACCGATCGCGGAATGAAAGCGCACGAGAACGCGATTGCGCGGTGCGCTCGAAAGATGCAAGGTAAAGAGCCGTTGACCACCGAAGAGCGCCGCGCATTCGAACAGCATACGTTCATTGCGCTTGTGCGGATGTCGAACGGGCTCGCGGGATTTGCGACATCAGCAGATGAGGCGGAAAGGATTGTGGAGAGATGACTGAATTGAGAGGCATAGCAGGGAAGGAGTCGGGAGGATGAAACAGAAAATCTACGTAGCAAGCAGCTGGCGCTGTAAGCATCAGCCTGGAATCGTTCAGCTACTTCGGTCCGATGGGCACGAGGTGTACGATTTCCGAAACCCCGAACCTGGCAACAGTGGATTTGCGTGGAGCGCCATTGACCGCGATTGGATCGAGTGGTCCCCGGAGGCGTTTCGTGCGGCACTTGATCAGCAGGTGGCGATTGACGGGTTTGGGCTAGACATGGACGCACTCAAATGGTGCGAAACGTGCGTGCTTGTTCTGCCATGCGGGCGCAGTGCGCACCTGGAGCTTGGATATGCTTGCGGAGCCGGAAAGAAAACAGCTGTACTCATTCCTGAGCCACAAGAACCAGAGCTCATGTACAAGATGCTTGGAGCGATTCTCGTGTCGGAAAACGAGCTGATCGCATGGGTGAACGCATCATGACCCTCCCCATCCTCCGCGCCGTCCGGGAACCACGATTCGACTCGTACGGATACCGCGTCACGCGTCGCCGCTGGCATTCCAAATGCAACTGCGATGAACCGTGCCAGGGGCGATATCAGTGCACCTGCAAAACTCACAAGGGCCACCGATCTACACCGTGGTGCTGCGGCGCCCATGACGACATAGAAAGAAAGCACGGGCCAACGTGCGATGATTGCGCGATGCTGATTCGACAATCGGAAGGTGTATCATGAAGACCATGGTCCCCCGCGCCGTCCGGGAGTTCTGGGGCGGCTGGCGCGCGCTTCCCGAGGTTGCAAAGTTCACGCGCGGAACTTTTGAACATCTATCGGACGCCGGACTACACATCTGCAACAGCCTAAACGCGCAGCTAGTTGAGGCGCAACGGCGGCTTGAAGCCGAACAGCAGCTCACGGAGAACGCCAGGGTAGCGCTGCAGCGGGCTACGGCGGAACTAGCATCCGAATCCTCCGCGCGGCAAGAGGCTGAGAGGAAATTGACGTGGCTACTCGAGTGGCATGATCAAAAATCAGAGCCATGTCAGTTCCCGCGTGATGAATATGTGCTTTGGCGCGAAACTACCAACGAAGTGTTGGGTGAAACAGTGGGCATGCTGATGGATGGTGAGCAGTGGAGACCGGTAGATCTGAAGCATTACACCACCGAGTCCCTCGACGCGATGGAGAAAGCGAAAAGCGATGCCTGACAAACCAGACCGAATCTACCTGCGAACGTCAATCGAGGAGCGATTCGGTGCAACGTACCTGCGCATTTGGGACATGTCGCTAGAGCCTAAAGAAGAACTCGCGATGTATCGGCTCGACCAAGACGGATCCGATAAGGTGCTGGTTGCGGCGAGGGAGTTACGGAAAGCCTGGGACACCAAAATGGAAACAGGTCTAGGCATGCTCGAGGTAATAGAGCGATTCAATGCCCTGTGCACAACGCTCGACGAGGGGACGGAAAGCGATGAGTAAACTATACTACTCACGAGACGAAGAGGGCCAATTCGAGACTCACGAGACCGAGGCCGCGGCGCGGCATGATGCTGAGGTGATTCTCGGTAATTGCCAAGAGGAAGCATGTGACAGAGGTTGGCCCGAAGGTACCTGCGACATCGAATGGGGCAGGCTGGTTCCGCTCGGTGAATGCGTCGCGAACAACGAGCGCGAGTCGAGCAATCTGGATTTCGATTACATGGCCGACTACAACCTAAAGGATTTGCCGGACCCAATCGCTGCGCTGCAGATAGACCTCGAAGCGGCGCAGAGGAGGGTCGCGGAACTGGCCAATGCCGCGAAGTTACTCTGTTCAGTTATCCACGAAAACGCTGCTGAGGTTCAGTGGCCACAGGTCGGGATGGTCGAAGCGGTGGCTCACGATGCGATCGCCGACGAATTGATGGCTCTCGAATCCCTGCTCACGGAGAAACGCGACGATGCCAAGTGAACCGCGAAAGCTGCCGGTGATATACGCCATAACAAATCCAATCATCGGCCACTTCTACCGGCTTAACCAAAACCCGTACCCCGGCCGCGTCTATCGATGCGACTCAATCTCTGACGGTCAGGTAAATCTGACGATCGTAAAGCGAGACGAATCAGAACATGAGCCTGGGGTATCGATTACCGACTATCGATTCGCTGTGTTGGCCGAGGAGATCGAGTTACCATGAACACATCCCCGTCGGCAGCAACAGTTATCGGTGAGCTAATGCGAATGCTCGAAGGACGGAACGAAATCTACTCGCACCATGTCGCGCAGCAATGGCTGCTCGATAATGACTACGCGTATAGGGTCGGCTTTCGAGATTCGGCGCTAACCACGAAGGGCGAGCGGTTCGCGGAATCGATCATTGCAAAATCCGGGATAGTCGGGATACTGGAGGAC
>Ga0153916_10001198_pt1 | contig 18428 bp, 43 predicted proteins | sample Opewatmetagenome_FD_109642 | JGI IMG/M metagenome (GOLD analysis project Ga0153916, IMG submission 109642) | Freshwater wetland microbial communities from Ohio, USA - Open water 3 Core 3 Depth 4 metaG | ecosystem: Environmental > Aquatic > Freshwater > Wetlands | place: USA: Ohio, Lake Erie... | reverse complement strand
TTCTGGGAGAGTGATTTTCTGATCCCAGTATTCATCTGCGGTGTGGTGTTCGTTGCCGCAGTGATCATTATCACTGCAATCGTCGACAAGGTGGTGCCCTACAAATACCGCGACAACAAATGGATGCCGTGGTTGTTGATGGCGATGGCGGCCATCCCTGCTGCGATGGTATTCAGCCGCATGTTGCCTTAGGCACTGGCCCACTGCTTACAGTAAGTGCATAACAGGGCAAAGCGACAGGCAAAAAAATATATAGTTGAGCTGCAGATCCGTGCTACAATGCATGTATCACAAACACAAACAGGAGTTAAAGTGATTAGCATCCGCAAAATCAAACGTCATGCCCAGTGCCTGGTATTCAGCGGTCGTGGCCCGGAGTGGCACTACAATCGCATCGTGGCCAAGGCGTTCGAACTCACGCCCGAAGAAAAGGCTGCACGCCAGAAGCGGTTGGATGACATGTGGACCGACGTCACCAGCAAGATGAAGAAGGCCGATCTGGTCGAAGGCGAGTCCGGTGTGGGCCATACCTATACCGCGCCCGCTGAAGGTGCGGTTGTGCTGAAGTACACCGTGGCCCGCAAGAAGGATGGCGAGATCGTGGGCGAATTCGAATCGCTCACCGAAGCCGAAGATGTGATTGCCAAGGCCAAGAAGGCCAAGAAGGCAACCCTGGTGTTGGTGTAAGCCAACGTTTTAAAATAACTGTAAAACTTATGTTAATCTAGCCACCGGAGGTGGGCACCGATGCAGTAAGAAGAGCCAGAGTAGAAACAATCACATAGAGTCAGGAACCGCCCTCTAAACTATGGCGGTTTCACTTTGACCATTTTAGTCTCGGATCTGTAGTTGATCGACTCTTGATCCATCTCCCGAGGCTGTAAAAATAGATAGACGAGCGGTTCCTTTGTGTTATAATAAACACATCGCAGCAAACACCGGAGATGGAAAGTGCTCAGCAAGGAAGGTATCATCAAACTTCTGCGGGAAGACGACCGGGCAATTGCTCGTGCATTGCTGGTGCTAACTGCCCGTCAAACAGCCGACGAGCAGGCTACAGCGAACACTCGCTACCTGAACGGCCGTGGTTACCGTCCGTGCCATGCCCGGATGGGAACTTCCATGTCACAGTTCTTCCAGAAGCGCGGCTACCTGACACCGCAGCAGATTGCCTACTGGCGAATGAAGGACAAGACTGGCAAGATGCGTATCGAAATCTACGCTGGTCAACTGCTGGAAGAAGCTCAGACTAAGGCTAAGGCTAAGCAAACAGCAATTTCTGCTGTATAATAAACACATCGCAGCAAGGAGCATATTGTGCAACTGAACCCACCGCAATATAGCACAGACTATTTCAGCCACAACAAGAACGAAAAGAAGCTGGTGTCCGAATACAGCGACTTGCGTCTCAGACAGTTTCATCGGCTGTACGACGATGCCTGCGATGTTGGGCTCGCGTTGTATAATCCCAAGACTGGCAGCGTAACACGTTGGTACTTGGATAATGACGAATACACAAGCGGGCCTGATCGCGAACTCGTGTGCAGCAATCTCAAACCCTGTGACGAGTCTATTCGCAAGTATCCCGCCCTGAAGGGCTACCAGATGATCATCTTCAACGACTAATCAAATGAATTTTGTTGCAACCATTCCCCCGCTCGGCAACCTGGATGCCTACATCGCTGCCGTGATGAAATATCCAATGCTTACATTGGAAGAGGAAATGGAATACGGCCGCAGGCAGCGTGATTCCAGTGATGCACAGGCGGCAGCCAGATTGGTCTTGTCTCACCTGAAACTCGTGGTGTCGATGTCTCGCCAATATCTGGGCTACGGTTTGCCTCATGCCGATCTGATCCAGGAAGGCAACATCGGCTTGATGAAAGCAGTGAAAGCATTCGATCCCGACCGTGGTATCCGCCTGGCGAATTATGCTATGCATTGGATCAGGGCAACCGTTACTGAATACATCATCCGCAATTGGCGTACTGTCAGAATCGCTACCACTAAACCCCAGCGGAAACTCTTCTTCGGTCTGCGGTCGCTTAAAAATAAACTGCAAGGCGAAGAGTTTGTTGATGGTCCGCTGACCGACTCCCAGATCGATCACATTGCAAAGGAACTCAATGTGAAGCCGGAGGAAGTCATCGAAATGGAGATGCGTTTCGGTGGCGGGGATGTTACGTTTGATCTCGATGAAGAGAGTGATGAGACATTCTCTTTCGCTAAACATCTCGGCGACTGTACTCACGAACCTACTGCTGTTATCGAGAATCATCAATTCGATGCAGTTAGTACCGAGGGTGTCAGGCTTGCAATGGAGGAGCTCAACGAACGCGAACGTCGTATTATCGAAGCTCGCTGGATTACCGTTTCGGAGACCGGTGTTGGAACTCCACTTCGCGAGTTGGCAGAGGAATTCGGGGTGAGCATGGAACGCATTCGTCAAATCGAAGTAGGCGCAATGAAGAAGATGAAAAAGATCTTGCAAGAGTATGCAGGTGTGCTATAATACGCATATTGCAACAAGGAGTTGAAATGATCTTGCAACAACGGCTTCGCGATGCATGCGAGAAGTTTCAGAGTGCTCGTTTTCGTAACAAGTACAGCGGCCGTGGCATGAATGGCCAGCAGTGCATCGGCATTGTTGGTACTCACACTGAATGCACGGCAATCATTGCTGAAGTGATTAGCGAATCTCGCAACAAATTGATGACTGTACAACTCGGTAGTTCCGCGGCTGAACAGACCCAACTGTTTCATCAGATTGTCAACACTCTGCTGAACTACAGGCAGGACGATATGGGGCTGGATGTTATCTTGTACTGGCCTATCATGCATCCCATCCCAGAGCCGACTGAAGAAGATCTTGACGAGTGGGCTGGACAGGTTGCGCGAGGACACAAGTAACCGTGCTATAATAAGCATATCACAATAAGGAGTTGAAATGACATTGCTGAACGATATGCACGAGGACCGGGACCCGAAAGACAACGATACGCGAGTGGCAATTGCAACATTGCACACTGAAGGCAGCGGGCTTTGGAGCAATCGTCCGACCACTGTACGTATCACAGAACTGTCTGTGCCTTATATCACCGAAGACGGTGAGTTCGGTGAGCTGTGGGTCCATTTCAACACCGATGACTGGCAGCCTGATCGGGACGGACTCATCTACACCGATCCGCTTTTTTTGATGGAACTGGATGCCTATCTCACCAGCATCGGTCTGCAAGGCAGGGATGTCGGTTACAGCGAACAAGGCATGCAGGGTGACAATTACGTCAGCTGTGATGTGGGCAAGGAGTTTCTGGACAGCTGGAAAAAGAAATACCCGGAAGCCTATACGAGAACCTTCAACGAACTCAATTCTGGACGGGAAGAGGCGGGGGAAGATACCGCTCGAGACATCTACACTGCTGGCCGAGAAGCTTTCAAGAACGGCGAAGGTGAGAAAGATAATCCTCACCCAGCTACCTCCACCAAGGCCGCGGTATGGTCGTGTGGTTGGGTTGATCAATCTAAAGAGATTAAATGAAATAGCGGTTGCAAACTCGGTTCCTTCTGCTATAATAAATGCAACAGGAGAATTAAGTATGCAACAACCCCGCCGCATCGAATTGCCGTTTAAAAGGAACGGCGTTGCTCATGTGATGATCGCACGAGAAAACAATGACGGAGAAGCAGTGTCGTATGTGTATGCACTTACTGCATTCGAAAACGAAGGCGTGAATGCAGGAGGTGTGTGGGTATATCCATACATTCCACTCAGCGACGGAGAATCCGAACAGTGTTTCGGTGAGCTCGATGTTTCGATTCGTAGCAAGAAACGCAAAGAGAAGATGGATGCTGCGTGGGAAGAAGCATGTGCTGCTGCTCATAAGGAAGTAATCTTTCTTCAAAATTGATTTACAACCGGTTCCTTTGTGCTATAATACGTACATCGCAAAACAAAAGCAGGAACTTAGAATGCAGGTTACCCCCACCCAAAAAATTATCACGCGTTGTAAGGAAATCTTTGCAAAGGCAAAGGAACTGTACGGAGTGGATCTCAGCGTGGTCACGGTTAGTTTCGATTTGCGTGGACGTCCTGCTGGGATGGCTGGTCGAAAGGCTGGTCGCTACTACATGAAGTTCAATCGTGATATGCTTACCCGTGAGGCATTCGATCACGTGTATAACGATACGGTGCCGCACGAAATTGCCCATATCGTGTGCTACATGAAACCCGAACTGGGAGCTAATCACGACGCTGGATGGGCCCGTGTGTGCCGCGCTTTGGGTGGCAGTGGTGCCCGTACGCACAATGAAGATGTGGTGTATGGAAAAGGCTACACCTACGAATATGTAACGGACCGTGGCCACAAGGTGCGTATCGGTGACCGGCATCACGCCGGTGTGCAGAGTGGGGGTACCCTTCGTTTCCGCGCTGGTAAGGGTAATGTTACCCAACATTGTGCTTACAGTATTGTCGGACACCAAGGCAGGACGCTCGAAACGCCGATTGTCAAGAAACCCGTGGTAACTGCACCAGCTGCGCGTATCCCTGTACATATTCCGCAAGCAGTGTATGCTACACCCCCTGCACAGGCACCGAAGCCGGTAACCGCTGCTCCTGTTCCGGTTACCTATACGCGCCCCGCTGCAACGGAATCTAAAGCTGCCACTGCACGCCGTATCATGCTTGCAGGAAAGGCTGCCGGTCAGTCTTACGAGGATATCATCAGTGCAATCATGATGGCAACGGGGCATGATCGCCAACTTGCTCGTGCTACGTACAAAGCCAATGCTGCCAAAGTGGGCATCGCGCTGTAAAAGGAAAATGAAATGAGATTGGTCAACTGGCCGTACCAAGAAGGGTATCAACCGTTGGATCGTGGGGCAGCCTTTGTACAGTTCTACGAGAACGGGGATAAGGTTAAGTGGCATCACCCGATGCTCTTCAATCTTCGGTACTGGCAATATTTCATTCAATGGGCCGACCTGGAGTTCGGAATTCGTATGCCCGACAATGTGTTGGGCGAAGCACTAATGATGGGAGGTGAACTGTGAAAAAACTAACTGCACTTATTTTGGTTGTTGCTGCTATCCTTACTGGATGTGGCGGTGGTGGCAATGACGATGAATGCCTGACCTACATGGTTAACAACGACCAACCGATTACCGGAACCTCGGGATTGACTCTGGCACCGTCTCAGAATATGTACATGACCTTTCCGCAGATGGAGGCCCTATACAACCAAATGAAACAATGTGTTGGTGTTAACCCGCCTGTGGGACCGACTGTTTACTACAAGAATTTCAGTCAGAACAATCTCGGAGCGGCCTGGGCATTTCAAACCAGCATGGTTATCTGGGTGAACAATGACAATGTTTCTTTGATCAGGAACTGTCACTCCGATCAAGAAGCTCTGCGGCATGAGTTCGTACACTACCTTCTGTATGCAAGTGGTCTTGACTTGGCCAGCAATGCAGATCACGACTCGAATTACTTTACCAAGTGCAATGCTGTCGGTGTCAATACTGAAAACGGTGTGCCGCACTAACTGGTTGACATCTGATCCCACCCTGCTATAATAGCACGCATTAATTAGGAACATCATGCGTCTGTCTTACAACAAACTCGCGAAGCTGCGCTCTGGTAACACGGTGTGGCGTGTTCTCTTTCTTGTCATGCGGCGCGGCGAATTCATCCCCTACATCGAAGAGACTGTGGTACTGGGCAAACGTGTTTTGCATCGCTTCAGTGATGGATATTCCTCGATGAAGATGGAATGCAAGCGCCCGGAGATGCCTTATTACAGCTGGGAAGGTTCGGGTAAACCGGCAACCAGGGCGCACTACTTGGCTGATCTTGCGGGCGATGGTTGTTTCACGTCCCGGCGGCAGGCTCAACGCTTCGTCGACGAAGTGATGGATGGCCGGCATCCCGAGGTCAGCGAACGCATCTTGGTCAGGGACGAAATGGACAGGCTGTTCGACAGTATGCTGCCCGATTCCTACAACGATCTGGCTGATCAGTTCTAATCCCGTCACTTGACAAGGATTTATTCCTTTGTCATAATACAGATTCTTTAACTGTGCAACTAACTGCAAAGGAGTAGATGATGAAGAAGGTCTTTGTGTTCATGGTGCTGGCGGTGCTGGCGATGTTCTCCATGTCGGCGCAGGCATCCTGCTACAGCGAAGGTGTTCGTGTCGGCCAGGTCCAGAAGTTCAGCAACAAGGGCATCGCCAACAAGTCCTGGGAAGGTGAGCTGGTGATGCAAGGTGAGAAATTCAGTTCCAGTGGCAAGGGCACCCGCGGTGGCAACGTGTGGGCGTTCTCGGTCCTGGACCCGGCTGTGGCCAAGGTGATCGACGAGGCCACGATGACGGGCGCGCCCATCGCGTTGAAATACTGCCAGACGGGGCCGCTCGAAATCCAGTTCGCTACCGATACGCCGTATCGCATCGTGCAAGCAGTGATCCGACACTGACCAGCACCGGCGAGCACCAAAAAGGCCTTGACTGGCCTTTTTCCTTTTGCTATAATAAGCACATCGCAGCAGGGACCGATATGGCAAAGTTCAAAGTCACAGTGGAGTTCGAAGTGGAAGCAGATGATGAAACTGCTGCCGCTGCAATGATGCAATCCGTTTCCGAAAACTTGTGCAGCGGGGATATCCTCACTGCAAGCGTTGAACAAGTCGAAGAGGAATAACTATGCGTGTTATCTGGCACGAAAGTGATATCGTAGTCGGCGTCCGTTTCGGAAAGCCGGGCACAACTGAACGGTGGGTGATTGGATACGATCCTTCCCGTAACAGTGATACCAAATTCGTTACCATCTCGATGCGGGACTGGATGGTCTCGTCTGCCCGGTCTGCGGAGGTTTTGGCCCAGGGGCTTACCGCTAACGAGTATCTCCCCGAAGAACTTTTGAAGGAGTAAACTATGCCCATGATGATTTCTTTCCTGTTCGTTTCCATCTTGTTTGGCATGTTCGTGTCGTATCTGTGGTCCAGTAAGGGTGCACTGAACACACTGATCAAGATGGCTTTCACCATCTACACGTTGTGGGCCATTTTGATGCTCATGGGCGTGGTGATCCCCATGATCAATTCTGGACAGATGAGGCTGCTGTGAACAACCGAGAAATTCAGCGCAAAGATCAAGCGCACCACACCAAGCTCACTGCGGTTACCATCGGCCACGGCACCAACAAGCGTCAGTTCTTTGTGCCGCTCAAGCATAACGCCGATGGTAGTGCAATTCTGCCGCAACATGTTCTCGACAAGATGCTGGACGAAGCCAAAATCAGGCGCGGTCAGACTTACACGGTGGGTTAATCGTGTTTCCATACAAATTCCCTTTTCAAGCAAAGCTGGTCGTCGAGCCGCAGAGCTTGTATGCAAAAGAGCACATGACTGTGGGTAAAGTATACACGGTGCATGGCTGGGCTGGTAGCTGTTGGAGAGTGGATACCGATGTGGATGGTGACAAGACACTCATTTCTCCCGACTGGTTTGAGATTGTTAAGAGCAGTTGACACACTCCACCTGCTGTAGTACAATACAGCATGAGCCAGCTTACTATCACTAAAGAAATTAAACGCAATGGCATTACGATTGACATTGTGGTTGATGTAACCGAAGATCTTGTTACGGTATACACACCGGCTGGGCAGGAAGAACTGTTGTGGGATCAATTGGAAGATGTTGAGATGCTATCTAATATCTTCGCTGAGATCCCCGTTTATCTGTTCAAAGTGCTTGTCCAGACACTTGGGCAAGTGTACAACAATCGCAATGCCTACAAGGACGTAGCATGAGCTTCCTAACAATGTATCTGGTTAGTGCACTCCTTTGTGCCATTGTGCTGGGTCTCATGGCATGGTATGCTGTTAAGGTCGAGCAGGATACAATCAACCTAAGAGATCTCTTCTGGGGGTTGGTTATAATTGCTGCCCCGATATTCAATTGTGCCGCAGCCATCGCCTTCGGTGCATTCCTCATCGTAACAACCAGCAAGAATATCATCATCTTCGGTAAGAAAAAATAACAACAATGGTAACTCTCTTCTTCATTATCTACATCATTTCAACAATACTGTCGGCTGCGTTCTTTGGCAGTCTCGGTCTGAACAACGGCTTTGGTGCCACTCGGTCTGGCACGAAGATTACTGCGAAGATGTTCCTGGGCATCTTGGTTTTGGTGTTCTGTCCCATTGTTAACACGCTGGCTATTGCACTCATCCTTATGATTGCTTATAGCATGCGTCCCTGAAGCAACCATGTTTAAATTTCTAATAATCATCCTCATTGCGATGGCCGCATACGGTATCGTCAAGGCATTACTGGGTGCTGCTGTGCTTGCACTTATCACCGCGGTAATTATTTACTGGGGCGAAAAGAAACTCGGTGAGCTTGACAAACAAGATACCGAGTCTAAACTTTAGACCTAAACTTCGTAGATAGATTTCTCGGTCAGATTTGGAAATCAAAGTCAGAAATTTGCGACAGAATCCTGTACAAAAATCCTGCCTAAAGACCTAAGTGCCTATAGGCGTTTAGCTTTGTGTATGTTATACTATAAGCATAGCAACACACAGGAGTAACATATGCAATACCGTGGTGATATTGGCAAGTTCCGCAAAGCACTGCACGAATCCGGCTTTACTGAACAGGCCACAAACATTATCTTCAACGACAACAGCAAAGACAACATGCGGCGTCGTCTGAAGCTGTGGTTTTCTACTGCGGTGTTTAATGCACCACAAACACAACAACGCAAGTTGGAGCACAAGCTGAAGCAGGCGTTCGGTGATCGTTGGATTACTGCTTACTTCATCAAACAAGAAACCTGGTGGCGCAGTGGCAAGTCCTTGTGCATTAAGCTGAAGGTGTAAGCAGCAAGCCCTAGTATATGCAGCGTAACTCCATCTGGACGCCTCTATACTAGGGCTTGTGTTTCGTATTCTTGACTAGAATTCCAGGTCAGATTTGGATCCCAGAATAGGATTCCTGTGTAGGGATTCGTCTGGGATTCGTTCTCGTAGGTCTGCGCCCAGATTCGCAATCATATCTCCGAGGCGGAGGTCAGAGAAGCCTCGCAAGGCAGACTCATTGATCTCGAATCTGCCTTGCGAGGCTTCTCTGCAAAGCTCGCAAGAAAAGGGGCATTGCCCCCTTCCTTACTCCACTTCCTTCATCGTCAGCACACCCTTCTTCGCCTTCTTCGCCTTGGCAACCAGGTTGCTTGCGTCCCAGAAGCTGAGGTTTTCCGCAACCACCGTGCCGTCCTTCTTGGTCACATTGTACAGCGTAACTGCGGGCGTGTTGTCAGCGTTTTCCGCTTGTTGCCCGCCTTCTGCTGCAGGTGCTGCTGCGGGCTGCTGCTCAGTGCTGGGCTGCTGCTCAGCTGCTGCGGGCTGCACCTTCTTCTTGCGCCCGCCTTTTTTGTCCTCGGGGCGGCCCAGGTCACCCAGCAGTTCCACCAGCTCCGGCTTCTCTGCTGCGTCCTTCTTGCACTGCTGGAACGCGTGGTTGTAGTGCGTTGCCGCGCTCGCGAGCGAGACGTTGAACGTCTCCATCGTGTAAGCAATGATGCTCTTGCGGAACGGAGTGTTCCCCATCGCAGCACGCTGGGGAAGCGTGTCGAGGAACTTCTTGTTCACGTTGATGCGAATGCCTTTGTCCACTTGCAAACTCCTTGTTGCGTTAATGATGTTTCTATTATGCGATAACTGAAAGCGCTTGTCAATGCTTTTTGGTAACTGTTACACCCTGTTACATCTGCAAAGTCTCGGCTGTTTAGATCGAGACTCTTGATCCGGTGATCCGAGGCAGTCTATTTGTAACAGAGTGTAACAATGTTGACAATTGAAAATAGTGTGTTATAATACATGCATTGAAACAAAGGAGCATATTATATGTCGCTTATGGAATTCTGTGACAAAGTCGAGGAACTCGTCAAGAAGGAGACGGATCTGGACGACGGCGGGGACCTTTGCTGGAACCTCGTGGAGATGGGTCAGATCGACCAGAACGAAGGCCCCGAGGCTGCTGCACGCATTGTTGCACAGAATTTGTTGCAGCCCTAAAGAAACTGTGCTATAATAAGCACATCACAACAAGGAGCATACAGTGCAAGCTTTTGTTATTCTGCAGAAGGGGATCGGCGACGAAGAAAATGAGTTCGTGCCGATTGGTGTTGCACTCAGTGCTGAACTGGCTGAAGCACACATCAAAGCGGAAATGGACGAAATAAATGCCGAGTGTGATGACCTTGTCGACACCCGGCTCACGCGAGAAAACGATTTCGATGTGAAGGAATTTACTATGATTGACAAGTAGGAAATTTCCTGCTACAATTGAGTTAGTATGTAAGCAAGGCACTGCTTACCTCTGCTCCGGTTAGTTGCTTGACGTTTTGTGGCCGGTTACCAATAATGAAAACGTTAGTCGCAGGGCACTGCCATAAGTGTAGCAGAAATGCTGATACTTATGAGAGTGTTTTCGTAACAAGTCGCGGGTAGTAACTATGGCGGGCGAAATAGACCGTTCTGAGGTTGCCATTGCGGAATAGGCCGGGCTTGTTACACTTTTTTTCTTGACAGCAGCTTTCTTTGTGCTATAATAAAAGCACTTAACAGGAGCTCATCATGTTTACCAGGAACATCATGTATTTGCGGCATTGCAGCAGGGGCTTTCACGTTCCGTTCAATCCTCTCTCTGAACGGCAGTTCAACAGGCTGGCCATCAAAATCCAGAAAGAAAAGAATGCTGAACGCAAATCCTGATCCCGCGTTGAAAGGTGTCAAGAACGGCAACTGCAATCGCACTGCCTGCCAGAAACCTGGTGCAACGTGGTTCAACAGGGGCACGGAGAAATACTACTGTGCCCGCTGTGCCGAAATGATCAACGGATACATTCCGAGAGATGAAGAACTGCTGTGCGTTGATCACAGTGGCGTAATTTAAGCTTCGCAGTGTAGCATAAGGTTGATATTCTGTGCTATAATAAGCACATGTTTAACAAGGAGCTCAACATGTACAAACCGTTCAAAAGTGAAACCCCTGTGCTCGATGGCATCCTGATTGCCTTTGGCCTTGTGTGCATGGTGGCCTACTGCTGCATTGGTTTGCAGATCATCATTGATCTGGTTCCGCACGTTCGTTGGTAAGCACACACCAACAAAGAAGGGGCGTGTGCCCTTTTTTTTGTGGCCACAGAAGTCTCGGCTCACCGGATCAAGAGTCTTGATCTAAGCGTCCGAGACAGAAGTCAAGGTCTGATTTACTTTTCTAAACTTCAATTTCAGGTCAACCTCTGTGCGTAAATTTCAAAGACAGAAAAGGAATTGTACACAGGTTTTTATCATAGGTCACAAACCTCGCGTCTTGTCGATCGCTGCCTGAAGGGCTGCTGCCGAGGATTTGCAGATGTAACAACTTGTAACGACGGTTGCCCTTAGTTTCTTTTCTGTTATACTGCATGCATGAACAAAAAACTTTCCTACCCTGTTACGGCATTGCAGCTTAACAGCAAACGTCGCTCCACGTACCTCCTTTGGGATGGGGAGATAATCGTTAGCGTGTTGCGTAATGTGGGTGCATACGGGCACTATAGCGCAGCAATCGTTGTGGAGTACATTGACAACGCCACGGAGGTGTTCAACTACAACGGATTCTTTGGCAGTGGTGAAAACAAACCCACGCTTGACGATATGAACTGCTGGATTGCAAAGCAGCTTACACGTTTGGCAACTGGCACACACAACGCGGTTGGAGACGTTGGTAGCATTGAAGAATGCGAAATCAGCCCTGAAAGCGATGCAGAAGAGCTGAAAGATCTGTAAGCACTAACTTACCAACGCAATGTTGGTAAGTGCTTACTGACATTCTCGGGCGCATCATCCGCGTCCTTTGTCAGTGCTTCCGAGGCACCCGTAGAGGGTTCCCTCGCGCAGGAGTCTATTTCTGCGTTTGTTGTTGTTTTGCTACAGTGCGATAATAACACATTCTCACCACACTTTCGCCCGTATTACCACTGAGTGCCAAAATACAACGGCACAGTCTCGGGCGTGGTCCTTCAGATCGCAGATGATAAAACGCGAGGTTTATGGTGACAGATACCGCGAAGCCTCGCAAGACAGACTCAGAATCGCTGGCTGATCAGATATCTGTCTTGCGAGGCTGCTTGACTTTGCTGATTTTTCTGCTAAAATATACAAAAGTAGGAAGAACTCTGACGGTGGATTCAAAGTCTCTAGGCCTAAAAGTTATGCACATCAGCGATCAGTGAGGCTTTTTGCAAAGGGCCAAAGATCGTCACCATAGTTCTCGGGTGTGGTCTTTATGGTGACGAGTGGCAACTTGCGAGGTTTATGGTGACAAAAAAAGTGCAGCTCGAAGCTGCACTAACCGTTGGAGCTACCACAGAAAAAGCTTTACAGTTGCTTCTATTGTAATACACAGGAACTTGCTGTCAACTGCTGTTACGATCTGTTACATCTACAAAACCTCGCAAGTTGCCACTCGATCCCATTAACACGCACGAACAAGCAGATGTAACAGTTTGTAACAGGGCTTGTTTGAAGAGCAGATTGTGCTATAGTGTATGTACTGCACAATTTTATGCAGCATAGCAAAGCAAAAGGTACACTATGCATATCACACTTGCTCAAGCGCAGCATGCGCTCCAGTTGCATGCAAACAACAACACCATTACTCCTGAAGCTGTGAAGCTGCTGCTGGGTAATGCAAGCGTGACGTTCGCGCAAATTGAATACGTCACCCGCGTGCAAGTTGCTGCGGCACACAAGGCGGAAAACATCCAGAAAGTAACGCAAGCCAACGTTATCCTGTGCAGCAACATTGCAGCGCATACAAGCGTTTACGCTAACAGGGTTCGCAAAACCGCAGCAGGTATTGCTGGCAACACCCCTGAGGCTATTGCAGCATTTACGCCGCAAGCCTCTTACTTCCAGCACACTGAAGTCCACAGCATTGTGCAGCACAAGGAGCATGTGGATAAGTTTTATCTGTATGTAATTTACAACAGGGCAGTAAGTGCTTACGTGCATAACAACAGGATTGTTACGCTCAAAGAAGTTGCACAGTTTCTCACACCCAGCGCCCAGCGTGACCTGTTCAACGCAGACGGCATTGTGCGCAACATTTCCCAGGGCATCAACCACCGCGTAGTTGTCCGCACCATTGCGCTGTCCAACATTGTAAGCGTTAAAGCACGTAAGCAACTGCTTACCGTGTGAAAAAACAACGTGGGGGAAACCCCACGTTTTTGTGACCACAAAGTCTCGGGTCTAGAATCGAGGTCATTGAGTGGCAGGACCCGAGGTTGAACAGATGTAACAATTTGTAACAGTGGTTGCACGCACAGCTTCAACTGTTATAATTAGTTTTTCAACGCAATGCAAAGGAGTACGCGCAATGAAACACAAACACAATCCCGGCCTGGCGGAACTGCTTACGCAGGCTGCCACACGTTTGCTGAAGCGGTATCAGCAACGATACCCTGAGGCACCTTTCATTACCACGTTTGACATCAAGTTCCGTTGGTGCGAGCGCGGCACCGCCCAAGACGCTGCAAGGAGACTGGCATGATTACCATTGAACAATATTTCAGCAACCCGGTTGCACGCGTGGAAGCACACGAGGCATTTATCCGCCACATGTGGAAGCGTGGCATGGATACAACGCGGCGCATGTACAACGGGGAGACTCTGGGCTACCTCGACCCTGTCACTCAGGCTCACTGGGATACGTGGGCTGAGGCGTGTGTGTGGATGGCAAACAACAACGAGTAACAACATGTAACAGTGCTTGCACAGCACTGTTCTACTGTTATAATAAACACATAGCAACGCAAATAGGAGCACGCTATGAAGACTACGCAGGATGTTGTAACACAACAACAAGCGCTTGACGCAGTTGAAGTCTTGCGTGATCATATCCCCATGCCTTGGGAGTCTACTGAGGCAGCAGTGAAGCTACTGCAGGACTTCATTGCCCGTGCTACCACACAGGAGAAGTAGTATGGATCCCCGTGAAGCAGCAGCCCGCGCAGCGTTCATTGCAGCAATGAATGCACTGTATGCTGAATACATTGGCCTCATGCATCGCTTGGGTGTCAAGCAGCTGAGAATCCACAATATCTGACAAAGGACTATTATAACACAATCTCGCAGCAAAAATCCCAGTCAGCATATATTTTGCGAGGCGATGTTGTTTTTAGACGACAGCGGCAAGCCGCACACTAAAATTTCTCCATCGCCTATAGGTCCCATTTGCACACACGCGCCTTAAAATTTCTCCATACCTTATAGGTTCCACGTAAAAACTTTAGCCGGTTGTATTTTCTTGCACCATGAAAAATTTTTACAAAAATTTTTCCCAGCACTATATAGGAGGACCTTGATTCTTCAAGATAGATGTTATATACTATATAATATGTCTTACACCCCTATCTCTGGAAAGATTCAAGCACGGTATAGTGCACATCCAAATAAAACTCAACACAGTGTTTATGGTCTATGGAAGAAGAAATCTATTTACGAAGAAGCTATTCGGTGGATAGTTGATAATTTCAAGCACGAAGATGCACACTTTGAATTCAGCATTACAGTTTATACTAATGATGGACATTATCCAAGCACAGTATACTTTAGGAATGAAGGAGACTTCTTAGCATTCAAATTAAGATTTCCAGAACTGTGCGTGATGTAATTGTGGTATAATATGAAGAACTTCAAGTATAATGTTCCCTTACTCTGGTTTCTTATACATAAAGAAAAGTGTAACATGGATCAGATTCGTGCAAGAGTAGATCAGATATCTCAATGGTGCGAAGATAACATTTGTCGAGAATCGTGGAGATTGTATTCACCGGGCGATGGGACCATGTTTATTAATGGTATTGGTGTAATTGACAGATTTGAACATTGTATTGCATTTGATAATGAAGAAGACTATCTGGCATTTGTGTTACGATGGGATATGCGGGCATGACAACTTTTATATTATCTAGGAAAAAAATTAGCGGTTACAGAGTAAGCGACATGTACGCATGGCTTATGAGTTATTGTGGCGAGCCAGGATCAAAGACATGGATGTGGGGAAATAGTGCAATATCCAATTATTTCTATATTGTAAACGATGAAGATGCAACTGCGTTTAAGTTAAAATTTGAATTATGAGCATAAAGATAGACGTACCATACACTGTTATGAATAGTACACCTGTTTTTGTACCGATAACAGTAGATATCATTAATGGCGGCATATCTGATTGGTTGTTATCGTTGCCGACAGGTACATGGAGATGGGACATGAATGGCACAATATTCGAGTTTGATAATGCCGAGGATGCTATTGCTTTTAAACTAAAGTTTGAATTATGAGCATAAAGATAGACGTACCGTACACCGATCATTCCACAGATAGAATGATTATAACTTGGTTACATGAGAATCCGGCAATTAGATATGCGTGGGACGGCCCGGCCAGACATATTATATTCGAATATGAAGAAGATGCAATTGCTTTTAAGTTAAAATTTGAATTATGAGCATAAAGATATACGTGCCATTTATTGATGAATCCACAGATGATATAATTATGGCTTGGTTATACAAGCTTCCGGCAATTAGATATGCGTGGGATGACTCGGCTATGTATGTTGTATTCGAATATGAAGAAGATGCAATTGCTTTTAAGTTAAAATTTGAATTATGAATATAGAAGCTGAATTTCCAATATTATGTCCGACTGATAGTTGGGTTGAACTTGAAAATAGAATTTATGACTGGTTAGATAGTTTACCAAACGATGCGTGGTACTATAAAGGTCCGAATGTACTTGTTTTTAAGAACAATGAAGATGCAATAACTTATAAGCTAAAATTCGGATTATGAAATTAAAAGAAGCAATAATTATACACACTGGATATAAATCCTTATTATTTGAATATGGTATTAATTGTGCTATGAATATTGAGATTGCTAAATGGTTGCAGGATACCTTTACTGGTGGATATGGTGTAGGATATTATTACAGTCACAATTGGATATATTTTAAAAAAGAATTTGATGTAACTGCCTTTAAGTTAAGATTTAATATATGAATAGAACTGTTTATGTCCCTTGGTTACTTTTTTTGGGGATGAATGACAAAGTGCGTGATTGGCTTGCTAATCTTCCCGCTGATTCTTATAGGTGGGATAGTCTACAACTATATATTACATTTAAATATGAAGAAGATATTGTTGCCTTTAAGTTAAGATTTAAGATATGAATAGAACTGTCTATGTTCCTTGGTTACTTCCTTTAGATATAAGCAACGATGTATACAACTGGATTGCTAACTTATCTATTGGTTCCTACGTATGGGATGCTTCGCAACGGTATATTACATTTAAATATGAAGAAGATGCAATTGCTTTTAAATTAAGATTTCCTCTATAAGATATAACGGAATGCCAGTGATAAAGTTAGGCAGATTAATGAGTAAGAAACAATATAGAATATTATTACCTGCCAACTGGATTTGTGTAGGTATCGGTTGCAAGATATCCTATATTAATACCACGTATGTCGGTTATCTTATAGATAATATCGGAGAAGAGGGTATTGATTGGGATTATGATAAGTCGGATCCGTATTCTGAATATCTTGGATTTAAGATGTATACGAAGAATCCGGAAGATGTAACTGCACTTTTATTAAGATATGATGGAATACCAAGGAATGAGGAATGAAGTATGAATGAAGAATTAATTATCATTAATAGATTTAATAATGGTATCTTTGTTGAAACATATTTCGATACATTACCAGTTTTCATAGATGCAGAAGGTGTTCGCACAGTTGTTATTAATAATGAGACTTGTGTTGTAAATAAACACAATCATTGTTTTCCAGGAAAAAGAATGAGTGAAGTATGAGCGAAGTATTACCTGCAGTAAAAGATAATGTATATTTTGGCCTTGTATTGGTTAACTTAGATCCATATTGGTGTAGTATTGGGGATGGCACTCGTAATCTTTCGGATCAACGTATACTCGCATATCGTAATTTACGTACCTATGTCGTACATAACTCGGCTCGCTATAAATTTGAGTGGAATGATCACGGTCTATATCTTCCATCAGGAGTCTACGTTGACTCTGAATTTGCGGTCGTTCTTAAATTAAAATTTGGTGCGTGAGATGATATTCTTCTGTAAGACAAAAACATTTTGGTTCTGTGAACCAGAGGGTATAAAAGTATTCCAACAAATGGGGAATGAATACTATAAGATACACGATGTATATCCTACCACATTACACGAATTGCCTAAATTTGTAACCAGTCTAGGTTACAGGAGCAAAGGTGTTGTTGGTACGATGATCGAATCTCCCGGGAAGAAGCGCGAACGCATTGGTCTTAGAATGAGCGCAAAGGATGCACTTGCATTTAAATTAAAATGGCTATAAAATAGCAATTAAAGCGGTATATTTTAAGAATAGAAATATGCGCTTTCGGCGCGCTTCGCTTAGATGCAAAACCGACCGAGGTTTCCGACTTCGGTAATTAATTGGTTCAACAAAGGTAAATTATGAAATAGATTTTAGATATCACTACAAAAGAGGCAATTTTTCACTTTAATAAAGGACACCTAGCTGATCCTTCAATCCCTATGTGGATTATTAAGACTAAGGGTGAAACATATTATATTAATCACTTAACTGCAGATTGTCCGTGGAGTACAAAAGAAACTCCTGATAATTCGGCAACCAAAGGTTCGATTAAATTTAAGAATTGTCGAATTCAGATTGATGAAAATTTAGAAGCAACAATAACGAAAGAAAAATTATGAATCTAAATCGAAGCGACGTCGAACGCATTGTCGAAACTATGCTCGCTGATCTCTCTATCGAAGTGAAAGATGGTGGGTGGACCGATCCTAACTTCCGCACTGTTGTTTTGAAATATAAAGAGAAAGAAATTTCAAACACCTGGTTCAGTGTAAAGGATAAACCGGAATACAACGATTATTAATATGTTTAAGAGAATATTTACTCTATCGCGGCTTGAATTTAATACGCTCCCGGTTCTTGCCAGAAATAGCAAGATTATGGAAGAGGTTGGTGAATTCTCAGAAGCACTCTTGCATAAATTAGGATTTCTTCCGCATAAGACTATGAAGGAACCACTTGTCGGTGAAGCTGCTGATGTTATTCTTTGTGTGCTTGACACTTTAGCATCAGCATATCCAGAACTATCCGAAGATGAACTTGGATCACTGATATTAGAGCAGATAGAGAAAAAGACCCAGAAGTGGAAAGATGTAATGAAACTACGATACGATCAACGCAACTCGGTATAAATAATAGACTATGAAAGAACCTGTTAACCTATCTGTCCTCATAGAATCTATGTCTACAC
>Ga0153916_10001197_pt1 | contig 18429 bp, 17 predicted proteins | sample Opewatmetagenome_FD_109642 | JGI IMG/M metagenome (GOLD analysis project Ga0153916, IMG submission 109642) | Freshwater wetland microbial communities from Ohio, USA - Open water 3 Core 3 Depth 4 metaG | ecosystem: Environmental > Aquatic > Freshwater > Wetlands | place: USA: Ohio, Lake Erie... | reverse complement strand
CTTCGTGTTTCCGTTCAACAGCGATGCCGAGATCGTCATCCCGTTCCTGATGATCGAGCCGCGCGGCGACGGCAGCGTGCGCGTCAAGGCGGTCGGCTATGTCGGGTCGCAGGGCGGCGGCTTGCTGGTCGGCCCGATGGGCGCCGCCGCGCCGTCCAACGACAAGATCGACGGCAGCTTCACCATCCGCACCGACGCCGAGGTGCTGATGCACAATGACGAGAGCGGGCCGGTGCGCGAGGGCGGCATGGCGGTTTACCAGTGGAAGATCGACGCGCTCAGTAAGGACGCGCCGGTGCTTACCGCCCGAATCGGGGGCTGAGCCCCGGCCTAGAAGCTCTCCTCCGCATAGACGCGGCTGATGTCGCCGCCCCAGGGGCCGTGATAGCGTTCGAGCAGGCTTTCGGCGGGGGTCTTGCCGGTGGCGACGATCTCGCGCAGCGGATCGAGGAAGCCGACCTCGTTGTCGCCCATGCTGTTGAGCCGCGCGCGCGCGGAGAGGCCTGCGGCCGAAATGTCGAGCACCCGCCGTGCCAGGTCGCGGAGCGTGCCGCCACCGGGCGCGGCCGCGTTCAGCGCCAGCCGGGGCACCTCGTCGCGCATCTTCTGATGATCGGCCTGGGTCCAGTGCTTGACCTCGTCCCAGGCGGCGTCGAGCGCCGAGGGATCGTAGAGCAGGCCGACCCAGAAGGCGGGCAGCGCGCAGATGCGGTTCCACGGGCCGCCGTCGGCGCCGCGCATTTCCAGATAGCTTTTGAGCCGCACCTCGGGGAAGGCGGTCGAGAGATGATCGACCCAGTCGCCGGCGCGCGGCTTCTCGCCCGGCAGGATGGCGAGCTTGCCTTCGAGGAAGTGGCGGAAGGAGAGCCCCGCGGCGTCGAGATATTTGCCCTCGCGATAGGCGAAGTACATCGGCACATCGAGCGCGTAATCGGCGTAGCGTTCGAAGCCGAAGCCGTCCTCGAACACGAACGGCAGCATGCCGGTGCGGTGCGGATCGGTGTCGGTCCAGATGTGGCTGCGGAACGAGAGGAAGCCGTTGGGCTTGCCCTCGGTGAACGGCGAATTGGCGAACAGGGCGGTGGCGAGCGGCTGGAGCGCGAGGCTCACCCGGAACTTCTTCACCATGTCGGCCTCGCTCGAATAATCGAGGTTGGTCTGGACGGTGCAGGTCCGGAGCATCATGTCGAGGCCGAGCGCGCCGACGCGCGGCATGTGCCGCAGCATGATCGCGTAGCGGCCCTTGGGCATGATCGGCAGCTCTTCGCGGGTCTTGTCCGGCCACATGCCGAGGCCGAGGAAGCCGAGCCCCAGGCGGTCGCCGACCGCCTTCACCTGCTTGAGGTGCCGTCCGGCCTCGCAGCAGGTCTGGTGGAGATTGTCGAGCGGCGCGCCCGAAAGCTCGAGCTGGCCCGCCGGCTCCAGGCTGACATTGCCGTCCGCGCCCGCCAGCGCGATGACGTGGCCGCCCTCCTCGATCGGGGTCCAGCCATATTCGGTGAGCGCCATAAGCAGGTCGCGGATGCCGCCGGGCTCGTCATAGGAGGGCGCGCGAAAATCCGCGCGGCGATAGACGAACTTCTCGTGCTCGGTGCCGATCCGCCAACTCTGCGCCGGCTTGCAGCCCTTCTCGAACACCTCGATGAGCTGGGCGCGCGATTCGATCGGCGCCTCCTCCCCTGCGGTGATTGTTTTCGTGCTCATTTCGCGGCTCTAGCGGGCGGACAGGGTTTTCGCCAGCCGGAATAGCGAACGGAATATGCGCTGGTCGGCGGGCGCGATCCGGGCCGGAGTGCGCGGAAGTTTAGTAAGTTTAGGCCCATGTGCGAACGAATCGCACCGGCAAGCGAAGCTTTGGCCGCACTGCGGGCGCCGAATAAAGGTCCGGCATCAGGTATGTCTGGGCGACCATGTTTCCCTCCTCTCGGGCTGTACGGAGAGATGGGCCTTAAAAGGGTCTGAAATCGGGAATGCGGCGTTCTGTCATCCAGATCAAAAAATGAGAACCAAGAGGAGTAATCCTGACCTCCTCCGGATCGGTTCCCGAAACGACTTCCACATAACCGATATTAATGAGAAATCGCCCCCACTCCTCGAAGGTCCGGGTCTCGTAAACCAATTTCCAATCCGGGTTAGATGCTGCTTCCTGATAGAAACGAAAAAAATGACTTGCAGGCGCCTGAAGAAGTAAATGTAGTTCTTTTAGGGCCTTTAACTGCGAGCCAAACATGATCCTGTAGTTTGCTTCGTGGATACGTTCCGCCTCGCTGATAGAGCGCATGCGAATTGCCCACTGAAGCTGTAGATCAGAGTCTCCCTGGACCGCTTCTTGCAGGATTTTTCGTGCGGACTGGTCCAGCATGTCATAGACGTCATGTTGAGGCGGCAATGCCGTCGCGACGCGGTTCTTTTGAAGAAAGAGTTCCGCCGATCCCGAAGGTTTATGCTCTGCCCGTTGTTCTATCGGGGAGAATTCAGCCTGGGCGCCGAATCCATCAACCTTTTTAATGCGCTGAATAAGCGCAGTGATGGGTTGTCTTAGAAACCAAAACACAAAGCCGATTGCGATGGGCCAAGATGCTACCGCCAGTGGGTCAAGTATGGTCTTGAAGCCAAGAAAGACCCAAGGCCAGTTTATGTAGCAGCCCACCTGTTCCAAGCGGTCTCTCCTATTTGGTTAAATGAATGATTGCGCCAACTACCAATGTCAAATCTTATCAGCCTCCAACAACCGGGGATGTCGGGGCAGCTAAGTCTCTCTCCTCTCATGCTGTACGAGTGGATAGATAAGAACATACCAGGAACCTATGCTGTAGGACAGAGGAATGCTGCGCGCCTTGTTGCGTGCGAACGGCGGTTTGCCACTGGGCCGAATACTGCATGCGGTCAGTATAATTCCTGATTCCAGGGCAACCCAAAGATTGAGAGAATGTTTAATGATGACCTTGCGCCGATAGGCCGATCGATCGACATGTCGCACGGCGCTTCCGTTACGGTAAAAGGAGGACCGCATGTCCACGAGTGTATCCCAAGCAATGCATATGGGCGTGAACTGGGTTGCGCCCGACACCTCCCTGCCCGAGGTTGCACGACTCATGAAGGATCAGGATATCGGTGCCGTGCCGGTGGGAGAGAATGATCGGCTGGTCGGCATGGTGACCGATCGTGATATCGCCATACGCGGCCTTACCAGCGGGCGCGATCTGTCTTCGATGACTGCCCGCGACGTGATGACCAAACCGATCGTCTACTGCCACACGACGGAATCGGTCGAGGATGCCATTCGCATCATGGAGACAAAGCAGATCCGCCGGCTGCCCGTGATCAACGAGTCGAAGCGGATGGTGGGCATGCTGTCCATCGGCGACATTGCCCACTCTGGCCATAGCGAATTGACGGCGGAAGTCATGGGCGTGGTGAGCGGCCATCACGCCTGAGTGGCGACCGGGTGAAACTGGGCCTACGCAATGTCCGCATTCCCATGCTGGAACGATGCCGAGGAACGACCGGTTTCGGCCAGTTGATGACAATCGCTCTACCCCGCATAAAGTCCGCTTCCCACCTGCTTTGAGCGTTCAAGCGCGACCGGGAGTAGTCCCTGGCTAGCGTCAGTCTCCTGCTATCGCCTGCCCGAGCGCGACAGCGACGGTGTCGGCGCGATGTCGACCGCCCGCTGGATTCCCGCATTCGCGGGAATGACAAGAAGATGGTTGTCTGCAATGCAGGGCGAGGCTGATGGCGTGGGGCCTTGGGCGGGGTGGAAGCAAAGGGGAGCGACGATGAGGAACGGGTTTGCGGCGATTGTGCTGGCGCTGTCGGTCATGGGTGCGGCGCCGGCTGAGGCGCGGCTGTCGGGGGCCGAGGCGAAGATGGCGGCCACGGTCGATGCGGACCATGAGCGGTCGGTCGCGCTGCTTCAGAAGCTGGTCGACCAGAACAGCGGCACGATGAACTTTGCCGGGGTCGAGGCGGTCGGGCGGATGATGCGGGCGGAGCTGGAGCCGCTCGGTTTTGCGGTGGTCTGGAAGCCGATGGACGCGGCGAAGCGCGCCGGTCATCTGATCGCCACGCATCAGGGCAAGGCCGGAGTCAAAAAGCTGCTGCTGATCGGCCATCTCGACACGGTGTACGAGAAGGATTCGCCGTTCCAGAGCTTCGTGCGCAAGGGCGATCGGGCGGAAGGGCCCGGAACCGGCGACGACAAGGGCGGCATGGTGGTGATGCTCGCCGCGCTGCGCGCGATGAAGGCGGCGGGCACGCTGGGCGGCGCCAATATCGAAATCCATCTGACCGGCGACGAGGAGGATGCCGGCGATCCCATCGACATCGCCCGCGCCGACCTGATCGCGGCGGGCAAGCGCGCGGACGCGGCGCTCGATTTCGAGGGGCTGGTGACGGAAGACGGCCGCGACATGGGATCGATCGCGCGGCGTTCGTCGAACAGCTGGACGCTGACGACGAGCGGCAAGACCGGTCATTCGTCGGGGATATTCAGCCCGCAGTCCGGTGACGGCGCGATCAACGAAATGGCGCGCATCCTCGCCGCGTTCCGCAACGAGCTGCCCGAGCCCAATCTCACCTTCAACACCGGCATCGTTGCGGGCGGCGCGACCGCGGCGCTCGATGCCGACGGCGTGCGGGCGACCGCCACCGGCAAGAGCAACATCATCCCGGCGACCGCGATCGCGCGCGGCGATTTCCGCACGCTTTCGGAGGCGCAGACAGAGCGTGTCCGCGCGAAGATGGCGGCGATCGTCGCCGCGCACGCGCCGGGGACCAGCGCCGAGATCGGTTTCGAGCCGGGCTATCCGGCGATGGCGCCGACCGAGGGCAACCGCGCGCTGCTGGCACGGCTCAACCGCATCAACCGCGACCTTGGCCTTGCCGAGATGGCGCCGCTCGACCCGCTGAAGCGCGGCGCCGGCGACATTTCCTTCGTCGCGGGCGATGTCGACGGGCTGGTCGGCCTCGGGCCTTCGAGCGAGGGCGACCATGCGCCGGGCGAGACCGTGGACCTGGAGAGCCTGCGCCGCCAGGCCAAGCGCGCCGCGATCCTGATGACGCGGCTCGCCCAGGAGAAGCGCTAGCGCCAGTCCCCGGCCATTGCCTGCCACAGCGACACGGCGGCGGCGGCGGCGGTGTCGGCGCGGAGGATGCGCGGGCCGAGGCTGACGGCGCGGGCCTCGGGCACGGCGGCGATCAGCGCGCGCTCCGCGTCGGTGAAGCCGCCTTCCGGGCCGATCAGGATCGCGGCGGGGGCGGGGCATTGGGCGGCGACCTCGGTGAACGGCGCACCGCCCTCCTCGTCGGCAAAGATCAGCGCGCGCCCGGCCGGCCAGTCCTTGATGAGGCGGGCGAGGGTGACGGGCTCGGCGAGTTCGGGCAGCGCGGTGCGGCCGCATTGCTCGGCCGCCTCGATCATGTGGGCGCGCAGCCGGTCGTGCTTGGGGCGGTCGACGATGGTGCGCTGGGTGATCGTCGGGATCAGCCTTGCGACGCCCAGCTCGCACGCCTTTTCGGCCAGCCAGTCGATGCGGCCCTTCTTCAAGGGCGCGGCGCACAGCCAGAGATCGGGAACGCTCTCGCGCGGCAGGGTCCGGCTTTCGATGGTGACGACGGCGCGGCGCTTGTCGGGGTCGGCCATCCGCGCCAGCCATTCGCCGGTCTGATCGTCGAACAGGCGGACGGGATCGCCCGGCTTCATCCGCATCACCTGCACCAGATAATGGCTGGCGGGGGCGGGCAGCTCGACATGCGCGCCCATGGCAAGCGGCTGCTCGACGAACAGCCGCGGCGTGGTAGAGAGCTTTTCCATCCTGCCCATGATGCGCTGCTAGCACGGAGACCGCGCCCCTGAAACCGCCTGCCGACTTCACCCCCGACACCCAGCATCGCGGCCTGATCGGATTGCTGCCCCGGCGCGTGCGCGATTTCGCGCTGCTCGCCCGGTTCGACCGGCCGATCGGGAGCTGGCTTTTGTTCTGGCCGTGCGCGTGGAGCGTCGCGCTGGCGGGCGGCATGCCGCGCGAAATCTATCTGATCCTGCTGTTCGGCATCGGTGCGGTGGCGATGCGCGGCGCGGGCTGCGTCTATAACGACATCATCGACCGCGATCTCGACGCCCGGGTGGAGCGGACGCGCGGCCGCCCGATCGCGGCGGGGCGGGTGTCGTTGAAGGCGGCATGGGCATGTCTGGTTTTGCTGTGCCTCGTCGGGCTGATCGTGCTGGTGCAGCTTCACGCGCTCGCGCAGATCGTGGCGCTGGCCTCGCTGGCGCTGGTCGCCGCCTATCCGTTCATGAAGCGGATCACCTGGTGGCCGCAGGCCTGGCTGGGGCTGGTGTTCACCTGGGGCGCGCTGGTCGGCTGGCCGGCGGTGACCGGCGGCTTCGACTGGCCGATGCTGGCGCTCTATGCCGCCGCCTTCTTCTGGGTGATGGGCTATGACACGATCTACGCGCTGCAGGATGTCGAGGACGACGCGATCGCCGGGGTGCGCTCCTCGGCGCGGCGGCTGGGCGCGCGCGCGCGGCAGGGCATCGGGCTGTTCTTCGCCTTGTGCACCCTGCTGTTGGGCGCGGCCCTGTGGCTGCGGCGACCCGACCCGCTGGTGATCGCGGGGCTGCTTCCCGTCGCCGGGCATTTCGGCTGGCAGGTCGCCACCCTCGAACCCGCCAGCACGGCCAATGCGCTCGACCGCTTCCGCTCCAACCGCTTCGCCGGGTTGCTGATTTTTCTCGCCTGCTGGGCGGTCGGCAGCGCGCGTTGACTTGCCCCGGCCCGCCGCCGTGCTTACTTCGGCACCATGCTGGAAGTTTCCGAGGCGCTTGATCGCCTGACCGCCGCCATTGCCACCGCCCGCACCCGGGGCGCCGACGCCGCCGACGCCATCTATGTCGGCGACGGCTCGACCTCGGTGCACATGCGGCTGGGCGCGCTGGAGGATGTCGGCCGTTCGGAAGGCGAGGAGATCGGCCTCCGTCTGTTCGTCGGCAGCCGTTCGGCCTCGGTCTCGACCTCGGACCTTTCGAAGGCCGCGCTCGACGCGCTGGTCGACCGGGCGGTGGCGATGGCCCGCGAGGCGCCCGAAGATCCCTATGCCGGGCTGGCGCCCGAAGACCGGCTGCTCAAGGGGCCCGCGCCCGATCTCGACCTCGCCGACGGCGGCGAGCCCGCGCCCGAACGGCTGCGCGAAATGGCGCTCGCCTGCGAGGATGCGGCGCGCGCCATCAGCGGCGTCACCAACAGCGAGGGCGCATCGGCCAGCGGCGGCCGCGCGACCATCGCGCTGGCGACCTCCACCGGCTTCGCGGGCGGCTATGCGACCACCTCTTACGGCATTTCCGCCAGCGTCATCGCCGGCCAGGGCGGCGGCATGCAGCGCGATTACGCTTATCACCAGGCGCGCCACCTCGTTGATCTCGAAGCGGCCGAAGCGGTCGGCAAGCGGGCGGGCGAGCGTGCGATCAAGCGCCTCAATCCGGTCAAGATCAAGAGCGGGGCGATGCCGGTGGTGTTCGACCCGCGCGTCGGCTCGGGCCTGATCGGCTATCTGATCGGCGCGATCACCGGCGCGGCGATCGCGCGGCGGACGAGCTTCCTGCTCGACGCGCTCGGCAAGCCGGTCTTCGCCAAGGGCATCGTCATCCGCGACGATCCGCACCGCCTGCGCGGCCTCCGCTCCAAGCCGTTCGACGGCGAAGGCCTGCCGACCGCGGCGCAGGCGATCGTCGATGACGGCGTGCTCAAGACCTGGCTGATGGAAACCGCCTCGGCGCGGCAACTGGGGCTGCAGCCGACCGGCCATGCGACGCGCGGCGTCGGCGGCGCGCCGGGCGCGTCGCTCACCAATGTCCATCTCGAGCCGGGGGCTGAGACCCCCGAGGCGCTGATGGCGGACATCACGCACGGCATCTACGTGACCGAGCTGATCGGCCACGGCGTCAACGGCGTCACCGGCGACTACAGCCGCGGCGCGTCGGGCTATCTGATCGAGAACGGCAAGCTTGGCCCGGCGGTGGCCGAGATCACGATCGCCGGCAATCTGAAGGACATGTATCTCAATCTAACGCCCGCCTCGGACCTCGAGTTCCGGCGCGGCATCGATGTCCCGACCCTGCGGATCGACGGCATGACAGTGGCGGGCGCCTGACGCCTTGATCGAACGGATTTCGGAAATTGCCCGCGAGGCCGGGCAGCTGGCGCTCGATCAGTTCGGCGGCGATTTCGAACGCTGGGAGAAACGGCCCGGCAACCCGGTCTGCGCGGTCGACCTGGAGGTCGATGCGCTGCTCAAACGGCGGCTGCAGGCATTGGACCCGGATGCGGGCTGGCTTTCGGAGGAGACCGCCGACGATGCCGCGCGGCTCGGGCGCAGCCGGCTGTGGGTGGTCGATCCGATCGACGGCACCCGCGACTATATTCGCGCGCGCACCGGCTGGGCGGTCTCGATCGCGCTGGTCGAAGCGGGGCGGCCGCTGGTGGGCGTGCTCGACGCGCCGGCGCGCGGCGAACACTGGCTGGCCGAGCGGGGCGCGGGCGCGACCCTCAACGGCGCCATGGTGCGCGTTTCAGACCGGCGGCAATTCGCCGGCGCGCGGGTTCCCACCGATCAACTTCCGAAAGTCGACCAGGATCTGGTCGCGGTGGAAAAGCCCAACGGCATCGCGCTGCGCATGGCTATGGTCGCCGGTGACCGCGCCGATCTTGTCGCCACCCTGCGCTGGGGCCATGAGTGGGACATCGCCGCGTCCACCCTGATCGTCGAGGAGGCCGGCGGTCAGGTGACCGACGCGTTCGGACGCCCGATCCTTTTCAACACGCCCACCGCCCAGGCCTTCGGGATGGTGGCGGCGACGCCCGCCATTCACAGTGCCGCGGTCGACCGCATCCGGTCGCGGGCCGAGGAACTCTACACGCATTGATGGGGGAGCGGGCCGGTGCCGTATTCAGGCGACCGTATTCACGCCACCGGCGGCAATCTGAGCCGCCCGATCTCGATTCGCGGGCAGCGGTTCATCACCACCTTCATTCCCGCGGCTTCCGCCCTGGCCGCGACATCCTCGTTGATCACGCCGAGCTGCATCCAGACGGCTTTCGCGTTGGCGGCGATCGCGTCGTCGATGATCGGCTCCAGCGCATCGGCGCGCCGGAAGATGTCGACCAGGTCGATGGGTTCGCGGATCTCCAGCAGATTGCTGTACACGAATTCGCCGTGGACATGCCCGCCGGCGATCGTCGGATTGACCGGGAAGACGCGATAGCCGTGCTTTAGGAGCGTTTCCATGACGCCGAAACTCGCGCGCTCGGGTCGGTCCGACGCGCCGACCAGCGCGACAGTCCGCGCAGACTGGAGGAGGTCGCGGATTTCGTCATCGGTAGTGAGCGGCATGGTCAGTCTCCCAGATAAGCAGCGACCTTCCTGGCGATGGCGTGGAAGGCCTCGGCTTGCGGCCCGTCACCAGCTGCGACGGGCAGGCCGGCGTCGCTCGATTCGCGGATCGCGATGTCGAGCGGCACCCGACCAAGGAACGGAACGCTCAAAGCGGCACAAATATCCTCGGCGCCGCCGCGCCCGAACGGGTTCGAGACCTCGCCGCAATGCGGACAGACATAGCCGCTCATATTCTCGACCAGCCCGATGATCGGAACGTCGGTCTGGCGGAACAGGTCGATGGCGCGCTTGGCGTCGATCAGCGCGAGGTCCTGCGGGGTGGAAACGATCACCGCCCCCGCCGGCCGGTGCTTCTGGATGATCGACAACTGGATGTCGCCGGTGCCGGGCGGCAGGTCGAGGATGATCGGATCGCTGTTCCCCCAATCGGCGTCGGTGATCATCTGCTGGAGCGCCCCCGCCACCATCGGCCCGCGCCAGGCGATCGCCCGGTCGGGATCGACCAGGAAGCCGATGGAGAGCGCCTTCACGCCGAACGCCTCGATCGGCTGCAGGCGCTTGTCGATCGCGGTGGCCCGGCTGTGCTTCTGGCCGAGCAGGGTGGGAACCGAGGGCCCGTGAATGTCGGCGTCGATGAGGCCCGGCGTGTGGCCCTGCCGCGCCAGCGCGACCGCGAGATTGGCGGCGACGGTCGATTTGCCGACGCCGCCCTTGCCGCTGGCGACGGCGACGAAGCGCATCTGCCGGCGCTCGCTGGTCTTGACGATGCGCACGTCGCTGATGCCGGGCACCGCGCGGGCGGCGCGCTCGATCTCCGCCGGAAGCTCCGCCACGGCGAGGCCGGGCAGGCCGTCCAGCGACAGCACCAGCGTGGCGACGCCCTCCCTGACCCGGGGCGCGGCGACCCGTTTGGCCTCGACCAGACCCTTGCCGGTCACCGGGTCGGGGATGCGATCGAGGGCGGCAATCAGAAGATCAGGGTTCATCGTGACAAGGCTCGCATTTCCAGTAGGTCCCCCATATATAGGCCGTGGAACGTAGCAAAAGCTTGGAAATAGTTGGGCGAATGACTTTGCAGAGCGATGGCGGTTCAGGTGGCCCATGGGGTAGCGGCGGGAGCGGCGGCACAGGCGGTAGCGGCGGCGGCCCGCGCAATCCCTGGGGGCAGCCGCCACGGCGGCCTTCGGGTGGCGGCGGCGGTCGCGGCGGCCCGGATTTCGAGGATTTCATCCGCAGGAGCCAGGAGCGTTTGCGGTCGTCCTTTCCCGGCGGAGGCGATCGCTTCAACTGGATGACGATCATTGGCATCGTCGTGCTGCTCTGGGTGGTGTTCACCAGCTTCTACCGCGTCGATCCGCAGCAGCGCGCGGTCGTGTCGCGGCTTGGCAAATATGTCGAAACCACCGGCCCTGGCATGCATTTCAAGCTGCCGTCGCCGATCGACACGGTGATCAAGCGGTCGGTCGAGGCGATCAGCACCATCGACATCGGTTCGGCCAGCGGCGAAAGCCAGAACCTGATGCTCACCGGCGACCAGAACATCATCGACATCGCCTATTCGGTGCGCTGGAAGATCAGGGATCCCGAGCTGTTCCTGTTCGAGATCGCCGAGCCCGAGCAGACCATCCGTGAAGTCGCCGAAAGCGCGATGCGCGCCGAGATCGCGAGCGTTTCGCTCGACAACGCGATCGGTCCGCAGCGCGCGCAGATCGCGGCGCGCGTGCAGGAGCGGATGCAGGACGCGCTCGACAGCTATCGCGCCGGCGTCGAGATCCGCGGCGTCGACATCAAGCAGGCCGATCCGCCCAAGGAAGTCGACGACGCCTTCAAGGACGTGTCCGCGGCCCAGCAGGATGCGCAGAAATATCTGAACGACGCCAATGCCTATGCGCAACAATTGACCGCGCGGGCGCAGGGTGAGGCCGCCTCCTTCGACAAGGTGTACGGACAATACCGCCTGGCGCCCGAGGTGACGCGCAAGCGCATGTATTTCGAAACGATGGAGGACGTATTGTCCAAGGTCGACAAGACCGTGGTCGAAACCGAGGGCGTGCAAACCTATCTGCCGCTTTCGGAAGTGCAGCGCAGCAGCAGGAAGGCGGCACAGTGATGGATGATCTTCGCCGCCTCAATCCGGTCGTGCTGATCGGCCTTGCGTTCGTGCTTGTCGTGCTGATTTCGGCTTCGGTGTTCCGCGTGTCGGAAACCCGCCAGGCGATCATCGTCCGGCTGGGCAAGCCCGACCGGATCGTCAACCGCTATGACGAGAGCCGTCCCATCGGCCTCAGCGGCGCCGGCCTTGCCGTGAAGATCCCGTTCATCGAGCAGGTGCTGTTCATCGACAAGCGGGTCATGGATCTCGACATGCCGCAGCAGACGGTGCTGTCGACCGATCAGCTCCGTCTCGTCGTCGACGCCTTCGCGCGCTTCCGCATCGTCGATCCGCTGCGCATGTACCAGACGGTGGGCAATGAGGACCGGGTCGCCGAACAATTGTCGCGCATCCTCGGCTCGAAGCTGCGCAACGAACTGGGCACCCAGCCCTTCGCCGCGCTGCTCAGCCCCGAACGCGGCGTGATGATGGACGAAATCCAGAAGGACGTGAATCGCGTCGCGCGCCAATATGGCGCCGAGATCGTCGACGTGCGCATCAAGCGCGCCGATCTGCCGCCCGGCACGCCGCTGGACAGCGCGTTCGAACGGATGCGCACGGCGCGCCGCCAGGAAGCGTCGGCGATCCGCGCCCAAGGCTACAAGCAGGCGCAGATCATCCGCGCCGAAGCCGACGCCACCGCCTCGAAAATCTATGCCGACAGCTTCGGCAAGGATCCGGATTTCTATGCCTTCTACCGGGCGATGCAGTCCTATCGGACGACCTTCACCGACCCGCAGGCGGGCGAGGGCAGCTCGAGCGTGATCCTGTCGCCCGACAATGAATATCTGAGGGAATTCCGCGGCCGCCGCGGCGGCTGAGCGGACGGGAGAGCAGGCGTTATTCAAGCACCGTTCAGCCGGATTTTTCGATAGGACGGTCGCGATTATCGCGATTGAAGGAGAGTGAACCCAGTGCGCCACGCTTATGCTATCGCTGCAGCCCTGCTTGCGGGCGGCACCGCCGCCACCATCGCGCTTCAGGAGCCGTCCGGCGCCCAGGCTCCGCAGAACAGCCCGGCGCTCGCTGCGCCGCGCGCCGGCGCGCCGATGAGCTTCGCCGATCTCGCGGCAAGGCTCCAGCCGGCGGTGGTCAATGTTTCGACCACCCAGAAGATCACGGTTCGCGGCGGCATTCCCGGCTTCCCGCAGGGCACGCCGTTCGACGAGTTCTTCCGCCAGTTCGGCGCTCCCAGCGACGGTCAGCCGATCGAACGCGAGGCGACGTCGCTCGGCTCCGGCTTCATCATTTCTTCCGACGGTTATGTCGTCACCAACAACCATGTGATCTCGGGCGGGCCAGAGGGCCGCGCTCCGGTTGAAAGCATCACCATCACCCTTTCCGACCGGCGCGAATACAAGGCGCGGATCATAGGCCGCGACGTGCTGAGCGATCTCGCCCTGCTGAAGATCGACGCCAATAATCTGCCGTTCGTGGGCTTCGGCGATTCGACCAACACGCGCGTCGGCGACTGGGTCGTCGCGATCGGCAATCCTTTCGGGCTGGGCGGCACGGTGACCGCGGGCATCGTCTCGGCGTTGCATCGCAACATCGGCGCCGGCCAGTATGACCGCTACATCCAGACCGACGCCTCGATCAATCAGGGCAATTCGGGCGGGCCGATGTTCGATCTGAACGGCAATGTGATCGGCATCAACACCGCGATCTTCTCGCCCACCGGCGGCAATGTCGGCATCGGTTTCGCGATCCCCGCCGAACAGGCGAAGCCGGTGATCGAGGCGCTGCGATCGGGCGGCAAGGTCCAGCGCGGCTATCTGGGCGTCGGCATCCAGCCGATGACCGAGGATATCGCGAGCAGCCTGGGCCTCAAGAAGGATCGCGGCGAGATCGTCGCACGGATCGAGCCGGGTCAGGGCGCGGCCAAGGCCGGCATCCAGCAGGGCGATGTGATCATCAAGGTGAACAATCAGGAAGTCACCCCCGACAATACGTTGAGCTACATCGTCGCCAATCTGCCGATCGGCAGCCGGGTTCCGATCGAGATGATCCGGGGCGGCAAGCGCCAGACGGTGACCGCCGTGATCGGCCAGCGGCCGAGCGAGGAGCAGCTCGCCGCCACCGAGGACTTCGGCGAGGATGCCGACCGGGGAACCGGGGCTCCGTCGGGCCAGCAGGCGGCGACGGCCAGCCTCGGCCTCAGCCTCCAGCCGCTGACCCCCGACATCGCCCGCCAGCTCCGCTTGCCCGCCGAGACCAGGGGACTGGTGATCGGCCAGGTCGATCCGTCGAGCGATGCCGGCAAGCAGGGCCTGCGCCGCGGCGACGTGGTGCTGTCGATCAACCAGCAGCGGGTGCTGACCGTGGCCGACGCCGCCCGGGTGGTCGACGCCGCGCGCCGGGCGAACCGGCCGAGCGTGCTGCTGCTGGTCCAGCGCGGCAACACGCCGGCGCGCTACATCGGGATCGAACTCAAGAAGTAGGCCTTCCGCACGGGCTTCCGCCCGCCGCGCCGCACCGCTAAACCTTGTCGTGACCAGTCAGGTTGCGACAAGGAGCGGCGATGACCGATTCGGGCACGGACGGCGGAATCTTCGTCGGTTTGGGCGGCGGCAAGCCGCAATGGCTGAACCTCAGGCGCGCCAACCGCCACGGCCTGATCGCCGGCGCGACCGGCACCGGCAAGACCGTCACGCTCCAGGGCCTCGCCGAAGGCTTCTCGAAGGCCGGCGTCCCGGTATTCGTCGCCGACGTGAAGGGCGATCTTTCGGGCATCGCCATGGCCGGCAGCCCGCAGGCCAAGAGCCATGAAAAGCTCGCCGAACGCGCCGCCGAGATCGGCATGACCGACTGGGTTTATGCCGACAATCCGGTGCAGTTCTGGGATCTGTTCGGCGAGCAGGGCCATCCCGTCCGCACCACGGTTTCGGAGATGGGGCCGTTGCTCCTCGCGCGGCTGATGGGGCTCAACGAAACCCAGGAGGGCGTGCTCACCATCGCCTTTCACGTCGCCGACAAGGACGGCCTGCTGCTGCTCGATCTCGACGACCTGCAGGCGATGCTGACCAACATCGCGGAGCGCGCCGACGCGCTTTCGACCACCTACGGCAACGTCACCAAGGCCAGCGTCGGCGCGATCCAGCGGCAGGTGCTGCAGCTCCGCAGCCAGGGCGGCGACCATTTCTTCGGAGAGCCGGCGCTCGACATCGCCGATTTCATGACCCTCGACGATGCAGGGCGCGGCATGATCAACATCCTGGCCGCCGACAGGCTGATGGCCAGCCCCCGGCTCTATTCGACCTTCCTCTTGTGGCTGCTCTCCGAACTGTTCGAGACGCTGCCCGAGGTCGGCGATCCCGACAAGCCGAAGCTCGTGTTCTTCTTCGACGAGGCCCATCTGCTGTTCGACGAGGCACCGAAGGCGCTGCTCGACAAGGTCGAGCAGGTCGTGCGGCTGATCCGCTCCAAGGGTGTCGGGGTCTATTTCGTCACCCAGAATCCGATCGACATTCCCGCGGACGTCGCCGCCCAGCTCGGCAACCGCGTCCAGCACGCGCTGCGGTCGTTCACCCCGCGCGACGAAAAGGCGATCAAGGCGGCGGCGGAAACCTTCCGCGCCAATCCCGGCGTCGATGTCGCCACCGCGATCACCGAACTGAAGGTCGGCGAGGCTTTGGTGTCGCTGCTGCAGGCAGACGGCGCGCCCTCGCCGGTCGAGCGCACCCTGATCAAGCCGCCGTCATCGCGGCTGGGACCGGTGACCGCAGTGGAGCGCGGCGTTCTGATCCAGACCTCGCCGGTCGCGGGCAAATATGACCAGCTTATCGATCGCGAATCCGCCGAGGAGATTCTGCTCGCCAAGGGTCAGGAGGCGGCAGCGGCGGCGGCCGAGGCCAAGGCTGCGGCCGAACAGGAAAAGCTGGCGGCCATAGCCGCGAAGGATGAGGAGCGGCAGCGCGTCGCCGCCGAACGCGAGGCCGCCCGGCTGCAGAAGGAGGCGGAGCGCGAAGCCGCGCGCCGCGCCCGCGAGGCAGCGAAGCCGACGATGGTGGACAAGGCGCTGCAATCGGCGGCGCGCTCGGCCGCCTCGTCGGTCGGCCGTCAGGTGGCGAATTCGCTCGGCCGCTCGCTGGTGCGGGGAATCCTCGGCGGCCTGTTCAAGGGGCGGTGAGGGATCAGCCCCCGGTCGTCACCGAGGCCACGTCGCCCTCGGTTGCCGGGGCGTTGACGATGTCCGCGGTGAACGCGCCCTTGTTGACGATCTTGGTTTCGGGATCGCCGACGGTGGAGCGCGCGCCGATGGTGGCCTCGGGCGTCGCGCCGCTTTCGTCGATCAGATTCTTCTCGGCGGCGCTCGGCGGCACCCGCGTGGCGTCGGGGAACAGCGCGCGGAGCGCCTGGGTCTGCGCGTCGATGTCGAGCGGGCGCGGCGCGCCGGGGCGCGGCGGCGCGAGATTGTAATCGGGCGGGATCACCAGAGGCGCCGCGCGGCTGACCGCGAATTCATTGGGCACGTCGCGATTGAACGGGCCGCCGCCGCCGCAGGCCGAAAGCGCCAGGCCGAGCGCCGGGACCATGAGTGCAACCAGACTCTTACGCATCATTGAAACTCCCGTCAGGCCGGCGGTCAGAGCGCGACAACAGCGCCCGGAGCAACAGCAGCAATACACCTATCGTAATCGCGGCATCCGCGACATTGAAGATCAGAAATGGCCGCCATTCGCCGATGTGCAGATCGAGGAAATCGACGACATAGCCGAAGCGGATGCGATCGAGGATGTTGCCCGCCGCGCCGCCCAGAACCAGCCCGAGCGAGATCACGTCGCCGCGCCGCCGCTCGCGCCACATCCAGGTGGCGACGATCACCGCGATGGTCGCGGTGAAGGCGACCAGCAGCCAGCGCGAGACCTCGCTTTCGGCGGTGAGAAAACCCATCGAGACGCCGCGATTCTCCACCCACGACAAGTCGAAGAACGGCAGCACATGGATGTTGCCCCAGCGCGCCAGCTCCAGCTTCACGGTGACGATATATTTCAGCAGCTGATCGGCCACGAAGATGCCCACCGCGATGGCGATGCCGAACTTGCGGCTGGTCTGGAGATGGGGAGGGGTCATCGGTTAACCATTGCCGCCGGGTGCAGGCGATGTCGAGAGGTCACGCATCACCGACCGCTTTCGCGCAGCGGCCGCAGGGTGCGCCGTCCTCGGCCACCTCGGGCAGGTGCCGCCAGCAGCGGCCGCATTTGTGGCTGGTGGTCTTTTTCACCGTCACGGCATCGTCGCCCGCCGCGATCGCGACGTTCGAGACGATGGCGATCTCCGCGAGATCCACGGACTGCAGGTGCCCGCGCGCGGCATCGTTGCGGACGGTCAGCGCCACTTCGGCTTCGAGGCTGGACCCGACGGTCTTCTCGCGGCGGAGCGGCTCGATCGCTTCGGTGATCATCGTCCGGGCGGCGCGGATGTCCTGCCACTTCGCGCCCAGCGCCTCGTCATTCCAGCCCGCGTCGATCGCCGGCCATTCGAGCAGGTGCACCGAACTGTTCTCGTCGGGGTAGCGGGTCTGCCAGACCTCCTCGGCGGTGAAGCAGAGGATCGGCGCGGCATAGCGCACCAGCGCGTGGAACAGGATGTCGAGCACCGTGCGACAGGCGCGGCGCCTGGGATCGCCGGCCGCGTCGCAATAGAGGCTGTCCTTGCGAATATCGAAGAAGAAGGCCGAAAGGTCGTTGTTCGCGAACTCGGTCAGCGCGCGGATATAGCGGTTGAGTTCGAACGCGTTCGCGGCATCGCGCAGCTCCGCATCGAGGGTGCCGAGCAGGTGGAGGACATAGCGCTCCAGCTCGGGCATCTCGGCGACATCGGTGACGCGCTCTTCCTCGGTGAAGCCGTCGAGCGCGCCCAGCAGATAGCGGAAGCTGTTCCTGAGCTTGCGATAGGCGTCCGACGTGCCCGAGAGGATTTCCTTGCCGATGCGGACATCTTCGAAATAGTCGGTCGAGGCGACCCACATGCGCAGGATGTCGGCGCCGCTTTCGTTGATCACCTTCAGGGGATCGACGACATTGCCGAGGCTCTTCGACATCTTGCGGCCCTGGCCGTCGAGCGCGAAGCCGTGGGTCAGCACCGCCTCATAAGGCGCGCGGCCGCGGGTGCCGCAGCTTTCGAGCAGGCTCGACTGGAACCAGCCGCGATGCTGGTCCGATCCTTCGAGATAGAGGCTGGCGCGGGTGCCCTCGCCATAGCGCGCCTCGACCACGAAGGCGTGGGTCGATCCCGAATCGAACCACACGTCGAGGATGTCGGTCACCGCCTCGTAATCGTCGGCGCTGTATTCGTTGCCGAGCAGCGCCTGATGATCGGCGGTGAACCAGGCGTCGGCACCGCTGGCCCTGAACGCCGCGACGATGCGGGCGTTGACGTTCGCGTCGCGGAGATAGTCGCCGGTCTTGCGGTTGACATAGAGCGCGATCGGCACGCCCCAGGCGCGCTGGCGCGAGATCACCCAGTCGGGCCGTCCGTCGACCATCGCGTGGATGCGATTCTTTGCCTTGGCGGGAACCCAGCGGGTCTCCTCGATGGCGGCGAGTGCGGTCTCGCGCAGCGTCTTGCCCTCGCCCTGCGCGGCGCGGATTTCCGCCTCGGTGGCGCAAAGCGGCGCATTGGCGCGGTCCATCGGGATGAACCATTGCGGGGTGCAGCGGAAGATCACCTTGGCCTTGGAGCGCCACGAGTGCGGATAGCTGTGCTGGAACGGCGCGGCGGAGAGTAGCGCGCCGGCCTCGCGGAGGTCCGAGCAGATCGGCCCGTCGGGGGCGTTGAGCTTCGGCGCGATCACCGATCCCTGGCCGCCCATCCACGCCCAGTCCTCGCGATAACGGCCGTCGGGCTCGACCGCGAACACCGGATCGATGCCGTGCGCCTTG
>Ga0153916_10001196_pt1 | contig 18435 bp, 16 predicted proteins | sample Opewatmetagenome_FD_109642 | JGI IMG/M metagenome (GOLD analysis project Ga0153916, IMG submission 109642) | Freshwater wetland microbial communities from Ohio, USA - Open water 3 Core 3 Depth 4 metaG | ecosystem: Environmental > Aquatic > Freshwater > Wetlands | place: USA: Ohio, Lake Erie... | reverse complement strand
GAGTACATCCAAAGGCTGCCGGAGAGCTACCGCACAGTGCTGGCACTCAGTGAGTTTGAGGGGCTGAGCAATCATGAAATGGCAGACATCCTTCAAGCAACCACAGACGCGGTGAAGATCAGGCTGCATCGCGCTCGTGAGCGGCTGAAGGCGGACCTGATCGCCAACTGCCCATCGTATTGGGTGGAGGGGAATGAATTCCTACCTGATCTAAGAAATTTATAGTTATCAGGAAATGGGGGACGTCGGTAGGGGGTGTATCTTTTCGCATTCCAATCCGTCTATAGGAGTATGAAAACCATATTGTTATTGCCTCACCAGCCAAAGACCGGCTGGCCTTTATACACTTGCGTACGAGATCACGAGAAACCCTGAAAGGATAAAACCTTATGAAACTTGATGAGCATTATATGCGTCTGATCGCCATAGGGGCCTCGGTCGCCTGTAACTGCCAACCCTGTTTGGAGATTAATATGAGCCGGGCGAAGGAATGTGGGGCTGATGAGCCTGAAATTGCTCAAGCTATCTGGGTAGGGAGGATGGTCAGACGCGGAGCAGCCTCCAAGATGGATGAGTTCATCCCGAGCCTAATCCAGCCAGCGCCCATCGCGACGAGTGATGCCGATTGTAGATGCGAATCGTAAGATAATAAATAAATAATGGAGAAAAAAATGGAAAATAAACATGTTTTTGAAAAAAGACTCTCTCTTATCTGTTGGGGACTGCTATTAATCTGGTGGGGACTGCGCTGGTCTGTGTTGATCTCACTACCAGAAGGCAGCGGATTTCTCGGTACCAGCTTGATCTTCCTGGGGGCAAATTTAGCAAGGAAGTCAGCCGGACTTCCCACCCTCAGGGATAACACCTTTTTCGGAGTGCTTACCCTGCTGGCGGGTGGGATCCTATTTATATTCGCCATCCTGCACACTCCATTCCAGCCACCTATCTTCGAGACCATCCTGGTGGTTCTGGGTGTGCTCCTGGTTGGGTATGCAATAATCATTGCAGGCAAGACCAAAGTGAAAGAATCTAGTTGAACGCCTAATGCTGTGTACACCTGAAAGGGTGATCATATTGTATAGGAATTCTAAACAGGTCACATAAGGCTTTCATGATCAAGAATTCTCAGGTCTCAATACCTCACAGGTTCGATAAACCTGTGAGGTCTTATATATTAAGAAGGTAGTACCATTCTCGAATACGACCCACGAAACCACAAATGATGAATCGGAAAGGGGTGAATCGTTTTGAAAATAAAACGAAGAGGATCGAATACCTGTTGATATGAAGTGGGGTGAGATGGAGGAGGCATGGGTGAAGGGGAGCAGGAAGCATGAATGGCAACGTCAGGTGAGAAAAGGATGGATGGAAGACGGAATATATACCGGATGGCGACAAGAGTAATTGATTCATAAAAGACAATAAAATTGGTAAACGGATAGGATAACGGATAGGATAACGGATAAGCGGATAACCTCAGAGAAGCAGGAGACGGGAATCGGCGTGGTGTGATGATTGGGTATGTGGTTTAGTATCTGGCGAAAAGTTTTGAAAAATAAACAATAGCATTCAATTCCGGATTAAAAAAGGCATTCAGGTAATCAGGTTATTAGCTAAGTAGATAATTAGACAAATTGATAATCAAGTAATTAATGAAAACACGAAGATTTATAGGACTAAAATTCAGGCAATTGATTTAGAATTTGACCAATACTATTATAGCACAATTGTTCTATTCCACAAGGGGTTTACGCAAAACTCGCAAAACTTTAAGATTTCTCATAAAAGGTGTAGTGAACACTGAGCTTTGTGTGATTCACCGAACAAGAGTTGATGAATTCCGGAGGCAAACCTGCACCATGGAAACACACAAAGATTATCAACGTGGGTGGTGAAATGTAAGAGGTTTTCGATTTCAATGGAAATGGAACCTGAATAATTCTCTGGTTGAGAGCACTACCTAATTTTCTAATTGCGCATTCATCTACTATACTAATTACCTACCCCTCCATTCCCACCAATAGCCGTTCATACAGCTTCTTCGTAGCAGGCAATGGCTCAATCCCCATGTCGCTTGCTAAAATCTCGTTCAGCTCCTGGTATTGTCGCATCAGACCTGCCCGATCACCCAAAGCAGTATATACCCGCATTACCTGGCAATGTAAATCTTCCAACAAGTTATCCATCCGGAGGGCTCGGTGCAATAAATCCAGTGAGCGGGTGTAGCGCTCATGAGTGAAGTGATAATCCGCCAACTGCCTGAGCATCCCCAAATATTCTTGGGAAATTCTCCTCCGCTCGGGGAACAGCCAGTCATAATACAGGTTCTGCAGGTAATCCCCCTGGTACAAGCTGATGGCCTGTTCAAGCCAACGCACAGCCGTTTCACCATCTACAGTTGCACGTGCATTTGCGAGGGCAGCGTCAAACTCATCCACATCAATGTTAAAACGAGCTACATCCAGGTGATACTCTCCTGCTTCTACCAACACAAACCCTGGTGCTGGATTTTGTTTTCTTAGGGCATTTCGCAGGCGGGAAAGAGCAGTATGAAATGCCGTCATTCCCCTGCCCGGTTTTTCCGCCCAAAGGGCTTCGAACACCTTCTCCGCAGGGATGTGGTCATCTCGGAAGGTGACGAAGAATGCCAGCAGGTCACGCGCTTTGGCTGATACCCAACGTTCCTGGGTAAGTTCCTCCCCTCCCAACTGTACCCTGAAGTTACCCAAGCAACGCACCACAATAGCTGATGGATCAGTGAGGATAATCGATGTTTTCCGGTGTTGGGTAGGAAGATTATCGAGCACGCGATCCACAAATGGGGTTCGCTGACCTGCGGCCACAAGTGCATTGCACACTAATCTACTGCGCTCACCCTGGTCTATGAATAATTGGAATGCACCCGTTGGCTCAATTATGTGTAGGGAGTGGCTGGCATATTCAATCCCCATATCCTGGCGCTCAGTAACCAAGTGAATATATGCTAATCCCAAATAAACCAACGCTAGTGGGATGCGGAATTGCCGCCGCTCGCCCACTTCCACCAGCTCCTGGTATAACTCCTCTGCTCTATCGAGCATACCTTTTTCCAAGGCAGTATCAGCCAGCACACTCCGGCAGACGAAAACTTCATAAGCATCTGGATGACCGCGATATACCCACAGTGCTCCCTCAGCCAACTGCCAGGCTTCATCCACACGCCCCTGACTACATAAGTTTAATGCCAGATATCCAGTTGCCATGATATGCTCATAGGATGCAGTACCCAGCTGAACGGCCAGCTCCACTGATTGCTTCAGGGCAGTCTCAGCGCGGGCCATTTCCCCGAGGCGGGTGAGCACGTTCCCAAGGGCGGAATAAGCTGCAGGTAACAACTCATTTAAATGCAGTGTTTGGGCAATACCTAAACCCCGTTCTGCATATTGCAATGCCACCTGGAATTCTCTCCAATAGAGATAAGGGCTAACTAACATAATATAAGCCTGCGCCGCCATGGGGGATAACTCATCAGACGCCAGGCGTAGTGCCTCCTGAGTATGTTCCACTGCTGCCTGTGGGTCCCCCGACCACCAGCAAATTTGGCCTAAGGATTGGAGAAAGCTTGCCCGAGCGAGGGTGGATAATCTATCTCCTGCCATACGCGATTCTTCCACAGCCTGCTCTGCCAGTGATCTACCCCGATCCATACCCGTGAGGAAACCGGTACTTTTTGCTAATGCCATTAAGGCTTCAGCTCGTGAGGTATGATCATCCTCGGGTGATGCCTGTAGGGCTTGTGTTGCCAGACCTTCCGCTGATCGGTAATTGCCCTGTGAACGTTCGACTTCTGCCAAGTGAGTCAGTGCCCGGCTAACACCTGAAGCTTCACCGTTCTTCGCAAATTCAAGTCGCGCCTTCTCATATGCACTGACTGCTAATCCTGCTTTTCCCATGCGCCTATACACATTGCCGTGTTGCAGTAACAGCTCAGGATACTGATTAATCACTTCGTTTGGCAGGCAGGACAGGTAGCGATGAAGAGTTTCGGCGCGCCCACGCTCAACATAATCAACTGCGAAATTGCAGGCGCATTGTGCAGCTGCAGTTAACTCACCCGCCTGGATATAATGCTTGAACGCGGGCTCCCATTCAAAAAGCTCTCCGTAATACACCCCTGCCTTGGTTTCCAACTGCCTGATCAGTTCTGGCTGATCGCGTCGCAGCTTGCTGAGCAAGAACTCACGGAAAAGGTAGTGGTACCGATACCATTGGCGCTGGGCATCCAGGCTGGTGACAAATAAATTTTGCTCCTCCAGTTGTTCCAGCGTTTGCTGAGAATCGAGTACCTGGGCGATGACATTACAGGAGGCAGCGTCCATCTGATCGAGTACTGCAGTATGTAATAAGAACTCTTGCTTGTCCATCGGCAGGCGACGAAAAACCTCTTCGGTGAGATATTCAAATACAAAACGCTGTGATCCACTCAAGCCTGATATCACATCCGAGGCTACTTGGGCATCTCTACCTGAAAGCATTGAGCGCACAATCTGCAATGCAGCTGCCCAACCTTCGGTCTTTTCATTCAGCAGGCTAAGACTTTCAAGTGATAATCCGGGTATCTCCAGCAGCATCATCTCAATAATCTCATCTTCCTTGAAGCGCAGTTCATTTGCGCGTAGCTCTGCCAGGATCCCGCGCGCTCGAAGTCTCGCCAATGATAATGGTGGGTCGTTACGCGTTGAAAGAATTAGGTGTAAATTGGGTGGTCCATTTTCCAAGAGGAAATCCACCAATCGGTGCACCACCAATGAGGTGGTGTAATGGTAATCATCCATCACCACCAGATATGGTTGGGCAAGCTGTTCTCCTAACTCATTAATCAAGACAGTCATCACCTGCTGTGGCTCGATGACACTCTGGGGGCTTTTAAGCAAAGCCAACGCGTTTTGCCCGATCACATCTCTATCGCTTTTCGAAATAAACCGCATCCGCTTCAGCGCTTCAATAAGATAGGTCATAAAGGTGTAAGGGTCTGAATCAGATGGGTCGAGCTGGTACCATGCTACTGGCAGCTCGGTTTTTGTCAGAAATTCAGCCAACAGACTGGTTTTACCATAACCTGCCGAAGCAGAGATCAGGATCAACCGTTGTTCCAGGTGGTTCTCTAACCACAGTATGAGATGCGGCCGAGGAAGATAGCCGCGCCCGGCACGAGGGAGAAGGAATTTGGTCGAAAGCAAGATGGAGGGCTTCATAAATTGCAAAGGATTTGCAAACCCAATATGGTAGTATTCTAACAGTATCTTAAATAAAAGAGAGGAGAACTGTAATGAAACACTATCGTTTAATCATCTTTATGCTTCTAGGTGTTATGCTTATGGTCACTGCGTGTGGCGGGCAAACCACGACACCAGCTTCGACAGTAGCACCGATCTCACCAACCGCGGCTGTTGTGCAGCCCACTCAGGCACCTCCCACGGCAGTGCCCCCAACTGAAGCCCCATCACCTGAGCCGACGGCAGCACCAAAAGTATTGCGCATTGCCAATACGGCTAGCTTCACCACCTGGGATCCAATCAAATCCTTCTCTACCGAAGCTGCATACATGGCGAACATGTATGAGCAGCTCCTGCGCATCAACCCACCTGGATCAGCAGAAAGATTCACTCCTCTGCTGGCAGAGAGTTGGGAATCCAGCGCTGATGGACTCGCCTGGACCTTCCATCTACGCCAGGGAGTGACGTTCCATGATGGAGAAGCGATGAATGCAAATGCCGTCAAGCTATCCATCGAAGCTTCAAAGGATCATGGGGGTGCATCCTTCATATGGGCTCCATTGGATACCATCGAGACACCAGATGACTATACTGTAGTATTCAATCTAATCTACGCAGCTCCAGTTGACTTGATCGCATCTTCTTTGTATGGATCCTGGATCGTGAGCCCTAAAGCTTTGGAAGCAGTTGCTGCAGATGATGCATACTTCGAGACCGGTAAGGAAGCAGGTACGGGTCCATACATGCTTGACTCTTACACCCCCGATCAAGAAGTGGTCTTCAAAAAGTTTGACAGTTACTGGGGTGGCTGGCAGCCAGATAATTTTGACATCGTGCTGGTACTGATTGTCCCTGAAGCCACCACCCAACAGCAACTACTGGAAGGCGGTGAAGTGGATCTTGTGACCTCTATCCCCACCGAGAATCGGGAAGCCTTCAAAACGAACCCTGATTATACAGTACATGAAGAGAAATCCTTCTTCAACTACATCGGTTTCTTTAACACCCTACGCCCACCGCTGGATAACCCTCTAGTTCGCCAGGCACTCTCATACGCGATCCCCTACCAGGATATCATCAACATATCGGTGGCAGGCTTGGGAACACAGAGCCGAGGCCCTGTCCCTGAGGGTGTATGGCCATGGTCTGACCAGGTGATGCAGTACACATATGACCTGGACGCAGCACGTGATCTGCTGAAGCAAGCTGGTCATGAGAATGGTGGATTTTCCCTCCGCTTGACCTATGCGTCGGAGAACGCCGTTGAGGCTCTATTCGCGCCGCTCATCAAGGACTCCTTCGCCCAGCTCGGTGTGGAAGTCACTATCGAGTCTATGCTGTTCAACCAGCAATGGGAACTGTCAAAAACCGACCCAGCCAATGCGCAGGATATGTTCCTGTTGCTCTACTGGCCTACCTATTCAGATGCCGGCTCAGATAACCTGTGGTCGATGTTCTACTATACCGAAAAACCATTCTTCAACTTATCCTATTGGAACAGCCCGGATTACAACGGGTTGTTAGATCAGGCTATTGCATCAACCGTCACAGACCCAACTACATCCCAACAGCTATACATCGATGCCATGAACCTGCTGGTGGATCAAGCACCTGGAGTATTCTTCTTCGACACTAAAGCCGCTTACGTCGTCCCGAACTATATTGCTGGCTTCCAATACAACCTGAATTACCCATTTGCACCATTCTGGTTCTACCAATTAACCCCGGCGAAATAAGCCTGATCCAACCAGGGAGCGGAGGTACCCACTCCGCTCCCTGCACCCCGTGGGTTTATAATCCATCCGTTGTGGGCGTGCCCCAACCTGGAACCATATGCGCAGACTTGAATTCCTTCTCCGGCGCTTGCTGACCTCTATCTTCGTGCTGATCGGCGTCTCGATCATCACATTCGCCCTAGCACGCGTCATTCCATCCAATGCAGCCGCGCTGTATATTGGTCCCAAAGCAAGGCCCGAGGATATAGCACGCGTCACCATTAAGCTTGGGCTGGACAAGCCGTTGCCGGTCCAATATTTCATCTATATGCGTGACCTTTTACATGGTGACCTGGGTACTTCAATCGGTACAAAGCGCCCAGTGCTGCAGGAGCTAGCTGGTCGCTTGCCTGCAACCCTTGAGTTGCTCATCTCAGGTATGGCATTGGCAGTAGTCATTGGCGTTCCGATGGGGGTACTTAGTGCACGTTGGCAAGGCAAGCCTATGGACGTGTTTGTGCGAACTATATCGATCATTGGAGTTTCAATGCCTGCGTTTTATCTCGGACTATTGTTGCAAATCTTCTTCTTTCGCAGGCTTGATCTACTGCCTCTAGCTGGACGCTTCAGCAATGCATTGCGCTTCACCAACCCAATCAATCCGGTCACCAACTTCCTACTTTTGGATGCCCTGATTGGAAAGAACTGGATCGCTCTCAAGGATGTTGCCATACATCTTGTTCTACCTGCCATAACCTTAGCAGCTTATCCGAGCGGTTTAGTTGCTCGGATGACGCGCGCTACCATGCTGGAAGTCATGGAGCAGGATTATATCCGTACTGCCCGTGCCTATGGGGTAAGAGAAACGGTGATTGTATATCTATACGCATTGAAGAACGCCATCAGCCCCACCCTCACCGTGATTGGTTTAACTGTAGCATATGCCCTCACGGGTACTTTCTTCGTTGAAATCATATTTAACTGGCCTGGGTTAGGTTTGTTCACCGTTCACTCCCTACTCAATGTGGATTACCCTGCCATCATGGGTATCACCCTGTATGGGGCAACCATGTACGTTATCATCAATCTTGCAGTTGACTTGATTCAAGCCTGGATTGATCCTCGTATATCACTAAAATAACATGACCGCCATCCCCGCCATCGCAGTAGAACCCGAGATCCAAAGTACCCGCACATCCAGGCATGTGCTAAATGTCATTTTGCGTGATCCGCTTTCATTGATCAGCACCATTGTCATCATCCTTTTTATTCTGATAGGGGTTTTTGCCTACCAGGTCGCTCCTTTCCCAAAGGAAGGTGCTGGCAAGACGAATGTGCCCAACTCACTGCTCTCACCCTCTCTGGCTCATCCCTTTGGGACAGATAAGCTTGGGAGAGATGTGCTAAGCCGCGTCATTGTCGGAGCACGGCCAGCATTGATCGTTCCCATGGGTGTGGTTTTATTCGCCGTACTCATTGGCGCCCCACTCGGAGCAATTGCTGGTTACAAGGGTGGCTGGATTGACGAAGTGATCATGCGCATCACCGACCTGTTCCTGGCTTTCCCCTCTCTTCTACTGGCGATGGCCATTGCCTCCGCACTTGGACGCGGCTTACAGAACGCCGCGATTGCTCTGGTTGTATCATGGTGGCCTTGGTACACACGCCTGACGCGCGGGGTGACCATAAGCTTGAAAGAACGCTATTTTGTAGAAGCTGCCCAGGCGATAGGCGTGCGTGATTCGATTATTATCCTGCGTCATATCCTCCCCAATACCATATCTGCAATTCTGGTCCAGGCGACGGTCGACCTGGGCACTGTCATCCTGGCAATGGGCGGTCTGGCATTCCTGGGTCTTGGAACCCAGCCACCCTCCCCTGATTGGGGTCTGATGATCTCGGATGGGCGAACATACATCCTGGAGCAGTGGTGGATCTCCACATTCCCAGGTCTAGCTATTTTCGTTATCGTATTAGCGTTCAACATGGTCGGAGATACTTTACGAGATATTTTCGATCCGAGGCAATACCGATGAGCACCCTATTGGAAATCCGGGACTTGTATCTCGAATTTAAGACCTCGCGGGGTAGCCTCAAGGCTTTGAATGGAATCAGCTTCGATGTGCGCAAAGGTGAAGTCCTCGGGTTGGTGGGCGAGACAGGCTGCGGGAAGACCGTTACCGGATTGACTATCCTACGACTTCTGGCACGTTCAGCACGTATCACGCATGGTGAGATCATCCTGGAAGGCACAGATCTATTGAAATTACCCCGGGCAGAGATGGAGAAAGCACGCGGTAGCCAGATTGCCATGATCTTCCAGGACCCATCCTCCTCGCTCAATCCGGTTTTCACCATTGGTGAGCAGATGATAAGGGTTATCCGTCGTCATAAAGAGTTATCCAAAAATAATGCCGAAAAACATGCGGCAGATATGCTCCAAGCAGTTGGATTACCTGACGTCGAACGCATCCTGCAAAGCTATCCTCACCAGCTCTCCGGTGGACAACAACAGCGAGTGATGATTGCCATGGCCCTCTCCTGCCATCCACGTCTGCTTATCGCGGATGAGCCAACTACTGCCCTGGATGTGACTATCCAGGCACAAATCCTTAAGTTACTAGGCCAGCTGCAAAAAGAATTCGATATATCTGCCATCCTAATCACCCATAACCTGGGTGTCGTTGCTCAAACCTGTAATCGACTGGTCATCCTGTATGCCGGGCACGTAGTGGAGATAGGCACGACGCGCCAGGTGTTTAAAAACCCACAGCACCCATACTCCCGCGGGCTGATTGCTGCGGTGCCTCGCCCAGGCAGTCGAGGTAAAAAGATGGCCGTTATCCCGGGTGTCGTGCCATCCAATCCCGGTGCACTACCGGGCTGTCCATTCGCCCCACGCTGCCAGTTTGTTTTCGAACGTTGCACACAGGAAGTACCTACCCTGTTTCCCTTGGGTGAAGAGCATTGGAGTGCCTGCTTCCTGGTAGATTCAGGAACCCAATCAGAGGTGATTGGCTCATGACTGCTCTGGTGGAAGTGCGATCGCTTAAGAAGTACTTCCGGTTGCCTGGAGGCTGGCTGACGGGCAAGCTGCGCTACGTTTTTGCCGTCGACGGAGTGGATCTTTCCATCGAGCCAGGTGAGGTGTTCGGGCTGGTGGGTGAGTCTGGTTGTGGAAAGACCACACTGGGGCGTATTTTATTGCGTCTCATTCAACCTACCGCAGGGCAGGTACTCTTTGACGGTAAAGACCTGAGCGTACTCAAGGGCGAAGGCATGCGACAAATGCGCCAGCAGATGCAGATCGTCTTCCAAAATCCGCTGTCATCACTCAGTCCGCGAATGAAGATCGAACAGGTGGTTTCTGAGCCTCTCATTACCCACAAAGTTGTCGAGCCACGCATGTTGAGGTCACGCGTTATTGAGCTGCTTGAGCAGGTGGGACTTGGCAAGCAGCACCTGGATCGATTTCCGCATGAGTTATCGGGTGGTCAATGCCAACGAGTGGCCGTCGCACGTGCGATGGCACTTAACCCACGCTTGCTTGTATTGGACGAGCCCACATCTGCCCTTGACGTGTCAGTACAAGCACAGATCATCAACCTGCTGGATGACTTGCGAAAGAGTCATGGATTGACCTACGTTTTTATCTCTCATGATCTCAATGTGGTGCAACATATCAGCGATCGAATTGGTGTGATGTATTTAGGCAAGATCGTTGAGCTTGCCACCGCGGAGGATATCTTCTCCACCCCGCTGCACCCATATACCCAGGCGTTATTTGGTGCCATCCCGTTGCCAGATGTGGATATCCTACATGAGCTGACAGTGCTGGAAGGCAATGTCCCCAGCCCAATCAACCCACCTTCAGGCTGCCGCTTTCACACCCGCTGCCCACTGGCACAAGAAATTTGCACACAGAAGGAACCATTATTACGGCAGGTCAGAAGCAAACGTGTGGTCGCCTGCCATTTTGTGAATGAGGAGTAATTCTATGAGTCGTTTATTTGGGATTGCCGGAGTACAAATGCAAGTCGTGGCTTTTGATGCACAGGCCACAGTGGATAAAATGGCAGAAATTGCCACCAATTTACTTAAGTCATTCCCGTGGGTGCAGCTGATCATGTTCCATGAATTGGTTGTACCCGGTCTTGACCAGTTCGTTACCTCCCAAGACCGTGATTGGCTGGTGAAAAATTCGGAACCTGTCCCGGGCAGACTCACCGAACGTTTATGCTCCCTGGCATGCGACCTAAACCGTTGGCTCATACCCGGCTCGATGTACGAGCTGGATGGTGACAAACTACATAATACCGCTTTGGTCATATCACCACAGGGTGAGATCGTACGTAAATATCGCAAAATGTTCCCTTGGCTACCCTATGAAGATGGAGTTACGCCTGGAAATGAGTTCTGCGTGTTCGATATCCCAGAGGTGGGGCGTTTTGGTCTTTGCATCTGTTACGATTTGTGGTTCCCGGAGGTCGTACGATCGCTGGTATGGCAAGGAGCGGAAGTCATCCTGCAGCCGACCATGACACCCACCTCAGATCGCGAGCTAGAGCTGGTTATGTGCCGGGCTAATGCCCTATTCAACCAATGTTTCTTTATCAGCGTTAACGGTGTGGGCACATGGGGCGGTGGACGCTCTACTATGATCGATCCAGATGGGCGCATCCTACAGGAAGCTTCCACCAACCAGACCATCCTAACAGAGATGATTGACCTGGATCATTGCACGCGCACGCGTGAATTCGGGACCATCGGTCTAGCACAGACCCTTAAGCAGCTGCGAGATTCTGACCATACCTTCCCTATTTATGAAGATGGCAAACTCGCTAAAGGTAGCTTCGCCGATCTGGGAGTGCTCAAATACTACCGCCAATTGGATGTGGGGGCGAATAATAAGAAATAGTCATTACCGCCCATATTAACCCTCCCCGATGCTCTCCCCAATGTACAGGGGAGGGCATTTTTATAGAAGTTTTCAGTCTCATTAGGTAAAGCGCCATTTACCCCTACTGTTAGTCATCTTCCCTCCATACCTAATACCATAATACCTAGCTGCATGGCTGGCTCATTTATAATTCGGACATTCTTTATCAAATATTAATCAAATATATCTTGACACGATATAATGCGGGCTCTAAAATACGTTATATATAAAATCGGGCAGTTGCAGTTAGGATTGGAGCTATAGATGCGAAAAGTTATTTTTTCCATTCCGATAACCCTGGATGGGTACATTGAAGGACCAAATCGAGAATTGAATTGGGTGATTGCGGATGATGAGCTGCATGACTTCTACACTAAACTGCTTAAAAATGCAGATTTAATCTTATATGGTCGGGTAACCTACGAGCTTATGCTGAATTACTGGCCAACCGCGACATCTGACAGCACTATCCCAGGGAGCATGGTCCGATTTGCAAACACTCTCAATCCAATGTCAAAGGTTGTATTCTCAAGAACTCTGAAAAATGTCGGATGGAATACAAAAGTGGTTGAGGCTCTCAATCCTGGAGAAATCTTGAAAATGAAGTCGGAAGAAGGTCGTGACATATTGCTGGGTGGAGGAGCATCCATCGCCCAGGTTTTTATGAAATATAAGCTGATAGACGAGTTACAACTTGTGATCCAACCCGTCGCCATTGGGAGGGGCAAACCATTGTTCAATGGAATGCACGACATGTTTAAGTTGAATTTGATTTGGAGCCAACCATTCCGTTCCGGCGCAATTGCCCTATGCTACCTTTTGAATGGAGGAGTGGAATCCCACTCATAGGTAACATGAATGTACCCATATGCCTAACGCACCATGCGTATACGGCACCAATCTCGAAAATGCGAGGTTGAAACGTTAATCAACTAACAATTACTGGTATCTGAAAGGAGAATTTCTTATGGCACAAACTGATATTAAAGCTCCTGCTGGAAGACAGGAGATTATCGTCACACGAACTTACAAAGCACCGCGTGAGCTCGTGTATAAGATTGTAACAGATCCAAAACTTATCCCTCAATGGTGGGGACCCAAAATTCTTACAACCACGGTTGAAAAGATGGAGGTGAGACCGGGTGGACAGTGGCGTTTTGTCCAGCGCGATCCCCAGGGTAATATCTTTGCCTTCCATGGGGTTTATCATGAAGCAAAATCACCAGAACTTCTGGTCTCTACCATGGAGTGGGAAGGGATGCCCGGTCATGTTTTACTTGATATCGAGAGGTTTGATGAGCATGACGGCTTGACGATATGCACTTCACGCTCCATTTTCGAAACTGTCAAGGATCGCGATGGCATGCTCCAACAAGGGATGGAAAGTGGGACAAAAGAAACGACAGATCGGATTAACGAGCTGCTTACAAAGACGGAAATGCAAGGAGGCATGAAAGAGACCATGACACACCATGAAGGAGATGGAAGAAGTCTCAAAATTACCCGTGTATTTGACGCACCGTGTGAGAAGGTTTGGCAGCACTGGACCGATCCTAATGAGTATATGTGCTGGGTGGGACCCAAAGATTATTCTACACCTTATGCGAAGTTGGATCTTCGGGTGGGTGGCAAGTATCTCAGCTCTATGCGTGGACCAGATGGTAAGGACATTTGGAGTACGGGCATATATAAGGAAATCATCGAGCCAAACCGGCTCGTCATGACTGATTCTTTTGCTGATGAACATGGCAATATAGTCCCAGCTTCATACTATGGGATGGGCTCGGATTTCCCCATGGAGATGGAAGTGGAAGTGACTCTAGAGGATATCGGGGGTAAGACCAGGATGACTCTGGAGCATTGCGGCTTGCCTGAAGGTGAGGTGATCGAACAGACGAAACAAGGCTGGAATGAATCGTTTGATAAGCTGGCTGAGTGTCTTGGATGAAGTGTAATAAGGAGCATTTTATCCAATATTAAATATTTCCAGACGCCAAATTCATACTCCGCCTTTGGCACCCACCTCGGACAATGAGGGGTTGGAATATCGATGAAATAGTGTTTACCGGTAAACGAAAGGAGTGCTGCATATGGCACAAACTGAAATTGTTGTTCCAGCGAGAACACAAGAGGTAGTTGTTACCAGGATAATCAATGCCCGGCGCGAGGTTGTCTTTAAAACAGTTACTGACCCCCTGCTTATCCCTCAATGGTGGGGACCACGCAGGCTGACCACCACAGTGAATAAAATGAATGTGATGCCAGGTGGTATGTGGAGATTCCTACAGCGGGATAAGGAGGGTAAAGAGTATGGATTCCATGGGGTTTATCATGAGGTGATCTCACCTGAACGGTTAGTCTACACCATGGAGTACGGGGGGTTGCCAGGTAGTGTCACGCTCAATATTGATAAATTCGTGGAGCGGGATGGCAAGACGATCATGACGTCCATCACCATCTTTCAAACCGTGGAAGACCGCGATCAAATGCTGCAATGGGGGATGGAAGAGGGAACGACTGAAATAACAAATCGCTTGAATGAATTGCTTGGTAAAGGGAGCATTCAAGAAAAGATGGAAGCATCAATGATGCACGGAGTAGAAAATAAAGGATGCATAACCGTCACACGCATCCTCGAAGCGCCACGCGAGCGGGTATGGGAACGATGGACCGAACCTGGTCAGTACATGTATTGGTGGGGACCGAAAGATTTTACTGCACCTTACGCCAAGTTCGACCTGCGCCTCGGTGGTAAGTATCTGAGCTGCATGCGCGGCCCGGACGGCAAGGAGTATTGGGATACCGGTACTTACGAGGAAATCAGCAAGCCAAGCAGGATCGTATATACTGATTCTTGGGCAGATGAACATGGAAATGTAGTCCCTGCATCTTATTATGGAATGGACTCAGATTTGCCGATGGAAATGGCAGTCGAAGTGACTCTCGAGGATATTGAGGGCAAGACTAAGCTGACTCTGGAGCATTGCGGTTTACTCGAAGGTGAAATGATCGAGCAGGCAAAACAAGGCTGGAACCAATCTTTCGATAAGCTAGCTGAGTGCCTGGGATAAAATATGTGCAGGAGCATCCACACCCTCTACAATATTGATCCACCCGTTACTCAGGAGGAAATTAGCGCGGCTTCGTTGCAATTCGTGCGCAAGATCAGCGGATATAGCAAGCCCTCGAAAGTAAATGAGGCAGCATTTATGTGCGCGGTGGATGAGATCGCCGCAATTTCCAACAGATTACTCTCAGAACTTGAGACCAATGCACCAGTAAGAGATCGCAGGTCAGTGACTGGTACCCGCAGTTAAGAGATATTGAACGACCTTGCATTGGTAGGTTTGGTGAAAATGTGATGGGCTAAAGAATTCGTCACCGGTGGCATGGACAAAGCTAATATTAAGATCAATCAGCTGCCGGTGACGATGATAATTTCATTACAGCTATAAGGAAGTCATAATAAAAATTTATGTTTTGATTTAATTGATTCATATGGGAGGGAATTATGCGTCAAGTAATCATGTTCAATCTAATTACGTTGGATGGTTATTTTGAAGGACTCAATAAGGATATCACCTGGCACCAAGTGGATGATGAATTCAATGAGTTTGCCATTGAACAATTAAGCTCAACCGATGGTCTGATCTTCGGAAGGGTGACATATCAGCTCATGGCTGCCTATTGGCCAACCCCCATAGCTATTGAAAATGATCCCATTGTGGCTGGCAAGATGAATTCCTTGCCAAAATTTGTGTTCTCAAATACATTCGAAAAGGTGGATTGGAATAACTCCCGGCTAATTAAAGGAGATGCCGTTGAAGAACTGAAGAAGTTGAAACAACAAGCTGGGAAAGACTTATTCATCTTCGGCAGTGCTAATCTTTCCTCGACTTTCACTAAAAATGGTTTGATTGATGAGTATCGGATCATGGTAAATCCGATTGTATTGGGTGCCGGTGTACCGTTGTTCAAAGGAAATGGTGAAATACTCAAGATGAAACTACTTAATAGTAAATCCTTCCACAACGGGAACGTGTTGCTTTACTATCATCCATACGGGAAATGACTTTATGGACATGCAACTGACGAGAATTCCGATAGCAAAAGCAGAGTTGCTGATCCGAAAACCTGCGGATGAAGTCTATGAAGCCTTCATCTATCCCGCCGGTACTACCAAGTTTTGGATCACCAAAAGCCCTGGCAAGCTGGAAGTGGGGAAACATATCCGTTGGGAGTGGGAAATGTACGGTGTCTCAAGCTCGAATGATGTAAAAATACTCGATCCAGCTAAACGCATCCTGCTAGAATGGGGTGCTGCCGAAAAACCAACGGCTGTGGTATGGACTTTCACTCCCCGCACCAATGACACAACTTTCGTATGTATAACCAACTCAGGGTTCTCCGGTGATGGTGATTCGGTAGTGGAACAGGCGATGGGGTCTGCAGCGGGGTTTGAGCTTGGGCTGGCAGGGTTAAAAGCCTATATACAGCATGGAATCGAGTTAAATTTGATCGCTGACCGATTCCCAGATGACATACTAAATCGTAAAAAATCAAATTCCCCAACTAAATAGAGGAGTAATGATTATGACCAATCGGAGCAGCATCCAGGCTCGAAAAGAAAGTGCAGTGGATTTCCTGCAGCTAATAGTTGCAGGCTGTATCCAAGAAGCATACGATAATTACGTAAATATGCATGGCAAACACCATAATATGTACTACTCAGCAGAATTCACCTCCATGAAACAAGGGATGATCGAGAATCATGCTCAATTTCCGAACAAGCGGATAATAGTGAAAAATGTGCTCGGTGATGGAGACCTGGTGGCAGTGCACTCGCATATTGTGATGAATGCAGGTGAGCCCGGGATAGCCGTCGTCCATATCTTCCGTTTCGAAGAAAACAAAATTGTCGAGATGTGGGACGTTGGTCAAACGATACCCTCTATTTCACCCAATCGGATAGGTGCATTTTAAATCGCAGAAAGGGTGAGGAATATAAAAGAAAAAAGTGAATAGAGCTGAAAATTGTTTCGAAAAAAATTCAATTCATGTTCCATAGATATCAGACTTCCTGAGCTCCTGGCGAGTAGCAGTAAAATTATCCGAAATCAAACAAAACCCCCATTCAAAAGCCTGAGAAAAACCTGCCCACAAAAATCGGGGTGAATGCTGGATGTAGATCCCAGAGTGAGCATAAAACTAACGACCAGATATTCGAAATTAGATAAAACCAATCGAAACGAATGCTGATGAGGAGAGGAAGTTGTGCAGGAGAAAAAATCCAGACGATAATCTATCCATGCAATAATATGTAATTACTCACCCATCCCCCCTTTATCCCCCCTTCCCAAACAAATTTTGGGAAGGGGGAAAGAGGCTGGAAAACAGGGATCCGCAGGTGGTTTTCCCTGCGGATCCCTGTTTTCCGATACTCTTCAATCAAATTTATGCAGGTGAGATGAAAATTATGGGTTGGTGAGTAAGTATTATAATATTATAGCACAATTGTTCTAATCTGTAAGAGGTTTCGCGAAAAGTCGGAATAATTTAAGACTTCTCATCTAGCATCTGAAAAATGGTCGAATATAAGCTCATTACGAATGTACGGTTAATTCCCAGAGTATTTTACAGAAATTATCTCCAAGATCAGCTGCGCTTTACCTGAGCGATCCCCATGGATTTCATCATATAAGTATGCACGTTGGAAAGTGGTTATAATAAAGAGCCTTATATAATGGTATTCAACGATAATCTTTTTATTGGTAAGAATAGAAAGCCGAAAAGTGCAATCGCAGGGATAGCCCTGGGATTGACCTTGATTTTCTTCATTGTAGGATGCAGCCCGAGGGGGAGTGAAGCAGTAAATCAGACGATAACCAGCTACCCGAGTGCCACGACGGCCGTACCCAGCATAACCCAAACTGCCGCTGCTACGCCATCTCCCAGCAGCACGCCAGAACCTACTGCAACCACCACAGCAACTATAACCCCGACCAGCACGCCGACCTTACACCCAATGAATATCCTGGCAGCCAGGCAAACAGCTTACCCTGGCAGCAGCATCACTATTGAAGAAACACTGGAACCAGGTGCCAACTATTCACGCTATATTGCCAGCTATGAATCACAAGGGTTAAAAATCTATGGTTTGCTGACCATTCCAGATGGTGAAATGCCAGTGAAGGGGTGGCCAGCGATCGTATTTAACCACGGTTATATCGCTCCACAAGTTTATAAAACGACTGAGCGCTATATCGCCTATGTGGATCAACTGGCGCGGCACGGCTACGTCGTGTACAAGATCGATTATCGCGGCCATGACCGGTCCGAAGGGGAAGCTACAGGAGCCTATGGTGACCCAGGATACACTACAGATGTACTGAATGCAGTTTCATCGTTGAAGGCATTCCCACGGGTGGATGCCCAGCAGATTGGCATGTGGGGACATTCCATGGGAGGGTTTTTAACCTTACGGGCGATGGTTATATCTTCGGATATCAAGGCTGGAGTGATATGG
>Ga0153916_10001195_pt1 | contig 18435 bp, 16 predicted proteins | sample Opewatmetagenome_FD_109642 | JGI IMG/M metagenome (GOLD analysis project Ga0153916, IMG submission 109642) | Freshwater wetland microbial communities from Ohio, USA - Open water 3 Core 3 Depth 4 metaG | ecosystem: Environmental > Aquatic > Freshwater > Wetlands | place: USA: Ohio, Lake Erie... | reverse complement strand
GGGCAGAGAGGCGCGGCATAGGCAGCCAGCAAGTCAGCCCCGATAGCTGAGCCGCCCATCCCAGCAATGAGCACATATTGGATGCCTTGCCAGTCCGGCATACTCAGACTTAAGCCCTGCTGGTAGGCATGCTGAAGCTGGCTGGGCAAGTTTTCGATCTCAGCCAGGTAATTTTGCTTGTCGATTTTTGAGAAGGAAGTGTAATCGTTTAGGTCCATAGTCTATGAGAGGCGAGGTTTGTTGAGATAATATAGTTAAGGTTTTCGGGGGGCCTTTTTTCCCTGAGTTTTGAGTAGATATTGATAGATTTCGCGTCGTGACCAGCCGGATGGGCGAGCGAACATGGCAGCCAACTGTGAAGTAGGCACTCCCTTGATCCGCTGCACTTGCAGCTCTGCGTTCAGGTGTTCTTCGGTCCAGCGTCCTGTTTGGGAGTTATTTCCCGCCAGTACCAGGGTGAATTCACCCCGTGGTGCGTTCTGATTGAAGCGCTCGCATGCCTCGCCAAGGCTGCCGCGGAAAATTTCCTCGAACAGCTTGGTCAGCTCGCGTGCTACCGCAATCTGGCGGTCACCAAGCCCTGCCTGTAAGGCTTGCAGGGAGGCAAGCAGGCGGTGAGGTGCCTCCAGGAAGATCAGGGTATAGGGCAGGCTGGAGATTTGTGTCAGCAGGCGCTGGCGTTCGATTGACTTACGCGGCAGGTAGCCCAGGTACACGAAGGAATCGGTGGGCAAGCCGGATGCCACGAGGGCAGCAATAGGTGCGCAGGCACCTGGGATGGGGCTTACTTTGTGACCAGCCGCCAGGACTGCGCGCACCAGCTCGAAGCCCGGGTCGTTCAAGGCAGGAGTGCCGGCATCCGAGACCAGCGCCACATCACCCTGCTGCAGCTCCTCCAGCACTTGTTCAAGGCGCACCAGCTTGTTGTGCTCGTGGTACGCTAGGCTCCGGGTATGAATGTCATAGCGCTGTAGAAGCTTACCGGTTTGGCGCGTGTCTTCAGCTGCAATCAGGCGCACTTCCCGCAAGATACGCAGGGCGCGGGCGCTGATGTCCTCCAGATTCCCAATCGGGGTGGCCACCAGGTAAAGCGTGCTCATGGCAATGCCCAGGTGAGCAAATCCAGGCTGAGACTGAAATTGTTCGGGTCTACCTTCTCCAGGAGCGCCCTGCCATACCGTCCCTCGTCTGTGGTATAGCATAGATAAGTGCCAATCGACAGGCTCTCCACAGCTACAGGGGCCGAGCTCATGCCAGCCGACTGGCAATTGGCAAGCGTAGGTTCCTGGTTGCCATATACGCCGATCATCGTCTGACCCTGTGGGGTCAGCCAGTGGTAATGGTCGGTATCCACCTGGTATATAAGGTCTTCATTGGCATGGTTCAGAGTTAGGCTATCCAGGTCGATGGCGTCACCCGGGATGGGTGAAAGCTTGCCACTTACCTGTCCAAGTGGCGTAGCCGTGGGGGTTGCCAGATTGGTTGGGTTAGCTGTGGCAGTAACTTCTCCTGTAGGTGTTGCTGTACCACCCCGATTTTCAGCCACGATGATCCGCACCCAAAAGGGTGCATCTCCATTGGGGCCGATACCAAATAGTCCCCCGTTTGGGCTGCTTAGCTTCCAATTGCCCTGGTACGTGCCGGGAGCCTGTGGGGCGATCATCTCGACGGATATTTCGACGCTTTCAGCCGGTAGGACAGTGCCTTGTAATGGCACCGTTTCGGGGGCTCCCATACGATCGCCATAGAAGAAGCTGGCGGAATAATATGTCGTCCAGGTGCATGTGCCTATGTTCAGTAGCTTCCAGGTTTTGATATAACTCTGTCCGGGCTGAATCAGGCTGTCATCCGGGATGGTGATGTCGATTGGGTTACCTGCGGCTGCCTGATTGCATAGTGCAGCTGGGGTCGTGGTTTTGATCAGCTCAGCGGGTGGGGATGTCAGATGTGGGGTAGTCAGCAGGATGGAGGGGGCCTGGGTCAGTCTGGTTGTAGGGGAGGGGGTGTCTGCCAGAGCAGTGGTTGTGGCTGGGCTGGCTGGCTGTGCGGTCAGCATGGCTGCGATAGTTTGGTAGACCTGGGTCAGGTTTGGAGTGGAGGTGCTCACGGGTAGATTACCGGAAGAGATGCGCGTAATAACTTGCCACAGCAGGAAGATGATCACTGCTGCTACGACCAGCCAAATCACCGCGGTCAATAGGCTGAACCGGACGGGAGTGCGATTCGTGACGGTCATATAGACTGCCTGCTAATTCTGTATCTGCAGGCGGTTTGCCAGGATGCGTGCAATCTCACGCGCCGCTTCAGGATGGGCTGCCTGGCGACAAGCCTCAGCAGCTAGCTCACGTTGCTTTGGGTGAGATATCCAGGCCTGTAGTGCGCTGACGATATAACTGGTTTTAGGTGCCCAGACACCCACCCCCTCGGAGATAACATAATCGACATTACCATCCTCCTGTCCAGGCAAGCGGCTGTATAGGATCATGGGTAAGCCGGCATTGAGTGCTTCGCTGATCGTGCCCGGGCCTGCTTTCGTGACCAGGATGTCAGAAGCTCGCATAAAGTCTGGCATCTCGTGCACGAAGCCATAGATCAAAGTCTTCATTGGCCACTGTCGGGTCTCCAGACGTTGTTTAAGTTCTGCATTTCGTCCGGCAATCACGATCAAGGTGATCGGTAGGTTGGAATCTGCGATCGCCAGGGCTGTCTTCTCCAACGGACCCATGCCCTCGCCCCCGCCAACCAGCAGCACCACAGGTCGGTCTTGAGGCCACCCCAGCTTCTCACGAAGAGACATTTTATCGCCGACGGGCTGGCAGAAGCGGTCTGCCACTGGCAATCCTACAACTTTCACCTGTTCCGGACTGAGACCTGAAAAGAGGGCACGCTGGCAAGCTGCATCCGTTGGCACAAAGCATAGATCCACATCTTTGTGATACCACAAGGCATGCGTTGTGACTAAGTCTGTGACAACCGTGATGAAGGGTTCATGGTGCTTTCCGAGTGCATGCAGGAATGGGTCGTTGGCTAATGGGTGTAAACAAACGATCATATCGGAAGGATATTTATTGAGCACCTTGCGCAGGTTGCGGCGTACATAGGGGTAAGCACTCTCGACAATCACCCGTGCTCGGCGGGTGCCATTGCTTATCCGGTAGCTAAACCCCCATACTTCGGGGAAGCGCACCATATACGGGTACCACTTTGGCAGATAATTCAAAGGGCGTGGGGCGATATCCAGGAAGATATCCACCATTTGGGTGGATATGTAGTCATTAAACTCGAGCCTTAGGGCTTCGATGATGGCTTCAGTAGCACTGCGGTGACCACCGCCAGTATCTGAAAACAAGAATAGGATATGAGGGCGCCTGGAAGGGTGATCAGTCATTGGGGGAAACGGTGGCATCAGAGTGAGGTGAAATGGACTTCACTCTACGAGCAAGCTGGCGACGAGGCAATAAGACCCGCCGCCCACAGCTCAGGCATTCCAAGCCTATATCTGCACCCAGCCGGACCACCTTCCATTCATTACCTCCGCAGGGGTGGGGTTTGCGCAAACGAAGAATATCATCCAGCCGTAAATCGGGCAGCATGAGGGCATTATAACATGCAGGTGTATTAACTCTGGATGGTATAATCTCTGCCTAAGGAGCTTCCCCGTGACACTTGGTTTTCTACCATCCCTGCCTCAGCTAATCACCTACATTATCATTTTACTTACTGCTTTTCCGGTGCATGAGTTCGCCCATGCCTGGACAGCTAATTATTTTGGGGATGATACACCACGTGCCAATGGCCGTCTGACGCTCAACCCTTTAGCACATCTCGACCCCATCGGTGCGCTCTTGATGATCGTCGTTGGTTTCGGATGGGCAAAACCCGTTCCAATCAACCCGTACGTGCTGCAGCGCCGCTCACGAGCCGCCACCATGTTGGTTTCACTGGCAGGCCCTATGTCCAATCTATTGATGGCGATAGTGGCTTCGGCGTTCTTCCGGGTCGGATTGGTCTCGACCAGCAATATCAGGATCGTATCTGGGGAGATCCTGCCTAACATTCCCCTCTTTTTATTTCTTTTCGTCAGCGTCAATCTCTGGCTGATGCTGTTCAACCTGATTCCATTATCTCCTTTGGATGGTGAGAAAGTCCTGGATTACTTTTTACCCCCCTCAGGGGTCCGCTTCTTGGAAAGCATTCGACCTTATGGACCGATGATCCTAATGGTCATCTTGTTTGTATTACCTTTAGTAGGCATCGATGTGATCGGGAAAGTCATCCAGCCAGTTTTTAGCTTACTGACACGTCTGTTGATAGGTGCTTGAAATAAGTGCGTATCCTGTATCGCATACGCCAATTTGGGCGAGCATTTTCGACGCATACAAGTCTCCTTGGGCTTGATGGCGCTCAGAGGCGATTAAACCCGGAGCAGTGGGAGCTTTTTACACAATTGCAACCCAGTGAGCAAGGTCATGCGGTCGCAATGTACCTAAAGCTGCTCGAGCAAGGAGAAATTCAGCCTGATCTGCTAGTAGCGGCTTTGTTGCATGATATTGGTAAGCTGCGCTACCGAATGAAACCACTGGAGCGGGCAATGGTGATCCTGGTCAGGGCCGTTAATTCAAATCAATCACAGCGCTGGGGGAGCCTGCCACCCGCTGGGTGGGAAAGTCTGCCTGGTTGGCGGAAGGCATTCATCGTGTCAGAGCAGCACCCTGCTTGGGGGGCTGAGATGGCTCGCCATGCAGGGGCGACCCCGCTGACGGAAACATTGATCCGCGAGCACCATCACCCGCACGGTCACGAAGCGAATTCTATCGAGAACAGCCTGCTAAGCAAGCTGTGGGTTGTTGATAACGAAAGTTAGTTGAGGTATAAGATGACCATACAGATCACCATCATTGGTACAGGGCAGATAGGGGCATCCATCGGTCTGGCACTGGGAGAGCACAAGGATCTATTTATACGGGTGGGGCATGATAAAGACCTCCGGGTCGCCAACCAGGCCAAGGACATGGGCGCGGTAGACCGGGTGGATCTCAACCTGCCAAACTCAGTAGAAGGGGCACAGATAGCAATCTTGGCGTTGCCCTTGGACCAGATTCGGGATACCCTCAAATTTATTGCACCAGATTTATCGGAAGAAGCGGTCGTCATGGATACCGCCCCGGTGAAGAGCGTAGTGCTACAATGGGCTAAAGAATTACTCCCACCCAACCGCTACTATATCGGGCTGACCCCCGTGCTTAACCCGGCTTACCTGGATACCCCTGGTTCAGGCGTCGAGGCTGCCCATGCAGACTTATTCAAGAATGGCATGATGGCAATTTTATCTCCCCAGGGTGTGCCATCGGAAGCCATCAAGCTGGCGACTGATTTCTGTCACCTCTTGGGTGCCGAGCACCTGTTTATGGATCCCGTTGAGCTGGATAGCATGATGGCAGCCACACATATCTTGCCTCAATTGATCGCGTCTGCATTCCTCAATACGACCGTGGATCAGCCCGGCTGGTACGAGGCACGTAAGCTAGCCGGTCGCCCATTTGCTGCTGCGACTGGCGCAGCCACACAGTTCGGGGAGGCTAATTCACTCTCCGGTCAGGCAATCTCAACCCACGAACATCTGGTACGATGGATCGATGCTTTGATGGAGAATTTATACACACTACGCCAGCTGGTCGCTTCAAAAGATGCCGATAAGCTCCTTACGGAGCTGGCGCGTGCCAGGGTTGGGCGTGAAAAATGGTTGGAGGATAGAAAAACAGCCAATTGGGCTGCCACTGAAAGTGCCCCAAACGTTAACCTGACAACGGCAAAGGAAGTCTTTTCACGGATGTTCACCTTCGGTGGTGGGCGCAAACCAAAACCACCCAAGTAATTCACACAAACGCTTTGGTAACTCATCGTTAGCGAGGAAACTAATGGTCAATAAACTGCAATGGATCCAGGATGAACTTCAAAAACTGAAAGATGACGGACTATATAACCGCATTCGCACACTCAGCTCACCTCAGGGCGCCTGGCTGGTGGTGGATGGCAAACGGGTGCTCAACTTTTGCTCGAACAACTATTTGGGACTGGCAAATCACCCGCACATTGTCCAAGCCGCTCAAGAAGCGGTGAGTAAATATGGGGTCGGTCCGGCTGCAGTGCGTTCCATTGCCGGTACCATGGACTTGCACCTGGAGTTAGAACGCCGGCTGGCCGCCTTCAAAGGGGTTGAAGCTGCGATTACATTTCAATCCGGTTTCACCGCCAACTTGGGCACGATCCCAGCCCTGGTGGGCAAAGATGATGCAGTATTTTCGGATGAGCTCAACCATGCCAGCATCATCGATGGCTGCCGGCTCTCGGGCGCCAAGATAATCCGTTATGCTCACTGCAACCCTCAAGACCTGGACCGTGTGCTGACCGAGGAGCGTTCAAAATATCCACGAGCGATAGTCATCACAGATGGAGTCTTCAGCATGGATGGCGACATCGCCCCACTGGATAAAATCTACGAGGTCGTCCAAAAGTATGAGGCCATCTTGATGGTGGACGATGCGCATGGAGAAGGTGTGATTGGTAAGGGTGGACGCGGCATCGTGGACCATTTTGGCCTGCATGGTAAGGTGGATGTCGAGGTGGGCACACTCTCCAAAGCGTTTGGCGTAGTTGGAGGGGTATCCGCCGGCAACCCGGTCGTGGTCGAGTGGCTGCGCCAACGCGGACGCCCATTCCTTTTCTCCTCGGCGATGACTGTGCCGGATGTAGCCGCCTGCCTGGCCGCATTAGATATCCTGGAAGGGTCCACCGAGCTGGTGGATAAGCTCTGGGATAACACCCGCTACTTTAAAGCTGAGGTGCGTAAGTTGGGTTTTGATACCGGGTTAAGCACCACACCGATTACCCCGATCATGCTGGGAGAAGCTCCGCTGGCCCAGCAGTTCAGTCGTGAGCTGTTCGAGGCAGGTCTGTTCGCCATGTCGATCGGCTTCCCCACCGTTCCCAAGGGAAAAGCGCGCATCCGCGTGATGATTTCAGCGGCGCATGCCAGGACGGACCTGGACAAAGGCTTGGAAATCTTCGCTATGGTCGGTCGTAAGTTGGGTGTGATAAAGTAGGGATATCTAAATGTACAAATAAGGGCGGATGCTGTCCGCCCTTATTTATCACTTACTTATTGATCATGATGGACTGGTTTTGACTGCCAGCCAGTCTCTTATTCTTTAAATGGATCGAAGGCCGGGTTCGTGCCTGCCCAGATGCAGCTCGGTCGCCCATCCAGGTTGCAGGCAGACCCATGGCTGCAGCGGTGAGCCAGGATGCGCCCAGGTTGGTCAGGCAAGTGCTCGGGGGGGTAAACGAGCTGGGCTTGTAAGCCTACCTTTTGATCCACATGCTGGCAATATTGAACCTTCAGGGTTTCCCAAGTTTTTTCGGTCATCCATTAACTCCGCTAAGCATTTAGTATACCCTGAACTTTTAACCTAGCAAAGAGTAATCCATAATAACTGATACTCTCTCACCGTATTTCTCTTGATAAGCAGGTTATGGTATATTTATCTTTTCGATTATCAAGCCAACTTATTGTATAATCAATGCATTCCTTTTTTGGAATTGATCTTTTAATCGATGATGGAAAGGAGGCGAATTTAAACAAAGACCGTTGATAATCTTTTATCCAAACGGAACAATTTTTACCTAAATCTAGAGGAGAAGAGAAAGATGAAACACAACAAGTTATATATATTGGTGGCGTTTTTTGTGCTATCCAGCATGATCCTGGCAGCTTGCGCCACCCCAGCCACCCCGACCGCGGTAGTTACTGAAGCACCTGTAGTAACTGAACAGCCGGTTGTGACCGAGGCACCAACTGCAGTACCACCCACTGAAGTACCCACCGCAGTACCGACTGCAGCACCAACATTTGAGGGATTCTCACTCAGTGCTAAGGATTGTACCTATGGTGGTGAGTTTTCAAGCATTGAGGCCGTGGATGAGCTAACGGTGAAGTTTACCTTGTGCTACCCAGACCCGGCATTTCTAGCCAAAATAGCCTTCTCGGCATTTGCTATCCATTCCGCTGACCAAATCGCGGCAACGGGTGGTGGCGGTACCGAGCTGCTCGAGAACCCGATTGGCACTGGTCCTTACATGCTCAGCGAATGGAAGAAGGGTGATGAGATCATCTTTACCCAGAATCCGAATTTCCGAGGTGAGGCTGCCAAGACCCCGACGCTGGTCTTCCGCTGGAGCTCTGAAGCTGCCCAGCGTCTACTGGAGCTTCAATCGGGCACCGTTGATGGCATCGATAACGTTGGTCCGGCAGATTTTGACACCGTAAAGAATGACCCGAATCTCCAATTACTCAATCGAGAAGCTCTTACCACCTTCTATGTTGGTATGAACAATACCTTCAAGCCTTTCGATAATGAGAAAGTCCGCCAGGCAGTTGCCATGGGTATTGACCGCCAGCGTATCGTAGATAACTTCTACCCGCCGGGTTCTTCAGTGGCAGAATACTTCACCCCCTGCACCCTCCCCAATGGCTGCGTGGGCGATCCGTGGTATAAATTTGACGTTGTGGCAGCCAAGGCCTTGCTCACTGAAGCTGGTTTTCCGAATGGGTTCGACACCACCATCACCTATCGCGATGTCGTGCGTGGCTATCTACCGCAACCAGGTGTGGTTGCTCAAGATATCCAGGCACAGCTAAAGGCAAACCTGAATATCAACGCCACGATCGTAGTGATGGAGTCGGCCGCCTACCTGGATGCAACCTCAGCAGGAACAGTCGGAGGTTTGCACTTGCTGGGTTGGGGTGCTGACTTCCCAGACATCGTCAACTTCCTGGATTATCACTTCGGTTCAGGCGCATCGAAGCAATTCGGTGACAAATGGCCAGATATTACTGATGCTCTGTCGAAAGGTGCGCAACTAGCAGATAATGCTGCCCGCGAGCCGTTCTACGTCACCGCTAACAACGCCATTCGCCAGCATGTACCCATGATCCCTGTTGCACACGGTGGTTCTGGTGTCGCTTACAAAGCCGCTGTGGAAGGTGGACAAGCTAGCCCACTTGGTAACGAAGACTTCTCTGTTATGTCAATCTCCGGACAGGATACATTCGTCTGGATGCAGAACGCGGAGCCTATCTCGCTGTATTGCGCAGATGAAACCGATGGCGAGACTTTACGTGCCTGCGAACAGATCAATGAGTCGCTTTATAAATATCAGTTGGGTGGTGTAGCTTCTGAGCCCAACCTGGCGACTGCCTGTACGCCGAACACAGAGTTGACTGAGTACACCTGCACTCTCGGTGCGGGCATCAAATTCTCTGATGGATCAAGCTTGGACGCCAATGACGTAACCACGTCGTTAATTGCTCAATGGGATGCTTCAAGCCCCTATCATGTGGCTCGCACGGGTACTTTTGAGTACTTCAATGCTTTGTGGGGTGCTTTTGTGAATGCACCACCACCAGCTCCATAAACTCGACAACAAACTTTTTTCTTCTGATCCCCGGTGGAGAGTATCCCCCTCCACCGGGGACATCTCTGAACGATGTTTACTTATATCCTGAGGCGCATCTTGTCGAGCATTCCGGTCCTTTTCGGAATCTTGGCAGTCACCTTTATTCTTGCTCGGGCGATCCCAGGCGACCCATGCCGCGCCATGTTGGGTGAAAAAGCCACTCAGGCGGTTTGTGACCAGTTTATCCACCGGCATGGCCTGGATAAGCCGATCCTGACCCAGTTTAGGATCTATGTTACTGAAATTGCGCGTGGCGATTTTGGAGAATCTTTGCGCTACGGGAAACCAGTGACAACTTTGATGAGCGAGCGCTTGCCGACCACGCTGGAGCTGACCTTTGCGGCCATGGGTTTCAGTATTTTCGTGGGAATCCCGCTGGGGATCATCTCAGCGGTACGGCAGAATTCCTTTGTCGATATCGGTACGATGGTTGTGGCGAATATTGGTATATCGATGCCTGTATTCTGGCTAGGATTGATGCTGGCATATGTATTTGCTTTATTGTTGAGGGGTACACCTTTCCAATTACCGCCGTCTGGGAGGCTTTCTCCAGGTCTATCTCCCGATCCGTTTTACGTGGTATGGGGATTGCAAGTTACTTCGCAAGGTTTATTGGGCGTCCTGAATTTTATTAGCCGACTTAATATGCTGAATGCGATCCTGATTGGCCGCCTGGACATCTTTTTGGACGCTTTAAAGCACATCATCTTACCAGCAGTAGCGGTAGGGACCATACCACTGGCGCTGATTGCACGCATGACCCGTTCCAGTATGCTGGACGTTTTAGGGACGGATTACATGCGTACCGCACGTGCCAAGGGTGTACCGCGTTACACGCAAGTAATGAAGCATGGTTTACGCAATGCCCTCTTACCTCTGGTGACCATCATTGGGCTATCGCTGGGCAGCTTTTTAGGGGGGGCAGTGCTTACTGAAACGATCTTCAACCTCTCTGGAGTGGGGCGTATTTTATACGATGCCATCACGGCACGGGATTACATTATCGTCCAATCTTTCACGGTAGTAATTGCCATCTTTTTCGTAGTTTTGAATCTCATTGTTGATATTTCATATTTATATCTTGACCCGCGCGTTCGGTTGGAGTGATCACTTATGAGTGAGCTTACGAAAAGTGAAACGCCCGGTCAGGTCAGAATACTGGACGCAGAAAGGTTAAGCACACAGAAACCGGTTACCCTGTGGGGGACTGCCAGGAAACGGCTGTTTAAACGTAAATCGGCAATTTTGGGGATTGTTATTCTGGGCTTGCTAGCGCTCGTGGCGATCTTTGCACCCTTGTTAGCGCCGTACCCACCTGACCAGGTCTTGATTGGTATTGAAAATGTGAAGGTAAGACAGGCCCCTTGCATCCACATCTTTGGCTGCCCGGCTGACCAGCCTCAGCATATCATGGGTATTGATGGTAATGTGCGTGACGAGTTCAGTCGTGTGATTTTTGGCGCTCGACTAAGCTTGATCATTGGCTTCACCTGTGTTACGTTTGCAATCATTATTGGGACGATACTTGGGGCCTTGGCGGGCTATCTCGGGGGCTGGGTGGATAACGTGATCATGCGCTTCATGGATGTGCTGCTGGCTTTCCCGTCCCTTTTATTGGCTATTGCCATTGTCACTATCCTGGGTCCCGGGCTGATAAACGCACTGTTGGCAATTGGTATTGTCTCCATCCCGGCGTATGCCCGCGTGACGCGTTCAGCAGTGCTTTCTACCCGGGAAATGGAATTTGTGGCTGCCTCACGTGCATTGGGCGGAAGCACACTCTATATCTTGTTCGGGCGGATCTTGCCGAACTCGATGACACCCCTGATCGTACAGGGCACTTTGGGGATTGCCACTGCCATCCTGGACGCAGCCGCATTATCTTTCTTGGGGTTAGGTGCCCAACCGCCAACGCCAGAATGGGGCTCCATGCTGAGTGCGGAACGTAATCAAGTGTTCACCGCACCATACTTGGTCTTCTACCCCGGACTCGCCATCATGTTGGTGGTGCTATCGTTTAACTTATTGGGTGACGGACTGCGCGATGCACTCGACCCACGCCTGGCGATGCAAACCAAGTAATTGCAGTACTGAATCACCAGATTTTTTGAGATTTTCTTTACTTCCTTCCTCCCTGAATATTTACTAATAAGCTATGCCATTTTGGGTTTTCATAAGCAGACTATCCGAGAAATCTTAATCGGTTAAGCGGGAATTTAAGGACGATATCACTTCGGGGAAAGTACTTTAATATAAGACCACACCCGCAATTAGCACCATGCACCGCATCCATGGGAGTGTATTTGTCTATCTAAAATGGGGATGATATCGACGAAGAAGATGTGGTGGAATACGGAGTAATTGAAATAGAGAGTAAATCGAAACGGAGATTTTATCTCTTCCAATCCGTGTTTATATCAATTTTTTGCCAATCGGAAAAGGCTGGAGCAAGATCGTCCACACGATCCTGGCGAATCATTACAAGAAAACCATTCCAATCATCACAACTACCCAAACAGTAATTCTCATATCTAGCCAATGCTGTCGGATCAACCCACTTCATATGTCCTGGATAATGCCAAATCATGACAGATGGTTGTAGAGTCTCTACTAAGTATTGAAAATCGGATTTTCCGTACGGTATACGCGGATCACCGTGTTTTGCGATATAGGCATTGGTAAGCCCCAAAGGGTCAATGAAGGAGTTATCAATTAAATGGTAGGAGATATAACCGATAGCTTCGGCACTGATTACATCGGTTTTGTTTACGACAGGAGCCAACCGCCTTGAAACTTCAGAATATGTGTTTGAGTTTTCCTGATACTTTGGATTAAACTCTGGCTGGTAATTAACAAATACGTTAGTGGTTTGTAGGAACGGCAGCGTGACAAAAGCCGCTGCAAATATGATGGACAATGCATTATCACCGATCAGGACAATTAAAAGTATCGCGTACAAGATACCATATTGTGCGAGTAAGCGATGGTTTCCCATCCAATCTCCACCATTCCGGGCCATTACGAAAACTGAAAACAAAAGACCGCTAAGGCAAAACAGCAAAATCTCATTTGATTTTCGGTTCAGTGTCCGGATACGACTGAGAACGAAAACCCCACCAATAGCCAGAATAACAAAATATACATTCGCCTTGACAAACCCGATGACGTATTGAAAAATTGGAAGCGCTAACCCAGGCAATAAACTGACAGGGAATGTCTTTGCAATAACTGAATTTGGCAGTAAAGACCCATACATAAAATATCGGTACACCGTTACCAACACGACAAAACTGCCTAGAATGCTTAAACCACAACCGATCTTTCGTACGGACTTATATTTGTAGTAAACAAGCCCAAGAATCAGCAAACCAAAAAACAAACCCTCTGGTCGAGTCATAAAGAGAAAACCTGCAAAAACATAAGCACGTTTTAGATGTCCATTGCAGTACCTGTAAATAATTTCGACCAGCAGGAAAGTATATAATGACACTTCAAGCCCGTTTGTTGCGGAAAATAAAAATTCTGAGCTTGTTAATAATAGTATTGCTGCCAGCGTCCCCGCAAAGTGGGTTGTTCCAAGAATTGGACCTAATTGCCATAAGCGGAAGCAAGCTAAAAACAATAAAACCAGTGATAACAGTAGAGCAGTCTGCTCTATTGAAATGTTAAACAGCCGGTTTACAACGGCCAGAAGCACAGCCCATAACAGATTTGTGATCCCTTCAACTCTTTCACCAAGGTTATAGACTAGCATTCCATAGTGGGCGAGTTGATAGGCATATCGGAAAGAAATATAAGCATCGTCAATGAGAGAATAACGAGTACCGCTAATAATTGCAATAAAAACCGCAATTAATAAAATAAGGCTGGGATATTTTGTTCCAAGGCTTCTGAATCTTGAGGGAATTAATTGCATTTTTTTCGATCTTTTCTTAGAAGGTCAAAAAAAAAGAAATGGGATTTTTGTGCGGAGGTCGACTATATCAGTATATCCTATTATACCTACCCATTGAGTGTTTACACTCGATGCCCTACAATTTACTTGTTGGATCAATTCTTAACCATATTGGCCGATTATCCGGATTTATTCTGTATAATAATGCGTTGGCGCAATATGGACCCTGATAGGAAAATCACTCATGAGATTATGGATTAAGTTAAAGCAATATCCTAAAATCGGTTTGGTTATTTTAGCTTATGTGGCCTTCATCGCACTTGGATTGCCAGATGGCTTATTAGGGGTGGCTTGGCCTTCGATCCGGGCAAGTTTTTCCATCCCCGTGGACGCGATTGGCTTGCTGCTTTCAGCAGCTGTGGCAGGTTACCTGACCTCTAGTTTTTTAAGCGGCCCATTGGTTGCGCGTTTGGGCGTTGGTAATGTTCTGGCGGCGAGCTGTGCCATGACTGGGGTGGGTCTGATTGGCTACACACTGGTCCCGGCGTGGTGGATGATGGTTCTGCTCGGTGTTTTAGCTGGTCTGGGGGCAGGTGCGATTGATGCCGGACTCAACACCTATGTTGCCGCGTATTTTAGCGAAGGGTTGATGCAGTGGCTGCACGCGAGCTATGGGATTGGCGCGACGCTTGGTCCAATTATCATGACTGTTACACTGACAACTCTGAATTCATGGCGAGTGGGCTACAGTGTGGTGGGGGGCTTCCAGCTCGTACTGGCAGCTTGCTTTATATTGACCCTGCCAATTTGGAAGCAAAAAGAAGCTCCTGCCGAGAGTATCGTACCCAAACGCCTGACAGATTACAAAACGCCTCTAAGTAAAACAGTACGCCAACCTATCGTATGGTTAAGCGTATTGCTATTTTTCCTGTATACCGGCTCTGAAGGCTCGTTGGGGACGTGGGCTTACACTCTGCTTGTAGAGTCGCGTGGCATCCGTCCAGAAGTTGCCGGTCTGTGGGCAGGCAGCTATTGGGCTACCTTCACCGTGGGCCGGGTTGTGGCTGGTCTGTATGCCAGACGGGTGGGCGTCAATCTCTTGGTTCTGGGTAGCCTGGTTGCGGCATTACTGGGAGCCGTGATATTGTGGTGGGATCCAACCGACATGGCGAATCTGGTTGCAGTGGCAATGATTGGTTTTGCAATTGCTCCCATCTTTCCAGCACTGATGTCTGGAACCAGCCAACGCGTGGGGGTGCACTATGCCGCCAACACAATTGGCATGCAAATGGCTGCCGGCGGCTTGGGATTAGCATTTATCCCTAGTGTGGTTGGGATTCTAGCCCGATATGTTTCGCTGGAGGTCATCCCTGTTTGCTTGATGGCGTTGTTTATTGGGTTGTTAGGGCTGTATGCGCTGGCTGTGAAGTCTGGATCGAAAGATTAAACACTTTTCGCGTTGTGCGTGCCACATCGAGCTCCTGGTCAGAGCCATCTAGCACTTCCGCCTCACGGATTATCAGCACGATAAACCTCTCTCTAAGAAATTTTGGAAGAACCTTTGACATTCTGCTTTAGCGCGACTAAAATGAGACCATGTTGCAGGAGGCTAGATGAGTGCCTGGCCGGGTAAATTTGTCATTGGATTGACAGGTAATATCGCCACCGGTAAAAGTGTGGTCAGAAAAATGCTTGAACATTTGGGTGCCTATGGCATTGATGCAGATGCCTTGGGTCATCGTGCCATTGCCAGGGACGCACCAGGCTATCAACCGGTGCTGGATACCTTTGGGAAGTGGATCCTGGCTCCGGATGGGCAGATTGACCGTGCGAAGCTGGCGCATGTGGTATTCTCGGACCCTGATGCACTTGTTCAGCTTGAGTCAGTTGTTCATCCACTGGTACGCCAGGCTGTAGATATTCTCATCAGGCGTTCCTCTCAAAAAGTGATCGTCGTTGAAGCCATCAAGTTGTTGGAAGGGCCTCTGCGCCAGGCATGTGATACGATCTGGGTTACCTATGCCAAGAAGGAAGCTCAGATTTCACGCCTGACCCAAAAACGGGGTATGAGTGCTGCTGTGGCTCATCAACGCGTAAATTCACAGCCAGCCCAAACCGAGAAAGTTAAAGCAGCTAATACGGTTATTTACAATGAAGGTTCTTTCGAAGAAACCTGGAATCAGGTAACAAAAGCCTGGCAAGAGCTCTTCCCGACCTATGAGACAGGCGTTATCAAGCCAATTACAGCTCCCAAAGGGGTTATGCTGGTGGAAAAAGCGAGGCCGCGCCATGCTGCAGAGATTGCCTCCCTCATCAGCCGCCTTAGCGATGGCAAGAAAAAACCCACCAGCGAAGATATTATGGCAGCTTTTGGTGAGAAAGCCTTCTTATTCCTCAAATTGGATGGTGAACCGGTTGGGGTCGTTGGCTGGCAAGTGGAAAACCTGGTTGAACGCACAGATGATGTGTTCATCGAGCCGGGCCAATCACTATCCAATGCGATGCAGGCTTTGCTGGGCGAAATTGAAACGACCTCCCGCGATTTACAATGTGAAATCGCATTATTATTCTTACCCCCTGAATTATCCAATCAGGTAGATGTGTGGTCTTCACTTGGGTATGAAAAATGCACCTCTGCTTCCTTAGGCGTACGTGCCTGGCAAGAAGCTGCTCAAGAAACAATGGGAGAAGGGGAATCCATATTCTTCAAGCAGCTACGGAAAGATCGCGTGCTGCGACCAGTCTAGGTCGCCTGAATTACGGTGGATGTTTAACCATGCTGGGTGAGTTCGATGAAAGAGAACAAGCAAAGATACTGATGGACCAAGGCTCCTGTGGAAAACCTGATTCGTTATCTGATTGAAAACCTGGGTTTTATTTTTGAACGGCTCAATTGGTCGAGCATCATCGACCTGGCGATCGTCACGCTGATATTTTTTGGCCTTCTGATATTATTGCGTGATACCCAAGCCGTGGTTTTACTGCGGGGTATCCTTGTGCTGGTTGTGCTGAGTAGCTTATTGAACAGTACTGCGGTGCTACCTGCGTTTTCCTGGTTGGTGCGGACAACTTCGCCTGCCCTTGTCCTGGCAATCGTGGTCATATTCGCACCCGAGATACGCCGCGGGCTGGAGCGTTTGGGCAGGGCAGGCTTTATATTCGGCAATGGAAAAGCTTCTCCCGGGATGCAAAAATCAATCTCAGCGGTAGTGAATGCCGCCGTTCGCCTTTCCGACCGCCGCCATGGTGCGTTGATCATCCTACAGCGACTGGATAATTTGGAGGAATATGTCCAAACCGGAGTAAAGATTGATGCTCAAGTAACTCCGGAATTGATTCTGCAAATCTTTTATCCAAACACACCCCTGCATGATGGTGCAGCCATCCTGGAAGGGTCACGTATGGTAGCTGCCGCATGCGTCATGCCACTTTCTGCCAGTGGTGTGTTGGCACATACCCCTGATCGGCAATTAGGCCTGCGCCATCGGGCCGCTCTGGGTATCTCTGAGGTAAGTGATGCTGTAGTGGTCGTCGTATCCGAAGAGAGCGGGACGATTTCAGTGGTGCATAACGGGAGGATGATCCGACGCCTGGATACTGATCGATTGGAGAATATCTTAAAGGCTTTTTTCAGTCCCGATGCACAACGTCAAGGATTAGCCGACATATTAAAGGGTATTTATCCAAGTGGGAAGAAACCCGGAGGAGAGGTCCATTAAGTGAAAATCCTGCGTTGGGTGGCGAAAAACATTGGTACGCTACTGACCGCCTTTATCCTGGCAGTTATCGTTTGGGTGTCAGCAGTTATCGCCTCTGATCCGAATGAAACGCTTCCCTTGGAGCGCTCAGTACAGATTGAGATTATTGGTCAGGATCCCAACTTGCAGATCATGGGCGATGGGTCGCGTGATATCACTCTGGTCCTCAGGGCACCTACTTCGGTATGGACCACGCTGAATAATGACCCGCAATCGGTGCGCGCATGGGTGGATTTATCGAACCTCGGGCCAGGAGTGCATGATGTCCCAGTTCAGGTACAGATCACCCCACACCTTGTCCGGCTGGTCAGCCAGGACCCGGAATTCCTCTCCATCAGCCTCGATACCATTATTATCCAGGTCTTTCCAGTGAATCTAATCGTCAAGGGTGACCCACCCGTTGGTTATCAGGCTCAAACTCCCTTATTGGATCCCTCTGAAGTGACGGTGACAGGTCCCGAGTCCCTGGTATCCCTGGTCAAGGAGGTGCGTGTGACCATGGATATAACCAATGCCAATCAAATTCTCGTAAAGGACGAGACACCGCTTATTCTCGACGCGGAAGGTCGTGTTATCAGTGGGCTGACCGTAACGCCGGGCTCGGTCTCGATTACCCAACCGATCACGCTCCTGGGAGGCTACCGCTATGTGATTGTCCGGGCAATCTCGGCCGGGCAAGTAGCTAGCGGCTACCGGTTGACCAATATATTTGTCTCACCCGTCGGAGTGGTTGTTTTTTCCTCCGATCCGCAGTTGGTGAATAACTTGCCTGGTTATGTGGAGACCCAATCCATCGATTTAACCGGTAAAGAGGACGATTTTGAGACCCTGGTGGATCTGAACCTCCCTGCTGGGATTTCAATCGTCGGGGATCCTAAAGTTTTGGTTCAGGTCAGCATTGCTGCGATCGAGTCAAACCTGGCAATATCGCTGCCAGTTGAGGTAATTGGGCTGGCTCCTGGGTTGGCGGCAAGTGTAACCCCGGATATCGTAGATGTCATTCTCTCAGGACCTGTTCCTATCCTGAACACATTGGGGCCAACCGATGTGAGGGCGGTGGTCGACTTAAGTGGATATGAGATCGGCACTTATCAGTTAATCCCGAATGTAAATATCCTGCCTGAACGGGTGCAAAAGGTTTCAATGCTGCCTGCGACGATCGAGATCACCATCACGATTGCGCCGACACCCATGAGAACTGGCACCCCAAATGGAAATGTGACACCGGCGCGAACACCCAAACCCACGATTAATCCTTAAGGATAT
>Ga0153916_10001194_pt1 | contig 18454 bp, 23 predicted proteins | sample Opewatmetagenome_FD_109642 | JGI IMG/M metagenome (GOLD analysis project Ga0153916, IMG submission 109642) | Freshwater wetland microbial communities from Ohio, USA - Open water 3 Core 3 Depth 4 metaG | ecosystem: Environmental > Aquatic > Freshwater > Wetlands | place: USA: Ohio, Lake Erie... | reverse complement strand
GGAAGCTATCCGGCTTCCACGGCGGGATTAGTCCTGCTAAGTCGGCTTTGCTCCGGTCAACTTCCGGCTTGGCCGTGATACGAAAGGAATCAGCCGGGGGGTGGTGGGACTCGCCGGGCAAACCCTTCAACTTCTGGACCTTCGAGATCCATCAGCTGCATGCCGAAGTTAGACCGCTACCTGTCTCTCGTTACCACGTGGACTCGTCCTTTGAGCTCATACGTGCCAGGACCGCCGGATGAGCTGGCTTGCGGCCCCTATTGCAGCGATCACCTCGTCGTAAACCTTATCCAGGGCGAGACCCCAGCCATTGTGGCAAGTTGCCTTATCGATTCCAAATACCTCCAGCGCATCCTCCACCTTATCGTCCAAAACGTTGTGTGCTGCGGCTATCCGCAAACCGTTGAGCGCGAACAACGGGTTGAATTCATCCAGTTTAGCCTCCGTGTCCCACTCGGCGATTATTAGCCCGGAATCACCGACCAGGCTGATGCCGGAATCAATGCAAAGGTGCGCCAACTGGCAAACCGTTGCTGCAAGCTTGAGGCTCTCGAATTTCGTAATGGGCTGTTTGTCTGGACCCACCTTCTGATTCTTGTCGAGCCCAAGCTTAACAAGCACCTGGAGAAGATGAGACTTTTGTAGAGCCTTGAATATTTCGAAAAGATCCTTGCACCGAGAGAGGAAGTCAGTAAAAGAAAGTGTCAGCGGAATGATGCGGCCGATCGGCTTGAGATCTTTGAACGTCCACCATCCTTTGTAATCAATTTCGGATCGATTCAGCTTGCCGATATCCTCCTGCGTGGCCACGATACCGAGAGCGTCAGCGAGATCTGACAATGTCTTGGTGAAGTCCAGATATGCTTCAACGAATTCCTTGGCACGAACCCCAACGTTACGTTTCCCGTGCGTCTGGACCTCTTTGTCTGCAACAGCCTCGCTAACAGCGAAGGTGTGAAAATGCTTGATGACCTCTTCCGGTGCGCTCTCGTAAAGCTTGCGCAGCTCAAATGCGATGTGATTCCGGCCATAGCGATTGCAGTAGCTGAATGCCCAGCGGGATTCATATCCGACGGACCCGGATTCGGGATGAACGTCGAACTCGGGACGATCCTGATACGCGAGCAGGGCCTCATCTTTTACAAAGGCGCGCTCCAATGTCTTGAATTGCCCCCAGCCGTTCCCTGTGATGAACCCATTATGGTCCGGCCATTGAAGAGAGGGCTCAACGGGATGTGTTATTGGCTGGCCATGCGGAATCATGAGTGTGTCGCTGGCTGACACTTGGGAAATCTGATTCGCAAAATCCACATCAAGGGACTTGAACCACATCTCCCGGCCCGGCTGCTTGACGCTCATGCCCAAGTTGCCCATAAGTGCCGCCACTTCTGAATCATCCGTTGAGTAGCGTTCGTCGAAAAACGTTGCAACGGCGACGCACTCCTTAAGGCTGAGATAGTCTTCCAGATAATCGCGCAACACAGTGACTCTGGCGGTTGTATACCCTTCGACCACCTTGTAGCGAGACAGGGGCGTGACGCGAACAACGTCGTACACCGGGCGATTTAAGTCATGCCAGGAGGTGCTTCCATCCTTCAAGACCTCCGGTATGAGCCGGTAGCACATGAGGAATGCGTTGTCGGGCAAAAGGACGAGTTTATTGTGGTTGTCCCATTTGTTAACCAAACTCTCGAACCGCAGCTTTCCCGTGGGAAGATCGATCCAAAATTGTGGTGAATAGCTGCCGTCTGGCTTAAAGGCGCGTTCAGGTGGCGCCGTTCTGACGTCGCTAATCAGGCCTCCGACGGCATCAAGGACGGTGTCGAGATTCTCGGTAGGCACCAGTGCCGTATAGAGCATCCGATTGCCCTTGAAATTGTTAACGGGGTCGCTCGTTATTTCACCAATGGTGACGTACTCGTCAGCCGGACGCAGCAATGGTAGGCCGCAATGAGCGAGCGGGGGCGGCCAGTAGTCGCGCTTCAATTCCATTCCAAAACCTGACTCGGAGGAGACTCGCCCAGTATAAAGCAGGGTGAGCACTGCGCGAAGAGCGGTGCGATGGGGATAGTGGCCACCAGAGAAGATAAGTACCGTGAAGTCGGCATAGTGCCACAATTCCAGGATCCGATGGTGCCTGGAAAATGCACGCCTCCATGGGCGTTTGCCGGTACTGAACCGACGAATGAGCGGATAATCTCGGGTTTGCACGTGACGCGCGTCCAAAATCGGGCTGCGAGTCCGGTGTTATGAGTGAAAACGCCTGTTCGCGCAAGTAATCGCTCAGGACGTGCTTCGGAAGAAGCTAGGGCAAGGCTCGCTCGTATTTGGACGGGCCGTATAAATCCTAGGTCCCATCGGCTGAGAGGGAACTATAATGGGCTTCGAGGATTCGCCCTATCGAGTGCTCTGGCTGTGTCATGCGCATTGTGGGGCTGGATCGTGCGGTGGCGCTCAAAATGTTTCGCCCAACCGCCGGATGCCCTCTTGAATTTCCTCCTCGTTCATCCGCGAGTAGCCAAGCATTAGCCCCGTCCGCGAGGGCCGTGTTAAGAAGTATCGGGAAATTCCGTAAATGCCAACTCCCCGTGATGCCGCTCGATGAATGACGGCTTCTTCCGAGATGCCCTTACTGGGCCACAGCACAACGTGAGCTCCAGCACCGTCGCCGGTCACCTCGACACAATCGCCCAAATACTTGTGGATGGCGTCGAGCAGTGCGTGGCGGCGTGCGGCGTTGCTGCGGCGAACGCGGCGTAAATGGCGCTCGTACATTCCGGTAGTGATGAACTCGGCTAGAACTTGTTGCTCCAGTGTGGCTGTATGCCGATCGCATAGCCATTTGGCCGATGTGAACGCGGGAACCAACGATTTGGGTGCGATCAAGTAGCCGATGCGGAGTGCTGGAAAGACGGTGCGTGAGAATGTTCCCACGTAGATGACGCGTCCATCTCCATCCAGACCCTGCAAAGACTCCAGCGGCTGTCCTTCATAGCGGAACTCACCATCGTAGTCGTCCTCAACTACTATCGCGTCTTTGCTTCTGGCCCATGCGAGGAGCGCCAGGCGGCGAGTGAGCGGAAGAATCGCGCCCGTGGGAAACTGGTGAGAAGGCGTTACGAAGGCTATGCGGGCATTCTTCGGCAGCTTGGCGGGATTCAGGCCCTCGCGATCGACCGGCACCGGCTGTAAGCGAGCTCCCGCAGCGCGAAGAACTTCTCTGGCGCCCTGATACTGCGGATTCTCAATAGCGATCGGATCGCCGCGTTCTATCAATACCCGCGCAACCAGATCCAATGCCTGCTGCGAGCCGTTGACGACAATCACTTGCGACGGATCGCAAATTACTGCGCGCGATCGCCGCAGGTGAACAGAAATGGCCTCGCGCAAGGCAAAACTCCCACCCGCGGCGGCATAGTCAAGCTCACGAACCGGGGCTTTCCGGGAATGCCGCAGCAGGATGCGCCGCCACATCTCGAAAGGAAACGTTGCCACGTCGCATCGTCCATACGCAAAATCGTAGCGGAGCGGAACCGAACGCCGGCCCGGAAAATCAACAATCGGTGCAACACCTGCGGCCGCAGACCCATAAAGCGACAGCCGTAGGTTGGCGGGCTTTTCCAGTCGCTTTGGCCTGCTGCCGCCCAATCCTTCGAATACGTAAGTTCCTGAACCGCCCCGGCTGCCTGCGAAACCTTCTGCTAACAGCTGCTCGTACGCTCGCAATACGACTGTCCGTGAAATTCCGAGTTGCTCAGCCAGGTCCCGCGTCGAGGGGAGCCGGTCGCCGGCGCGGAAGGTGCCCGACAGAATACCCTGCCGCAATCGGCGGTAGACCTGCCGGAAGAGCGGTTCACCTTTCCTCGAAAGTGGTATCACAATTGACACGGAAAGTGGATCTTTATAAATACCACAAGCTTAGGCATAGTTGAAAGTGTTTCCGAATTCGAGGCAATCTGCTCCGGAGGCCGGTATGAGCGACGTGATTTCCGAAACCACAAACGCGGAAACAAAGGCGTTTGATTTTCTCGAAGGCGAGTGGAACGCCATCTGCCGCTTTCCTCTGCCCGATGGGGACTGGGGCGAGGGCCCGGGCTCGCTGAAGGCAAGCAAGGTTCTGGATGGCTGCGTTTCCCTGGAATTCTTCGAGGGACCATATCAAGGAACGGTCATCAAGGGCCTCGGTCTCCGTGCCTTCAATCCGCAAACCTTACAGTGGGAACATACGTGGACGGACACTTCGGCGCCGGGTGGCTTCTTGGTCTGGCGCGGACGATTTGAAGGCGGCTGCCATTGATCTTCACGGCCAGTGGGAGGATGAGACTGGGCGCCAGGTTCTTTCGTGGCTCACCTGGTCTCGGATCACCGAGCGGTCTGCGCACTGGGAGAGTCACCGCTCCATGGATGGCGGCCAAACCTGGACCAAACACTGGGTGATTGATTTCACGCGGAACACCACGAAGTAAAACATGAGATTTCACCCGGCTGGAGCTATCAAACAAAAAGAAAGAGGTGTAATAATGCGATTGCTGATCGAGCTTCTAACGGCCATTGCAGCTTGCAACCTCGCGTCGGCTCAGACTCATCATGCGACTGGGAAAGCGCCCCTGGAACACAACCAGCATCTGAGCGACTTTCAGGTTTTTGAATTCCGCCGGTACACCATCAAAGAGGGAGAGCGCAAACATTTCGCTCAGTATTTTGAAAGCTACTTTCCCGAAGCTTTTCAGCAGATCGGGGCAATCGCAGCCGGTTCTTTCTTCGAGCGCAGAAATCAATCCGGGTTCACTTGGATTAGAGGTTTCCACACGATTGAAGATCGTGCTGTAGCGAACGCAGCATTCTATTATGGGCCCGTTTGGAAAGAGCATAAGAAAACGTTGAACGATCTCATGACTGATTCCGACAATGTAATGTTGCTTCGTCCGCTGAACGAGGAACGAGGCGTCCCCATGCTGCCTGCTGTCGATCCCGTCACCGAAGCAAGTGGTGCTAAAGGTATTGTGGTTGCTCAAATATTTGCGGTAAAAGCGAACAGCGTCGAAGCCTTTGCCAAAGAAGCGGAGACGACGTTTACCAGCTATCGAGCCGCAGGTGCGCGCGAAGCCGGCGTCCTGGTTACGCTGGATGTGGCCAATAACTTCCCGCAGCTTCCAATACGAACGGACGGCCCTTACCTAGTATGGCTGGGAATCCTCAAGGACAACCAAATGTTGGAAAGCGAATTCGGTCCGGTTGCCGAGCATTCCATACAGTCGCTTTCTGCGACAGGCTTGCTCAGAGCCGCACCAGAGTTAGTCATCCTCGATCCCACTCAGCGTTCGCGTTTACGCTGGCTGCCCTGACAGAGGAAATGAATAAACCTGGGATCGGGTGAATAAAAGACAGAAGCCGCCCAGCTGTCGGTATTTTGCGTTGGTGTCGCGACCCCAGGCGAAGCAGCTAAGGAGATAATGATGAACACGCTCAAATACGTTCGGGCCCTTCTCATGCTGTGCAGCCTGGTTGTCGTCTTGCAGCCCGTTCAGGGACTCACACAACAGAATTCAGATGCATCGAAAACTAGCGTTCAACACACTCCCACGGAACGAGATGGGCAACACGATTTTGACTTCGAGGTGGGCACCTGGAAAACTCACTTAAAGCGCCTCCTGCATCCCTTAACGGGCTCTACTACCTGGGTCGAATATGAGGGTACTACCGTCGTCCGCAAGGTTTGGAATGGCCGCGCCAACCTTGTGGAACTCAAGGCCGATGGCCCGGAAGGGCACTTTGAAGGCCTGAACGTGCGTCTCTACAATCCCCAATCCCACCAGTGGAGCCTCAATTGTGCCAACAGCAAAGACGGTACCCTGAGCCAACCCACGATCGGCGAGTTCAAGAATGGCCGCGGCGAGTTTTTCGACCAGGAAACACTTAATGGTCGAGCTATCTATGTTCGATTTGTCATATCGGACATCACTCCCGATTCGTGCCGTTTTGAACAGGCGTTCTCAGCTGATGGAGGCAAGACTTGGGAAGTGAACTGGATTGCGACAGACACACGGGTGAAAGATGGATCTGACAAAAGCGTTCAACACATTGTCACGGAACGGGATGGGCAACACGATTTTGATTTTGAGATTGGGACCTGGAAAATTCACCTGAAGCGCCTCGAGCATCGCTTAGCCGGCTCCACTACCTGGGTCGAATTTGACGGTACTTCTGTTACCCGAAAGGTTTGGGATGGCCGCGCTGATCTGGAGGAGTTCGAAGTTGATAGCCCGACAGGCCACATCGAAGGTCTGACGCTGCGTCTATACAATCCCCAAACCCGCCAGTGGAGCCTCTATTGGGCCACCAGCAAGAGCGGCACGATAGGCCCGCCCACGATCGGCGAATTCAAAAATGGACGCGGCGAGTTTTTCGACACGGAACCATCTGGCCCTAATGGCAGGGCTATCCTGGTTCGATTTGTTTGGTCCCGCATCACCCCGAATTCGGCCAACTTTGAACAGTCATTCTCGGATGATGGAGGCAAAACTTGGGAAGTAAACTGGATTACCGATCAGACGCGGGTGCAAGATGGATCTGACAAAGCTCACTGAACTCCGCCGCATTCCCGATCGAGGATCGCACGACTGGAAAACGATTAACCAAATTCTGGACGCGGGCTTTCTCGCTTGCGTCGGATTTTGCGTGGGTGGCCAGCCGTTTGTCATTCCGACGTTGTATGGCCGGGATGGAGAAAGACTCTATTTGCACGGTTCAGCGGCGAGTCGCATGCTACGGGAACTTGAAACCGGCGTCCCGGCCTGTGTAACGGTGACTCTCGTGGATGGATTGGTCTTAGCGCGGTCTGCCTTCCATCATTCCATGAACTACCGCTCCGTCGTTGCATTTGGAAGCGCGCGGAAAATCGCAGATCCAGCGCAGAAAATCAAATCCTTGCATGTCATCTCTGATCATCTCATCGCCGGCCGGTGGGCGCATGTCCGCGGACCCAGCGAGAAGGAGTTGAAGGCGACAACCGTGCTTGAATTCTCGATAGAGGAAGCATCATCGAAGGTGCGAAGAGGACCGCCGCTGGACGAGGAGAGTGACTATGGCTTGCCGGTATGGGCCGGAGTATTACCGCTTGAGATTCAGTCTCGGCCGCCCGTACCAGATGACAAATTGATCGAGGGTGTCACTCTTCCGGACTATGTCCGGCGCTACGACGCTCGGCTCAATGGGGGAGCTGACCACTCGTCCAGTGACTAGTAGAGCTGAGTAAGCCGGACTGCCGGAAAGTGCATTCTTGCTTTTTAGGCTAGCCGAGCAAGCGTGCTGGCGGAGACTGTAGATGATCATCGAAATGCGCACCTATAAAACCAAGTCCGGCAAGCGGACTGAGTTCCTTGAGGTATTCCGCTCCAAATCTGTTCCGGCACACACAGAAATCGGGATGAAAATATTAGGCCCATTTCTCTCGGTCGAAGATCCCGACACCTTCTTTTTTATGCGCGGCTTTCCTGACATACCTTCGCACGAACCGATGAAAGCAAAGTTTTACGAAGGGAAACTTTGGAAGGGCGAACTGGAGAATGTCCTGCTACCGATGTTGGAAAAGTATGAGGTCGTCGTTGTGGAAGACGCTGAGGGGCTAGTTCACTGGTAGTGGGGTCGCTACACATGCATAAGAGGCTGCTGCTCGCCACATTTGGCGAGTAGTCGGCCACACGGAAGTGATCTGATGGCGGCTTCCGCGATAAGTAATGGGAAGTCGGCTTGTGGAACGTGATGCTGGGCATTGGCTCAGCACCGGATTGCTCCTGGATCATGGGCCAACCGGAAGTAATCCGATTGCGCATTGCGTGCCTGGCCGTGCTGCCCGCGTTCCCCCGTGAAACGGTTTGAGCCGATACGTTTGAACTCCTTCGGCCTCCGCTCTGGTGGGCCGCTCCGCTCTTGTAGGATTATGTCAATAACAATGAGAAAAATGTAGGATCGTGAACCGCAATCGTGACGAGAAATGTCATGAATTGTGGCATCGGACCGCGAGTCTTGCTTTGATATCAATACCAGTGATGTCATTTACTCTGGCGTCCTACACCTCCCGTGGGTGGGGAGGGGCAGCATCATGAAACACCCTGGCTGATCCCAACCCCAAGTTCTCGATTGAAGAAGTCCGCTCGTTCTGCGCCACCCAGTTTCCGGAACTGACCAGCGCAGCTATTACCGGACCGGAAACGGTTGGCGACCGGTTGCGCTACAGCTTTGAGCGCGCCATCGGGTCGAAGGGCTACCGTATCCCACATTCGAGGACTGGCGCCGGGATGCGGATGCCTACGCTGACCTCGATGAACCTGAGCGGCACTAAGAAACCTGGCTGCCGTGATGAAGACGATGGGCCAAGGACGTGAAAACTGCCATGCAGTACCAGCATCCTGAGCTGGACATCGTGCGGGCAGCGCTAAACCAAACGGAAGCATCGGGGGAGCCGAGAGAATGATGAGGTCCGAAAAACTTCACGGCACACTTTACGGCACACCTCAAGAATGCCGCCCTGGCAAGTCATTGATTAGAAAGGTTAAACCCAGGACTGGCGCCGCCAGCTCTGACTACTCATAATCTACTGGTCGCTGGTTCAAATCCAGCCGGGCCTACCAAGAAATCAATCGCTTACCCGGGTGGCACTTTTGAGGTGTTCCGTAAAGTCCATTGGTCTCGGGTTCAAATCCTGGCGGGCCCACCACTTTTCGATCACTCGGGGTTGCGTCTTCGAGCGTTCCGGGAGTGTGCCGCACGAATTTTTCGGCCACTACGCTTCCGGTCGCAATGCCGGGCCCGTTCAGTGCGGCACGCACGATCTCGAGCTCGGGGTGCTAATACTGCGTCGCGGTCCTCACATCCTTGTGCCCCACGGTGTTGATCACGACCGCCAGATTTTCCGTCTGCACCGCGCCACTGTGTGGACCCGCCGACGCCAGCCTTTTCAGTCCCGGTTCAGCCCGAACCTACAACCACTTGCATGGGCTGCGGGAGACTGCTAAGTGCCTGTAACTACGTGCAAGCCGGAGAAATCATGGGCTGAAACATGGGCTGCTGAGCATCTTGCTCAGCCTCCTCGAAACCTGCCGCCAACAGAATCAGTCTGCCTTACCGCTGCTCGCACACCTGCTCTGTTCGCCGCAGCCTCAGGTCCTTTCCCTGACTACGACGCATTCACGGTAAACAAATACGGCCAATGTTAGGGTTCGCTTACAGCTGTCGTCAAAGTGCCGTAGGTAGCGCGCGCTGCGCTGTACGAACGTAACCCGTCCGGACTAACGTTGCCTTTCGGTTTTGTGACAGGAGCGAACAACTCGAAGAGGCGGTATGGTCGGCATACGCAATCCTGTTATTTTTAAGATCAAAAGTACAAGTTCGATCCAAGCCCTTGGTTACCACCCCGCGATCATATTGTCGCGTCATTATCGAACTAGCAGGGTCGGAGTATGTGTACGCGGTTTAACGTGATTGTGAGGTTGTCCTCATGGGTAACCGTTCAGAGCCTCGCCATTTGGTTCGATTGCGAATCAAGGCTACGGGAACCGATGAACGCGGGAATCGGTTTACCCAAACGGCGTTTACCCGCGATGTCAGTGCGCGCGGAGCGCGGATTGCGCAGGTGCCGCCTCTCTTATGCCCTGCTGCAGTCATCGACGTGGAATACCGCGGAAGGAGATCACGCTTTCGTGTGGTTTGGATCGGCGGCTTTGCCAATGATGAAGTCGGTTTACTGAGTTTGGAGCCCCGTCGCTGCATCTGGGGCACACCCCTTCCCGGACAGCTCATCCGTTCCGGACAAACGGTTTCCGCTACCCCCCCGGTCGCCTTGGAGTCGACCATCAGATCGAGGCCTATGGGATTGGCATGTAAGTCGTCTAACCCCGGCGGAGGCGTGATGCAAAAAAAAAGCAAGCGCGTCGGGTATTTCTGCAAGGATCCAGATTGTCGCAAGACACGCGCCTTCCACCTGATCACCGATGGCAGAGTTGTGTGGGATATTTGGCCCCAGAAGATTGAATGTCCTACAAGTAAGCAACGCTACGAGTATTGGAAAGGGGACATACGGTCCGCCGGATACGGCTGAACAAGGTCGAGAAACTTCCTTCTATTTCACTGTGTTCTGTTTTTGGAACATTCAGGCCACTGTGCGTGATTCTGCAGCTAGGCTGCTGCGACAGGCAACCCGCCTCCCTCTCTTGAAGATGCCCGCTCCGGCGGGCCTTCCCCGGCACGGCCAGCACCTCCGAGATCTGCCTGAAAAACGGCTTCGACGGCAACAAGCTCTATCAGCTCATCTTCACCGCGCGCGATCCGTACGTGCTCGGCGTGGGCTTTGCCGCGTTCCGCGACGTCGAGTCGTTCTTCAGGTACGAGGCGGCGGATGCCGACGGCCAGGCCAACCTGAGCTTCGCCAAGACCAGATCGTGCCGTGAGCGGGCGATACAGCGCTGAAACGAAGGACCCTGCTTATCGTGGATCAGTGGTTCATCGCAAAGATCAACCAACATGGAATGATGCTGATAGTCGGACCAGCGGCAGAAAACATGGAAAGTCCGGTCTTGTGGCCACGTTGGCCTGTCTGCGTACCAGCCCGCCAGTTGTTCGTCGAATATCTCCTCGGATAATTCACGCAGGGCCTCGCTTAAGGGTCGTTCGTGTCACATTCCGGAATGAGGTAGATGGTTGGTTCTTGAATCAGGTCGAGCAAGGTAAGGTCATGGCTGGTGGGATCGGCAGCGTGGAGCCACTCCAGAAAAGGTTGCTTCGGCTTGACCACGATGGCGGACCGATTCAGCGTTTCCATCTCATCCTCCGATCTCACGCGGTGCGGCGTTCGTAGCGGTGTGGTGCAAGCCCCCGACCTGCGGAATCGCGATGATCTCGCCTCGACGCATCGTCGCTCGTGGCACGGGAGCGTCCTTGGCGAGCGCCAAGTGCGTTCGTGAACGGTGATAGTAAGTGAAGTAGTTCTTCAGGAGGTATCGCAGATGCCGCTGATTGAGGACTACTACGTGGTCCAGACATTCCCGTCGAATCGAACCGATCAGCCTCTCGACGAATGCATTCTGCCAAGGACTCCGGGGTGCGGTTACGATTTCTTTCATTCCTAACGATTGGATTCGACCGCGAAAGTCGTGGCCATAGATCGAGTCCCGGTCGCGGACCAGGCGATGCTTGGCATCACATTCTGCAAAGGCTGCAACGACTTGCTGCGCCGCCCATTCGGCCGTTGGATGTTCAGTGATGCCAAAAGTGAAGGACCTTTCGACGTTGGTGCTCGATGATCAGAAAAATGAACAGCACTCGCAGTCGGATCGTCGGCACGGTGAAGAAATCGACCGCAACGATCTCCCCGATGTGATTCTGCAGGAATGTTCTCCAAGTCTGTGAAGGAGGCCTCTTGACCGTCCGTAAGACGCGGGACACCGTTCGTTCTGAAATCTCTATTCCCAGTTTCTGTAATTCGTCGTGAATGCGCGGGGCCCGCCACAAGGCGTTCGCGAGGGCTATAGTTCGGATCAACTGGCGGATCTCAAGGCTCACGGGAGGTCGGCCCGGTTTTCCAGACCTCTTTGAGAGATGCGCCCAGTAGCGGCGGAAACGCTCCCTCTGCCAGCGCACCACCGTATCGGGATGGACAATGAGCAATGCTCGTCGCCAGTCTTTCCACGCCACCGAGAGCGTGCCCAGAACCAGCGGTCGCGCCCGACCAGTCGCGGACGCTTCCTCTTCCGTTTGTAAATGGAAAGCTGCTGGCGGAGGGCGAGGTTCTCAAGGATCACCGCTTGATGACCTTTTCCGAAGAGCCAAACCAGTCGAAATAAACCCAGGAGGAGACTGAGCATGGGCCCGAATTCTTCCTTCTATGTCGCCGAAAAGTCAATGGCCTCTGTGCGATCCAGTTTTGGCGAACGACAACGAGAAAAAGACCGATCATATGCGATATGCTGGCAGCGTGAACCTCTCAACGTTGCGCTTCGAGATTATCGGCGATTGACTTGAGATCCTGTGCAAGCACGGACCGGCAGCGGGTGATAGCCTGCTCCGCCAATTCGGCGAGTTTCAGCTGAACTGATTTCATGTTTTCGGTGAGCTGTAGTTCCAGCGCTTCGGCTGAATTCGCAACTCTGTTTTCGATATCGCCCAGCCGCTTACCTGCTTCTTCTATTTGTTTTTCGAATTCTTTGGCGGCGCGGCAGGCGCGTTCTTGTAACTGCCTGATCAATTCTTGCTGCCGCTCCTGACTGGAATTCTTGGCAGTCTCGACCTCCATGTAATGCTTGGCCTTGATCTCCGCCTGCACCTGCAAGCCGAGGTCGTGAACCAGATTGCGAATACTGTCCGTTTGTTGCTCCAGCCAGGCGCGGGTCGACTCTTTGTCTTGACTCACGGATTTTGAAAGCTCCCGGCGGATTCGGGCGGCGATATCCTCCGACAAAGTCTGCATCTGGTGATCAAACGACTTCAGCTCATTGGAGACCCATTGTCGAACTTCATTACGTGCACAGTTAATGTGATGTTCGAAGACGGCGAAGGCCTGTTGCTGCGCCTCTGTCATGCTCTTCTGCATGTGCGATTTCAAAGCTTCTCCGGCGGCCTCAACTCCCTCGAGCATCGCGGGGGCCGCTCGGGCGCTCTCTAGCCATTTCGCCCGTTGCTCGTCAATATAAACCTTGGCCGCCGATAGCATTTCTTCGGATTGCTCACGAACTTGTCGCTCCATATCGGATCCAAACGCGGCCAGATGTTTTCCAACCAGCTGGGAAACTTCATCCGACAAGCCAGCGAACCCGGCTCGGAGCTCTGCAATCTGTTGGATTGCGGCCTCCGTCGCAGACCTGAACTGCTTTAGGTCTTTAATGTCGTCTGCATACTCCCGCGTCACAGCGGAAAGCCCCTCTTGCTGCTGGGCTATTTCTCTGCGAACCAGATGAGGTATGCGGGTGAGCTGTTCGGCCGTCTGGTTTGCGAGTTGAACAACGGCTTTAACTTTGTCCGCAAGCTCGACAGTCCGCTGCTGCCCCGCCTTAGCCTGCTCTGCCACCAGGGCCCGTAGCTCAGCCTCAGCGGCGGCAATCCTGGCGGATAAATCGCGGAAACGATCGGTAGCGGTATCGCCGGCCAATTGGACGGGTTCCACTTGCCGCGCTAGCTCAGTTAAACGCGCCTGTAAGGGCCCGATTTGGCGTGCAGTTTCCAATTGAATGGACTGCCGCAGCCGCATCCACAAGCGTTCTTCGACATCTGACGGAATCTTTGCCGGCGATACATCGACTGCCGTAAGCTTCCGTTCAATGGTAAGCGATGCTGGGCGCCGGTCATCCGCTTGGCTTGACAATGGAGCAGCTAAAGGCTGCAGCAGTTGTGCTTCCTTGTCGTGGAGCGGGGCCGGTACTTGCAGCCAGTCGCTCGGGCATTCCTTCAGTCCCCAGAAATTGCTTGGTTGATCCAAACTAATTCCAAGCATCCATCCTGGCGGATCTGATGAACGGATTTGAGAGGCGACAATCGAGGCCCTCGTTTGTCCGCCCCCTCGGATTCTGAGCTGTACTGCGATTCCAGGTTCTAAGTGCTTCGGCGATTGCACCGCGCAACCGTGAGCATTGACGACAGATGTTTCACAAATTTCTGAGTACTGGATTCGTGGTTCCAGACTGGTGAGTAACACGGGTAATTTGACTTGTACTCTCGAACTGCGCCGCACAGTGTGGCGTGGAGGTGCACCGTTCATCGGAATGCCAATTCGTTCCCCACCAGCATATTGCTCAGCCGCTGATGCGCCAAGTCACTTTGCGGTAACGCCTCGGCACCAAGAATGCAACCCGATGGAGTCGCAGCGAGCGATAAGGGAAAACCCAAGCTATGCTGATGCTCATGCACGCCGCTAGTCGTGCAGGACAGAGCCTGCGAAATGCCCACGGCCGGCGAAGAGATTATGCCGGCGCGGCATGCACCAGAACCGTGATCGAGCCCGATCACGGTGCAGCCTGCGCCCGGCGGCCCCTACCAATTGCAGTGCCGCCACGACGCCCAATAAACACTCGATACAACGCCAGCAGCAAGAACGCACGCCGACAGCGTTGGCTCCCTCAACTTTCTGGCCCGTTCAAATAGTACCCACCAGCAAAAGTTAGCTGTTGTCCGAATTCGCCGAGTGACGCTGTCCTTTGGTGACGCTGCAACCTTCCCCGTCGGGCGGTAACCTTCATCACCCCCAACATGGAGGGTGGTGCATGGAGTGTACCAACTGCGGGAATCGCATTAGCCCCAACAATCGACGGTGCGGGTCGTGTGGCACCACCATACCGCCGGCCCAGTACCTGCTGGAGGAGTCCGGCGTAGTGGAGCGTTCCGCTCCGATCACCACCGCCCCCACTCGCCAATCGCCATTTCCAACGCCTCGCGCCGCCAGTCTGGGCGACCGCCTGATTGCGGCCATGCTCGACAGCATGGTCGTTCTGGGCGCATTTGCCGTAATCAGCGCCTGGAGTTTCAGGAGGTGGGGCATCGTTCACGGCGGCGATTTCCATCTCACCAGCGCCTCACTCTTGATCGCAGGCACGCTGAGCGCCGCCGTCCTGTTTCTCTACCTGTGGCTTCTCGAGGCTTGTTTCGGTGCCACTCTCGGCAAGATCATCGTCGGCATCCGGGTGGTGCGCACGACCGCTCGCAACCCTCTGGCCGCATCCGCCATTCGCAACGTGTTCCGAATCGTGGACGGAATTGGGTTCTACTTGGTCGGTGCGATGGTCGCCGGATGTTCCCAACTCCGTCAGCGCCTGGGAGACATTCTCGCCGGTACCATGGTGGTCGAAGAGACCTTTCCCCTTGGCACGAAGCTGGTTGCTGCGGTGCTGTGGCTGGCTGCGCTGACCGGCGCTGGCTGGGGTCTGCCGCGGGTCTGCTCCGGCGCGGTCTCCACCCAGCCTCCACCGTACTTCGCCCGGAGCGTGGTGCAGCTCGGCTACACACCGGATTCTGCCTACCTCCGCGTATCCCGCCTGCGTATCGTCCTCCACCGTGATCACGCCCCGCCCCCCAACGGCGTCGCCACTTCCGATTCTTCACTGCGCTAGCAATTCGTTGGAGTTATCGCAGCAGACATCCACGGTGATCTCACCCTGCTGCTCGTTGTTCCGATAGGGCCACGCCTATGCCGCGATTTAGCTCATCACATTGTCTTTTTTTTGTCATTCCGATCACGCGTTTTGTCACCTAGCCTTGCGAGTGATAACGCCAGCTTGCTCATTGCAAAGAACGAACCCGAATGGAGACGTGTGTGCAGTATTGGGGGTGATTTCAGGTACTGGACCGCGGTAGAGACAACCGAGTCAGGCCAGCGAATCCGTGCACGAACGCACAAGGAGGATCCATTGACTGCGTTGACTCAACGATTGCGCGCCTTGGTTACCAAGTCCTTCGTCCAGACAAGGCAATCGCCTCGGTTTGCATTCACGGACTCCATAGAAGTCCGCACTGCGAGTGGCGCAGTCTTTCGGGGCATCGCTCGCGATTTAAGCAGGCGCGGCCTGGGGGCGATTGTCTTTGCAGATCTGCAGGTCGGAGATTCCGTTGCGGTCAAGTACGCTCACCCGCAACCTCCTGCGTGCAGCCAAATTGTAGTGCGGTACGCGCGTGTCCGAGGGCGATACGGCAGCCGCTACGGTTTCGAGTTCGAGCACGCAATGAACATCCCGTAAACGAATTCTGGCGAAAACGGCGGCCTCGCAAATAAGTGCGCTTCGCACGGAGGTGTCAGCACCCCCGTGTACTTGAGTATCTACAGGCCAATGATCGAGCTCAAACACGTATTGCCTACCCACGGTTGCAGTCGCGAAATTGCAGGAAGAGACGGCCAGAAGCTCCTCGTTCATCGCGCCACTTGACCGAAAGTCCAGTTCGCCTCTGCCCAATCGGACAACGCCACTGGGCAACTTGTCCAACCCGGCGGTGTGTTATAGCGTTGCCAACTATGCCGAAGCACCGGCTGATTCGAAAGTTAGACGTCTGCTTGGTTACGCCGCACCTGCTAGCCGGGCGAGCAGTTAAGGCATTGCTTCCGCAAAACGGTTTCACACTCAACGTCGTCCAACTCGGAAGCACTGATCTGACATCGGATCTGCGCTCGATTCCAGCGGCGGCCGTGTACCTAATCGATGCGTATACGTGCCCTCGGTACGCCGCTGACGTGGCCACCAGCCTATTGGAGATTGACTCCAACGCGCGGGTGATCGCGCTGGGCGAGGCTTTTTGCGAATCCGAAACTCTACCGCTGCTGCGCTCCGGCGCGCGCGGACTCCTGAGCTACACGGATCTTTGTGAGCATTTGAAGCAGGCGATCACTGAAGTTGCAGCCGGCCGGTTCTGGGTACCGCGCCCTCTCATGTCCCATGCCCTAGAGATTATGTTGGACGGCGCACGCGACAGCCATGTCAAGATGAATGGCGGTTGCACACCTCGGGAACAGCAAGTATTGGAGGCGGTACTCGAGAATCTGGGCAATAAAGAGATCGCGGCTAAGCTCCACATGGCTGAGCGCACCGCCAAGTTCTATGTCTCCAAGCTACTGGCTCGCTACGGTGTGCGACGCCGCGCCGACCTCATTTTGCTGCAGTTTCAACGGACAGCGAAGGACCACCGTTCCCTCTATCCGCCGCAACAGATTCCCACCGCAACATGTGATACCCGCCGCGGCCTCGACTGACGATCTTTTGGGTTGCCCGACCTGCCGTCTTCCAGGCGCGCTCTGCCCCTGAGGGCAATATTTTCATTGCCCAAGAATTGGTCGTTCGACCAATAGGCATTCTCCCGGCGCGCACGTACACTGCTTTGCACAATCAGACTCTGTAACAGGAGGAAGCCATGACCTTAAGGGAGCTGCTGGGAAACGTCGGCCTTTTCGGAGCCGCGGTGATGTGTTGCCTCGCCGCACTGTCCGTCTTTTCGGTGGGGGTGATCGTGGAAAAGCACCGGCGTTTCCGCTCGGCCTCGCGCCAGTCGCAGATGTTCAAGGCCGTGTTCGGGAAGTTCCTCCACGGGGGAGAGATCCAGGAACTGATCGACGCCGTGCCGCTGCACCCGAATTCGCACGTGGCGCAGGTGGTCTCGGCGGGCATCCTCGAATACGACGGCGTGCGCCAGACCGGAGGCGATCCGGTCGCCTCGCTCGAGCTCGTCACGAGCGCACTCCGGGACTCCATGTCCGAGACGCTGATCCAATTGAAGTGGGGTCTCGGATTCCTAGCCACGATCGGCTCCACGGCCCCGTTCATCGGCCTCTTCGGCACCGTGGTCGGGATCATCAACGCTTTCCGGGGCATCGCGGCCACGGGGTCCGGCGGGATGTCTGTGGTCTCGGGCGGCATCGCTGAGGCCCTGGTCTCGACGGCCCTGGGCATCTTCGTCGCGATCCCGGCTTACTTCGCCTTCAACCACTTCGCGGGCAAGATAGAGAATTTCCACGTCGAGATGAACCGGGCTTCGTCCCAGCTCGTGAACTGCTTGTTCAAAATACCGCAGGTTAAGGTGCCAGAGGTCAAGGTTACGGAGGTCAAGGTGCCGCAGGTCAACTTGCCGGAGGTGGCCCATGCGGCTCGGTGAGTCGGTCAAGATGCAGGCGGCCATCAACATCACGCCGCTAGTCGACGTGGTGCTCGTGCTGCTGATCATCTTCATGGTGATGGCGCCGCAGATGCGAAAGGGACCGGACGTCAATCTGCCGAACACGGCGAAGCCGAGCGAGCAGGGCGACGAGAGAGGCCGGATCCTGGTCTCAGTCGACCACGCCGGCGGGCTGTGGATCGACGATCAGCCGGTCGCAGCCGAGCATTTCGGCGAAGCCCTCCGCGCTGCGGTGGGCGCCGAGCCGGACCCCAAGGTCGTGATCCGTGGCGACGCAAGGCTCAACTTCCGCGAGGTCCGGCAGGCCATGCTCGCGATCGAGCAGGCTGGCTTCCGCGGGGTGGGGCTGATCGCCAAGCGCGCCGGCTCAGAGGCGAGGGGAGAATGACATCATGCAGTTCAACAGAGACATTTCCAGCTCCAGTCTGCAGTCCGAGATCAACATCACGCCGCTCGTAGACGTGGTGCTCGTGCTGCTGATCATCTTCATGGTCGTCGTCCCCCTCCTTATGGAGGGCTACGACGTAGATATCCCTCAATCCGCTGCCGCTGCCGTCCCCGCGCAGTCCGCAGAATCGCAGCTGATCCTGAGCATCGAGCCCACGGCTTGCCGCATCCTTGAGCCGCCAGCAGGGGAGGGGCTCCCGGCGGACTGTCGCGTGACCCTGGCCGATCAAAATATCCCTGCGGCCGAATTGCCCGCGCGTCTGGCGCAGATCTTGGGCAGCCAGCCCACGGGAAAACGCGTACTGTTCCTGGCCGCCGACGACCGCTTGAACTACGAGGGGGTTCTGCGCATCGTCGATCTCGCGAAGTCGGG
>Ga0153916_10001193_pt1 | contig 18460 bp, 17 predicted proteins | sample Opewatmetagenome_FD_109642 | JGI IMG/M metagenome (GOLD analysis project Ga0153916, IMG submission 109642) | Freshwater wetland microbial communities from Ohio, USA - Open water 3 Core 3 Depth 4 metaG | ecosystem: Environmental > Aquatic > Freshwater > Wetlands | place: USA: Ohio, Lake Erie... | reverse complement strand
TCGTGGATATATGGCGCCTGCTGTTTGGCACGCCTGATCCTTACTGGGAACAGATTCACCTCGAAGAACTTAGCGAGGAACTCCCGTATAGAGGCCTGATCCACGCGACATTCCACGAGTACTGTCACTTTGTGATGTACAAGATGTGGGGCGGCGACAATCCGAGTGGCTGGGATCCAAAAACAGTGCTTGAGATTGGCGATCACAAATTGGGAAAGGAGTCGAACCAAGGATTTGCCCTTGCTGAGGGTCTCGCGGCCTTCATGGCGGACGCGATGATGGACAGCGGCGGATATAGCAGTGCCCATGTGACACTCGGAGAAGACGAGGACTGGTGGGCGCGTGCGGACAACGACCCGAATGACCCATATGATGGCGACAGGGTCGAGGGTTGCGTTGGAAGCACATTCTATGACATCTATGACCCGATCGGCGGATGGCTCGATATCCGAGAGCCCGACGATATCATCAACGCGCCGTTCCGCTTGATCTGGCTGGTCCTCAGAAACGGGGGGCCGTTCGACTCCATACACGATTTCTGGAATGCTTGGGTCGATCCAACCAGAGGACTTCTCACACTGTCGGAGATTAACCAGACCTACGAAGGGTTATACAAGGCATTCCTCATCAATCACATATGGGAAACCACCTGTCCGATTGCCACCATGACCTGCCCAGCCGCCGATACCTGGCTGAACGGGGAAGTTCACATCGCAGCCTGGTGCTACGATCCCGATGGCCAGGTCAATCGTGTTGAGTTCCGGCTGTCGTCCCCTGATATGCCCGAAGCCGTACTCAGCGACTACGATGGTTCCGACGGCTGGTCGGTCGATTGGGATTCGTCTGGGTACAGCACCACGCGCTTCAATCTCGGAGTTACGGCACAAGGGATCAACGATGTTTGGGGATACGTGTCGGATCCTCTGCTGTTCGGGATCGACAACGAACCACCCGAAGTAGAAGCCACGCCCTGGGAGAGCAACTACTGTTCCGTCGAGGAGATACGATTCTATCTCCACGCCAAGGATTTCAAGTCTGGCCTGACCTCGGTGCGATTCTGCTACATGATTGTGAAGGCATCTGGGGAGGTGCGCGCCGAGGAGTTCCTCAGGGACTCACTCCAGGGAATACATGAGTCTCAACACGCCGTGAATCTCGGACAACTCGCATCTGGCACGATGATCCTGTTTGGCACAGTCGCCGTCGACACCCTCGGGAACAGTTACTACAACGGATACAGTCCAGGAACCGGGGATCCGGATGCGTCGTGGTACTCCAACTCGATCGTCGTGCAGCAGTCTCCGCGACTGTTGATCGTCGAGGGAACTGGAGCCGTGAGGTTGCACCTGACCGGGCCGAGCGGCTTCGAGCTGACTCCGAACCAGTACTATGTGATGTTCATGCACGTCGAGAGATTCAGGCTGCTTAAGCCGGAGTACGGCCAATACATTCTGCTAGCGGCGGCCTCTCTATCTCGCAGCGAGGACTACACTCTGACGGCCAGATCATACGAGAAGGGGAGCATCGAAGTGGACTTCCACATGTGGCGTGGAGAGGCAGAAGTCGGCTCACTGGACGAGTACAGAGTCTGGCTGACCGACGGCATGGAGCTTGTCGAGGACCTGGGTGCACCTAGCACGGAAGCCGTCTTATTGGGGACTCCGGGCAACAACGGATGGTACGTCTCTGATGTCATCGTGGCTCTAAGGGCCACGGATGATGCGAGCGGGGTGGCGTCGACAGCCTACAGCCTTGATGGCGGGGTCACCTGGAATCAGTATGCTATGCCCTTCACAGTGTCCACTGAGGGGACATCCTCCATCCAATACTACTCCGTCGACAACCTTGGGAAGACCGAGACCACGAAGTCTTCGAGCCTCTGGATAGACAAGACGCCTCCGATCATCAGCGGGGCTCCAGTTGGCCCGCCGGACGGGCTGGACGGCTGGTACGTTACAGATGTCTCCGTCCACTTCACCGCGAGCGACGGAGTTTCTGGGCTGTATTCGGTCACTCCGGACAGGATTCTATCCACGGAAGGCGCAGGGCAACATGTTCTTGGAGAGGCGGTCGACATGGCCGGCAACTCCGCCACTTTCGACGTGACCGGCATCAACATAGACAAGACCCCGCCCGTCAGCGATGCCACGCTCTCGGGGACCGTAGGATTAGGGGGACGGTTCGTGTCAGCGGTGACGGCCACACTGGAATCTTCGGACGGAATCAGCGGAGTCGACGAAATCCGCTACTGCCTTGACGCAGGCGAGTGGTGCCTGTATGTGTCGCCAATCGACATAGGCATCATCGGCGACCACCGGATACTCTTCTGCGCTGCCGATGCCGCTGGCAACACGGAGGACCAGAGGTCTGTCGAGTTCCGCATCGAGCAGAATCTGGCTTTTGAACCGGCGTCTGCATCGACAACTGCAATCAACATCGACTGCACGCTCATAGTCAACCTTACAGATGATTCTGGATATCCGATAGAGAACGTTGAGATCCTCTTCTCGTGCGACCCTGAGGGACTGATGTTCGGGACGATGCCCGCGATCACGGACTCAAGCGGCTTGGCGCGAACTGCCGCACGCTCCGGGACTCCCGGTGTGTACCTGATCACCGCAAGCACATCGCTGGGCGTATGGGCGAACTGGACTCTTGTGGCATACGATCCGGCTAGCATGGCTGTCGGGGGAGGACGATACTGTCCGCTCGGCCCAGACGGCACACAGCTTGCAGGGTCTGTGCACTTCAGCCTTGCCGCCAGGTACGTGAAACAAGCCCCGTCCATCAGCATGAGATGGCAATACCGTGGCAATGAGAAGCTCGATCTCGAGGCGACCTCGATGGAATGGCTGATCGTGAACGGGGGCGAAGCCAGGGTCCGAGGCGCAGGGACCCTCAACGGTGTGCCCGGATATGTCTTCCAGATTGAGGTCCTTGACGCAGCCGACGGGGACACCTTTGCAATCGAAATATGGGACAGCGAGGGGGTGATGGTGCACGGCTCACACAATGTGCTTCAAGGCGGGAATGTCATGGTGCGGACCAAGGGCTCCATCTCAGCCGTCGACGACGGCCACTTCCTTGGGGCAAGGGATCTAGCCGTCATCTGTCTCCTCCTGGTCCTTCTGTCTGTTGGATTGCGTGGTATGATGAACCGTGCGCGGATGATGCTGGTTGCGCCCCGTCACGATGAGCCTTCTGCCGACGCTTCCACCAAAGTGGCCGCGCCGCGAACTAGAAAGCTGCGTCTCCCGTGCCCTCTGGCCGAAGTGGGATGACGGACTCCGGAGATCGGTTACCGAGCAAACCCTTAACGTGTTCTTTCTTCCGGCGCATCTAGGACGGTCTCACTCTTTTGGCGCGCCGCAGTTCGGGCAAGAGTGCATGAACATCGGGTATTGCACGTTGCAGTTCTTGCACCTGATCATCGGTGTCTGGTGCGCGTGGTACGGCTGCTGGGCCGGGGCCGCCTGCGTCTGGGCGGGCTGCGGCGGCGCGGGCTGGGGAGCCATCGGCGGCACGTACGGCGGCGGCATCTGAGCCGACACGGTTCCGGGGGCGTACGGCTGATATCCCACCGGGGCCTGCGCAGCCAGGGAGTCGCTGATCTTCGCGTATGTGAGTATCAGGAACAACGAAGGGATTACGAACCCCACTAGCCCGAAGATGATCCACACGAGACTGTCGTTCTTGGCGTCGTTGAACCTGCCCTGGTCGATCGCGTCGATGACAGTGCGCTTGAGGAATAGCCCGGCTAGGCCACAGATGAGCATCGCGAAGACCCCGAAGATTCCGACGATGAGCGTCCCGCCGGTCCGCCGGTCCAGGAACAGGACAAGGGACGCAATAGCGATTATGAACCACACGAGCGCCATCAGGAAGAACATTACCTGCCCCCACCATGCGAACTTTCTGCCTTCCGCCACGTCCCGCGGGAGCCATGGGGGCGTTCCCGGGTGAGCCAAGATTGAGCCAATAGGACTGCTGCTCATTACGAATGCCTCCTCTAATTCATCCCTTCTGTAGCCGCCTCATCGGCGGCTTCACCTAATAATCGTGATGACCATATATAGGCTTTCCTGGATATTTGCCGGCCTTTCGGTTCAGCCAACTGACGCGCTCAGCCTGTCGACCGCCTCGATGGCATCGATCACCATCGATGGGGACACATGGAACGGCATACTTGACATCGAGTCGTTCGGGTCGCACGCCTTCTTGGCTGCGATTGGCAGCTCGCGGCTATCGACCTCTCCCAGATCTTGAAGGGAAGTCGGCAAGCCAACGGCCTTGCACCACCGCATAACCCTCTCGACCTCACCCATAGGCCGGTTCTCGAGGACCATCTGCACCTGCACCCCGTAGGCGACGATCTCCCCGTGCTTCCGAGCGATGCCCTTCATCTCGGTAAGGCCGTTGTGGATCGCGTGGGCCGCGGCGCAGCCTCCGCCCCCGAACCCGAAGCCGCTCTGGAGCTTGATCGCCTCGACGATCGCCTCGACCGCCTCGGTTATCCGGCCCGACTCGACATCCTTCTTCGCCTGGATGCCGTGCGTCATCAGGGTCTCGAAGCATCGTCTGTTGACCTCGAGGGCCGCCTCCGTGGCCAGCTCCGACGCCCTCCTTTCCCTCTGCGTCCTAGCGTAGGCAGGCTTCTCGAAGGCCGCCGCGAGCGCGTCCCCCATGCCCTGGACCAGAAATTGGACAGGCGCGCTCCCGACCACGTCCGTATCCACGAGGACCAGCACCGGGGCCCTCGAGAGCCACAGGTCCTGGACGAACTTGTGCTCGTCGTCGAATATGACCGCGTCCGCCATCCCGTCCGCGTTGGTTGCACACTGGGTCGGGACCGATATGCATGGCACATGCAGCTTCTCGGAGACGGCCTTGGCTGTATCCACGGCCTTCCCGCCCCCACAACCCACGATGACGTCCACGTCCAGCTCCTCCGTCCTGGAGGCGATCTCGTTGATCTTCGCGTGCGTGCACTCGGTGACCGTGTCGTCGAACCCCACAAGGGGCATCCCGGCGGCAAGCAGGCTCGCCTGGATCCTGGCCTTCACCTTCGAGAACCCCGTCCGGCCGCTCACCACGAAGGGCCTTTCTCCGTACTGCTTTATGTACGCCCCAAGCTGGCTAATCACGCCCGCTCCCTGGACGTACTTGGCTGGGAACACGACCTTCCGGACACCGCTCTCTGGCATTTTGGACACCTTTCCCAGAACAACCCCTTGGCCGGGTGGATGGCCATGACTTCATGAGATTTCAAGCTTGTGCAGACTTCGTTTGGCTGGTGGGCGTGTGCCCGAATGCAGGAACAGATATCCTCCTTGTTGTCCGAAAAGACATAAGTAGGGTGAGGTATTAGCAGGAGTCAAGAGACAAAACGAGCCGAATCGTGCAGTTCTGTTCTGGACTGTGAAGCCGATGAAGTACGAAGACTACAAGAACATATATTCTCAGCTGAGAAAGCCTGATGACGTCGAAGTCCTCGCCAAGAGGTTGAAGCTCGACAGGGAGTTCCTATTCGTCCTGTACACCCAGAGGACCGTCCGGGACGCCACCAGGCGGTTCTACATCGTGAAGAAGGACATCAAGAAGATCGCGAAGGAGTGGCGCAGGGGGACCTCGATTGCTAGGATCGCGAGGAGCATCAACTTCCCGCCTGTGCTCCTGGGCCTGATGCTCGGGCCTGAGATCAACCTCCCGAGGAAGCTCTTCTGGAAGTACGTCCGGGACCCGAATACCTGCCACGACAAGCGACTCAGGAAGGAGCTGGCCGAGATCGCGGAGGCGGACCTCATCTACTCCCCGAAGGGGTCGCAGATGCAGACCGAGCGCGGGGTCTGGGGCGAGAAGAGGCTCCACGACTGGCTGGACAACAGGAATCTCACCTACCGCACAGAGGAGGACCTGAGGTCCACCCACAAGAAGACCCCGGACTGCCTGCTCGACAAGCCGATCCATATCAACGGCCACAAGGTCTACTGGATCGAGTCCAAGGCGTCCTTCGGGGACGAGATCGAGCTCCGGAAGAACGTCCGCAGGCAGCTGAAGCCCTACACCGAGATGTTCGGGACCGGCGCGGTCGTATACTGGTTCGGGTTCGTTGAGGGCATCGAGCCCCCTGAGGGGGTCGCGCTCCTGCCTGGCACGTTCTTCGAGGACCATCGCGGCTGATTTTGCGAAAGGATGTGCAAACGTTATTAGCTCCCGAGAGGGATAATTTCCGGCATGGCCAAAGGGCCTGACAGGTACATCTCGGCGGGGGACCTCGAGAAGTTCGCCTACTGTCCCCTGAGCTTCCTCCTCAGCCTCCAGTACGATAAGAGGAGGGAGGACCTCGACAAGGGGATCGAGGAGCACGAGAGGCTCGGGAAGACCCTTTGGAGGATAGATGCCAGCGAGAGGACCGCCAGGGAGTCGGAGAGGCTGGTGTTCTGGTGGGCGGTCGCCGCTACCCTGTGCGCGATCATCGGGCTCGAGATGCTCCCGTTCGAGGAGTCGTTTACCATAAGCCAGATCCTGGGAGTTGTCGCGCTCATCTGGATACTAGCCGCCTCATTCTTTCTATACAAGGCATCGAGGTCCAGGATAGACAGCGTGGTCTTCGACTACGAGAAGATCATACTCGTCTTCGCCATCGTCGCGGTCGTGGTAGGCGTCAACGCCATCGCCTTCCTCGTGACGGATGTGAGGCTGGCGGAGGCTCTCGAGGCGGTGGCGATCGCGTGGCTGGTCGGCGCCTCCTTCTTCCTGTACCGCTCCTTGAAATCCACGGAGATTGTAGACGCGCTCAGGCAGGAGTTCAGGGTGAAGGGGAAGATAGAGTACATCGACATGGACCGGTCCAAGGTGTTCAAGTCCGAGAAGTACGGCCTCACGGGAAGGCCGGACTACATCATCAAGATGAAGGACCAGCTCATACCCGTCGAGGAGAAGAAGGGGCGCACACCGAGGGGCCCCCTGTTCTCGCACATCCTCCAGGTCGCGGCGTACTGCCTTCTGATCGAGGAGACCGAGGGGCGGGCACCCACACACGGCCTCCTGAAGTACCCCGAGCACGAGCACGACATCGAGTACGACGATGGCCTGAAGAAAATCCTGCTCGAGAAGCTGAACGAGATGCGCCTCGTCATCGAGGCGAACGACGCGCACAGGAACCACAACAGGCCCGGGAAGTGCGTCAACTGCTCCAGGCGAGAGGTGTGTCCGGAACGACTGGCCTGAGCGTCACTCCACGGTGACGGTCTTTGCGATGTTCCTCGGCTTGTCTATCGGGCAGTTCCTGGCCCTCGCGAGATAGTACGCCCACAACTGCAGGACAACGATGATTGGCACGGGGCTGAACACTGGCGGTATCTCGCGGATCCCGATGACCTCGTCCGCGAACTTCGCAAGCTCCGTGTCGTTCTGGAACCCGACTGCGATGACTGGGCTGCCCCTCGCGGAGACCTCGCTTATGTTCCCGAGCATCTTCTCGTAGGTGTGATCCCGGACCGCGATTGCGACCACCGGGGACTCCTTGGAGATGAGCGCGAGCGGGCCGTGCTTGAGCTCCCCCGCGGGGAACCCCTCACCGTGGATGTACGATATCTCCTTGGTCTTCAGCGCGCCCTCGAGGGCGACCGGGTAGTTGATGCTCCGGCCAATGAAGAACATGTCCTTCGCGGCAGCGTACTTCTCGGCGAGCGACTTGATGTCGTCCGCCTGGTTGAGAACGTCCTGGACGTGCCTCGGGAGGTCCCTCAGGACGCCGATCATGGTCCGCCTGGCCTGCGCGGCAAGCGCTCTGTTCTGTAGCCCGAGCTCCATCGCGAGAAGGTACAGGGCGACCAGCTGGGTCGAGAACGTCTTCGTCGCGGCGACCCCGATCTCCGGCCCAGCCCTCGTGTAGATCATGTGGTCGACCTCGCGGCTGATCGCGGACCCGACCACGTTCGCGATCCCGACGGTCTTGTTCCCGCGCTTCTTCGCCTCGCGAGCCGCGCCGAGCGTGTCAGCGGTCTCGCCGCTCTGCGTGATGAGCACGACCAAAGGGTTCTCGCGGGACACGGACGAGTACCTGTACTCAGAAGATATCTGGACAGTCGTGGGTATCTTCGCGAGCTCCTCGATTATGTACTTCCCGACGAGGCCCGCATGATAGGACGTCCCGCACGCGACGATCTTGACGCTCGAGAAGTGATTCCCCTGGAAGAACGGCTCCGGCTCCATGGACTCCACGCGTCCGAGGAGCGAGTCGTGTATCGCGTCCGGCTGCTCGAAGATCTCCTTGAGCATGAAGTGCGGGTACCCGCCTTTCTCGGCGTCCTCGAGGCTCCACGTCACCTTCTCGGGCTCCCTGGTCACCGTCTTTCCGTCCGCGCCGATGATCGTCACCGAGTCCCTCGTGACCCTGACGATCTCCCCGTCCTGGATGTACAGCATCCGGTTGGTGTACTTCAGCAGCGCCGTCACGTCGCTCGCGAGGAAGTTCTCCCCGTTCCCGAGGCCGACCACGAGCGGGCTCTCGCGCCTGGTCCCGACGACCTCCTCGAGCCCCTCGCGGACAGCGACGAAGGCGTAGGTCCCCTCGACCTTCCCGAGCGCCCCCTGGACGGCCTTCACGAGGTCCCCCTTGAACTCCGACTCGACCAGGTGCGCGAAGACCTCGGAGTCCGTCTCGGACGTGAACTTGTGGCCCGCGCCCTCGAGCGACTCCCTGATGTCCATGAAGTTGCTGATGATCCCGTTATGGACCACCGCGAGCTTGAGCGTGCAGTCTTGGAGCGGGTGCGCGTTCTCCGTGGTCGGCTTCCCCTGGGTCGCCCACCTCGTGTGCGCTAGCCCCACGGTCCCCGACAGCTTCGGCATCGAGCCCTCGAGCACGGAGATCTCGCCCTTGCTTTTGTACAGCTGCAGGCTGCTCCCGACGATCGCGATGCCCGCGGAATCGTACCCCCGGTACTCGAGACGCTTCAGACAGTCCAGCAGGATGGGCTGGGCGTCGCGCCCACCAGCGTAGCCAACTATGCCGCACATCCCAGATACATCCTAGGTGACGAGTGACCTGTTCGGCAGGTTCCTGGTCACCTTCGATCCGCTCGAGACCTTGCACCCGGCCCCTATGATCGTCCCGGGCTCGATCGACACCGCGGTCCCGAATATGGTGTCCTCGCCCATGATCGACCCGATGTGAGGGACCTTGAAGAACTCGTCCGCGATGTTCACGTACGCCTCCGAGCCCGCGCCCATCAGGTGCGACTGCGACTTCACACCGTACCCGAGCACGCAGTGCGACAGGTACGAGTGCGCCCCGATGCTGCAGTTGCTCATCAGGATGCTGTTCTTCACCATCGTGTACGGCTCGATCGCGACGCTGTTCCCGATGCTAGTGGACGGGAAGATCGTCACGTTCGGGCCGATGTCGCACCCGTCCCCGATCAGGACCGGCCCGTAGATCGTAGTCCCCGCCCTGATGATCGTCTCCGCACCAATCCGCACCGGACCGTTCACCACCACCTGCGACTCCAGCTTCCCGGCGGTCCCGACCGCCAGGTTCTCGAGCGCCGCAGCGTTCAGCTCCAAGAGGTCCCACGGGTACACGGCGTCGATCCACAGCCCGTCCGAGAACACGGGCGCGACCGCACCCGCGCTTAGGCTCGCCTGGACCGCGTTGCTCAGCCCATACTCCCCGGCCGCGATGCGCTGCTCTATGAAATCGAAGATCCGGTCGCTCAGGCAGTACATCCCCGTGAGGATGATGTTCGAGATCATCTCCTGCGGCTTCTCTACCACGCCCTTGATCGTCCCGCGCTCGAGAGTCACAACCCCGTACTTCGACGGGTTCTCGCTCTCGACCACGAGCGCGCTCGGACACTGCCCGGACTTCAGGAGGTCCCCGACCGCGCGCTTGTCCACGATGTTGTCACCAGGAAGCACCATGAAATCCCCGGAGAGACGGTCCTTCGCGCAGAGCAGCGCGTGCCCGTTCCCCAGCTGCTTCTCCTGGACCACGTACTCAATCCGCGCGCCGAACTTCTTGCCGTCCTCGAAATGGCTCATGATGCGCTCCTTCCGGTACCCGACGACCATAACGATCTCGCGGACGTCGTTCTTCACCAGCGCGTCAACAACATACTCCAGGATCGGCCGGTTCGCGACGGGGATCATCACTTTCGGCTCGGAAACCGTCAGCGGCCGGAGCCGCATCCCCTCGCCGGCGGCAAGCACAACAGCCTTCATCGGAACGCCAACCGAATGCTACATGGTTGCGGCCATTTAAGCCTTTCCGACATCGGCCAGCAGTCACTCCTCGCCTTCCTCTTCCTCGCCGATCTGACCGTAGATGGCGCGGTTCTTCGCCTCCACACGCATCGGCGTCGCCTCTTCGAAAACATTGCACTCGCACCTGATACGCGTGATGACGTCCTTCTTCACGCAGTACCCGATGCCCGGACCCCAGCCCTCCTCGGGACGAGGGTCCCAATGCAGACAGACGGGACACAGGAGACGCTGCGACTTCGCGTTCGAGCACGTCGGATGAAGCGACACGCCCTCGTACGTAGCGTACCGTCTATATCACGATTTCTGTGACACTTTGCGGGCCATCTGGACGTAGCATAACTGCAGTGCTGGAGCTAATCTGGCTCGGTCTTCCTCGGACACCTGGATACGATGACCAGAGGGACGAGAGGGGCCTACAGAAAGGAGGACAGGGTCGCGTTGCCCGCGAACCTGCAGAAGGAGCTCGTCGAGAAGGCCGCCGCGAAGTACGGGAACTGCCAGGAACTCGCGAAGCATCTGGACATACCGAAGTCGTCGGTGCACTACTACAGGACCGGACGGCTCACGATGCCGATATCGGTGCTTGAGCGGCTGCTGGAGACTGCTGGTGACGAAGGACTCATCCGGCGGGTATCTGAAAGAGGCATCACGAAAGATAGGTCGTGGGCGACGGAATACGCTCAGGATGTATTCCGGGAGATGTGCAGAGAGAAGGTCCGGTTGCCAACGAAAGAAGAATTGGTTCAGAATGACGATTTGAGGAGGAAAGCGGCTCGCATCGTCTCATACGTCTTGGCAGAGGGTTCGGTATGGTTGCAGAAGGAGAAGTTCGGAGAGCATGCAGCTAACATAACGTTTTCCAGTGAAGAAGGCGACTTGTATCGACATTTCAGAGGCCTTTGCAGAGACCTCTTCAATTATGATATCGGGCCCCCTCAGAAACCAGGAAACGATGCCAGAGCGATAAGGGGTTTCATCTACTCTCGATTCATAGCTGAATGGCTCGTTGAGAACGGAGTGACTCCAGGCGAAAAGGCCGAAACCGGGCCACGGCTACCTAAGTGGGTAATGGAGTCAACTGACATAGAGACTTGGATATCTGCACTGCAACCGCTCTTCGACGGAGAGGGATGCGCAAGGGTTTCATTGACAGGTTTCGGTGGTTTCGTGGTAGGACAATCGAGGCATTCGATGATAGACTTCGACGGATTACCGCGCGATCGCGAGTCTCCTAGACATGGCAGAACGCTATCGACAGGGGCCTTGAAGAATCGGTTCTTATATGGAGTCCGAGCCGATGACTTCTTCTCAATGAGTTGCAGATCCGAGCTGCTCGATGATGCCTTTTTCCTCTCGAAGAGGCTCGGACTGAATCCAAGAATGAAGCTCAGTTCAATGTACCTGAAGGATGATGGTTTCTGGAGCTGCGCTTGGACAATGAGTCTCCCCAGAAGCGACTCCCAACAACTCCTAGCTCACAATCTCGTCACTCAGGAGTTGAAGAGATATGCAATCGTGCTCTTCGCGTACTGAGCAATGAATAAGAACATTTATATATTAGAAGCTGAATCGTAGCGGGGGCTAGATTTGAACTAGCGATCTTCAGGTTATGAGCCTGATGGGATTTCCAAGCTACCCCACCCCGCTGTCTCCGATTAAGGGAGATGGGATAGTTAAAAGTATCCGTTCCACGGTCCGCCGCTAGAAGAACTTCCTGAGCCTGAGCATGTCCTCGAGGGAGGCCTTGACCTGCAGCTTCTTGAGCGCCAGTGCTTTCATCGGTCTGAGCTCGCGCTTCCACAGGAGGTCGAAAGTCTCCGAGCTCGCGATCACGCGTATGTCCGGGTTCTGAATCTTCCCTTTCTGCAGGCCGGACACGTGGGCGTTCTCGAGGACGAAGTTGTAGGTGTCGCCATCGGAGACCTCGACCTCGACGATGCGTCTCACGCCCTCCATCTCCTTCCTGAGCTTCGGGTCCGTCTCGCCCTTCTTGTTGAACTCCTCGATGGCGGCGTTGAGGTACTCCTCGATCATATCATCCCTCGAACTCGTCCAGTTTCCTGACGGCCTTCATGGTCATTATGTTTTGCGCGGTACCCCAGCTGCGCCGGGTATGCGGCGGGAAGGTGTCGTGTGTCCCCACCCACCGTCTGAGGAATGAGATGGTGTTTGGGTCCGAGGCGTACCCGGACCCTATGGGCTCGCCGATCTCCTCCTCGATCTGTCTGATGCGCCCATCGCGGTGCACCTTAGCCACTATGGAGGCCGCGGAGACGACCGGGTATGTGTCGTCCGCCTTGTGTCTCGACATGATGTGTATCTCAGTGTTCAGGTCCGCGCGGAGCATGCGCGCGAACTTCTCCTCATCGGTGTCGGCCGCGTCGACGTACGCGATTTCCGGCTCGAGTCGCTCGATGATGGCGGAGAACGCGTGCGCCTCGATCTCGTTCAGTGACATGACCTCGCGCATGGCGTCGATCTGGGACGCGGAGAGCTCAATGAGTTCCACCTTTGCCAGCTTTCTGATCCTGGGCTCGAGCTCCTCGCGCCTCGCAGGGGAGAGCTTCTTTGAGTCCCTGACGCCGAGCCTTCTGAGCCTCGCATCTGACTTGACGCCCACGCCGCACACGACGAGCGGCCCGAGGACCGGCCCTCTCCCGACCTCGTCGATCCCGCAGATCATCCAGACCCGTCAATGGCGCGCTCAATAGATAAGGCTTTGAGTCGAGATTGGCGAATGCTTAATCTCGGCGAGCGCCATATTGAGTGGCATGATAGCGAGGGTCGCGCAGGAGTTCTACGGGCTCGATTTCACGACTAACAGGGAGCTCCAGCTGATCGCAGGCCTTCTTCTGGTGTTCATCGGGCTCTTCCTCGCGTTCATGGGGCGCAGGATCTGGAAGAGCGTGATGTCCTTCATCGGCGGGGTCATCGGGTTCGTTGTCGGGCTAGCGATTGGGACTGCGATCGGAGGGGTCCTGGTCGGCATCATAGTCGGGCTCTTGGGCGGTTTCATCGGGAGTGCCGTGTTCGTATTCCTGGCGCGGGTAGGGATAAGCGCCGTCGCGGCGCTGCTTGCATTCCTCGTGGTCTCTGGTATCGGGGGCGACAGCTGGTTCGTGGCCGCACTGATAGTCGGGGCGGTCGTGTTCGCGCTCACGTTCGCCTTCGTGGAGACGGCGATCGGGGTCGTGACCGCGGTCGCCGGGGGCCTCCTGCTCGGGTTCGGGCTGATCATCCTCGAGGTGGACCTCACGATCAGCGTGCTCGCGATGCTCGCCGTGATAGTCTTCGGGGCGGCGTTCCAGCTGTTCGCGCTGCACGAGGAGGCCGAGATGAAGCGCGGGCGTGCCGTTGCTCCAATCGCGGCTGCCGCGGCGTCCCCCGAGATGCCACCGCCGCCTCCGCCCATGCCTGTGAGGACTTGTCCTCGCTGCGGCGCGCAGATGACCTACATACCCGAGTACAACCGGTACTTCTGCAACCACTGCCAGCAGTACGAGTAGATAAAAGACAGGGCAGTGCTACCGTGCCGCTGGTCATAGGGCGATAGTTTATATTTCGTCCAAGATTACGCCCGTTCGTTGGCTCGAAAGGAAGCAGCGGACTGTCAGAGTCGCAGGGTCGAGAACAGCTTCAAGCTCACCCGGGTGGGGGTGACTGGCATGCTCAAGCCAGTCGTCGTCCGGAGGCGCGGAAGGGACAACCATCTCGTCGCCGAGATCGACGTGTTCGTGGACCTGCCGAGCACGCAGCGCGGGTCGCACATGTCCCGCAACGTCGAGGTCGTCACGGAGATGGTCGACGAGAGCGTCAGGGCGAAAGCGGGGAGCCTCGAGCAGATGGCCGCGAACATCTGCCGCGAGCTCCTGAGGAGGCACGACTACGCCAGCTTCGCGGAGGTCCAGATGCGCGCCGACTACTTCCTGGAGCGCAAGCCTGCCGGCGGCAGGACCTCGCTCGAGCCGTTCAAGCTCATCGCGAAGGCCACAGCGCGCCGCGGGAACGGCCTGATGAAATCCATCGGTGTGGAGGTGCGCGGGATGACCGTGTGCCCGTGCGCCGCGGAGACCGCGAGGCACATCGTGCTCGAGCGCGCGCCCGGGTTCCAGGAATGCGCCGAGAAGGTCCCGATGGTGTCCCACAACCAGAGGAACCGGACGACGCTCACGGTGGAGGTGCCGGAGCATGTGGACATCGAGGCGGACGACCTGGTCGGGATCGTCGAGAGCTCGCTGAGCAGTCCCACATACGGCATCCTGAAGCGCAAGGACGAGGCGAACGTGGTCCTGAGGGCGCACGAGAACCCGAAGTTCGTCGAGGACGTGGTGCGGGACATCCTCGGGAAGCTCCTGAGGCGCTACCCGAAGCTCGATGATTCGGTTCATGTGACGGTCCGCTCGGAGAGCGAGGAGTCGATCCACAAGCACAACGCTTTTGCCGAGAGAGTGACTACCTTGGGCGAGCTCAGGAGCAGGTAGTTTGGCTGGTGCGAGGAGGAGGCCGCGGCCGGGCGAGGTTAAGGCCGTTGCGATCGACGTCGACGGCACTCTGACCGAGGATTCCAGGCGGATCGGTCTGGGGGCCATTGCTGCGTTGCGGAAGGTCGAGGACTCCGGTGTGCCCGTCATGCTCGCGAGCGGGAACGTGCTGCCGATCGCGTACGCCCTCTCGACGTACCTCGGCTTCAGAGGACCAATCATCGCGGAGAACGGCGGGATCGTGTGTTACGAGCAACGGGTCTGCATGCTCGGTGACCCACGCAAAGCGAAGGCCGCGTACGCACACCTGCTGACGAAGATGGATGCTCCGAGGCTGTTCACGGACAAGTGGCGCGTCACCGAGATCGGCCTTCGGCCGGTCGTGAAGGTCGAGGCGGTGAGGAGAGCGCTGCGCGGGTTCGATGTCGATGTGCAGACCTCCGGGTATGCCGTGCACATAATGTCCAAGGGCATGAACAAGTTCGTGGGCGTGAAGAGGGCGTGCGAGATACTTGGGACATCGGTCCAGGAGGTCGCGGCCATAGGCGACTCGGACAACGACTTGAAGATGATTCGTCAGTGCGGGTTCGGTGTAGCCGTCGGGAACGCCTATGCGGGGACCAAGAAGGCTGCGTCGCACGTCACGAAGAGGAAGAACGGGGAGGGCGTGGTTGAGGCGCTCGAGTGGCTGAGGCTGATCTGAATTCGTTCTGGAAAGGATTTAAGCCGTTCATAGTCGCTTCATCTACCGTCATGACCGTCATCGGCGCTTGCCACATATGCGGAAGACCCGCGACGAACACCTGTCCGCTCTGCGGTCAGCTCGTATGTCCTTTCGACTCCGACCCGATAACGCACATCTGCAGGGCGCACGGCCATCTACGGACCGGAAGGAAGATCACGATCAAGAAGGCGAACTGAGCAGGCGCTTCGCCTCGTCCTCCGATAGGCCCGCAGCCTTCAGGAGGTACTTCAGCCCTTTCCTGAGAATCATGTCTTTCGTCTTGTCGTCCAAGAACTTCTCCATCACGATTGGGGCCTTTTGGACGTACTCGACTGCGAACTCCGAGAAGTAGTATCTTGCGTTGTCTGGATCGAGCTCCGCGGCCTTGAGGTAGGCCTGCTCCGCCTCGTTGAACCTCCCGATGTCGACCAGGTAGGCCGCGTAGGATGACTGGAAGATCGGGTTCCTGGGGTCGAACTCGACGGCCTTCTTGTAGAGTTCCGTGACCTCCTCGGGGGTCATCTTGGGCACGCCGACGGACGCCTCCGCCTTGCCGAAGTATGCGTCCGCGCACTTCGGGTCTGCCTTAAGGACATTGTTGAATCTTGAGACGGCACCTTCGAAGTCCCCTCCCGCGAGTGCTTCCTGCGCATCCATGAGGTCCTTCTGAATGTCGGCCATGGTCAACACCGAACGATGTATCAGAGCTGTTGATGTCAATAATCTGGAGGATTATAAAGTGTTTTCCTCACCTGATTCAATATGGATGAATTACCACCAGATCGCCGGTTCCAAGAGCTTGCCGCATGTCTTGTCCAACTCCGATGATGCCTCTTCAATCGCGACGAGGTCCATCCGCTTCACCAGAGAGTACGGGCTGGTCAATGCGTCTCGAGAGTGGTCTATCCCCGCATGCACGAGACTGGCAATAGCCGACATCTGCTGGGTGACGTTGAGAAACAGGGAGTTGGCCTCATCGCTCCGCTCGTATGTATGGTCGCCGAAAGCAGACTGGAGCCCTGAGCGGTAGCGGTCAACGACCTCCTGTATCTTGAAGACTGCGAAATGGACCGACATGAAGGCTTTTGACTCGCTGCTGTTATCAGGATACATCACGCTGATCTCAAGTGTGGCCGTCCTAGCCTGTTCGAGATTCCAATGGGCAGCCTCAGACTCGGCGAAACGCTCCAGATCCGGATATGTGCTGTTGATCATCTGCTCGATTGAGCGATTGGCATTGTTCATTCCGCCGAGAAATGACAATACGATATGGTACTGGGCTCTATACTTCGAGTCATAATAGTGACGTGAAAGCGAATAGGCGGCAGCGGTGGTGCCCGCGAGCACAACGACTGCTGCTACCAAGACGATCATCGCGACCTTGGCCACGCTTGGACCCTCTTGTTCTGGACTCATTGTTTGTCCTGCTTCGCGCATGCTATCCCCCATCATAGACTCCGATGAATGCGCATTCACAGCCAAAAAATCTTTTACTGATACCGGCCGTTCACTGCTCCAGATTGAGAGGAGGAGACCCATGATTCCAGGCGGACGGATGAACCCCAAGCAGATGCAGGCCATGATGAAGCGAATGGGGATCACTCAGGAGGAGCTGAAGGACGTCGAGGAGGTCATCATACGGCTGAGGGACAAGGAGATCGTCTTCAAGGATGCGTCCGTCACAAGCGTCACTGTCCAGGGGCAGAAGACCTACCAGATCGTGGGCACTCCGAAGGAGCGGGCGCGGACCCAGGGGGAGATGGAGGAGGGAGGCATACCCCAGGAGGACATCAAGCTCGTGATGGACCAGACTGGAGTGACCGCCGCGGAGGCCAAGAAGGCGCTCGAAGAGGCCGGAGGGGCGCCCGCGGAAGCGATATTGAAGATAATGTCCACGCGATGACGACGCGCAAAGCTTAAACAGAGTACTGTTATTCGACCACCGCGCAGGGTTGTTTGAACATGAAACTCGCCGAGATGAAGACCAAGTGCCGGCAGTGCGGCCGCGAGCTTATAGCCGACACCAAGGACGAGTCTTTCGTCAGCTTCTACTGTATGAGATGCGGGATCTACACCACGAGGCCCATCGAGGAGTTCAAAGAAGAGCCGAAGCCCGCGCCAGCCCCAGAGGCGGCGGCTGCCCCTCCGAAGCCTGAAGAGAAGACGCCCTGAATTCGACCTCTGGAGGGCAGGAGCCAGCAGTCCCAGCACCCGCCAACGCTTATATATGCAGTCACCTTTTGCCTCGTTGCGGCCGCGAAAAACACGTATTCTGTCCACATGCCCCGGTAGTGTAGCGGCCTATCATCCGAGCCTGTCGAGCTCGGGACTCGGGTCCGAATCCCGACCGGGGCGCCACCGCAATACTGCTCATCTCACCGCGCAGCCCTTCTTCGAGAACGATATCTGGTAGTAGACCGGGTCCTCGAACCGGGAGCGCTCCGAGAAGAGCGTTGCACAGGACCGCACGACACGCTCGGGGGTCACGCGCACCTCTTCAGGCGGCCCGATGTCGACAGGCGAGTGCTTCTGGAAATCGACGATCGTCAGGGTGCCGTCCGGACGGAGGATCCTGTTGCACTCATAGATGAAGATCCTCGGGTCGTCGACCTCGTGGTACAGGAACGCCGCGAGCACATGGTCCACGGACGAGTCCACGATTGGCGGCTCCTGGACATTGCCTCGCAGCGGGGTCATGTTCCGGATCGCCTTCTTGCGGATCCGCTCGACGAGGACTTCGAGCATCTTCTTCTCGACATCGACGCACAGGATTTCACTGGCGCGGTTCGCCATCGGAAAGGCGAAGTAGCCCACTCCGGCCCCCAGGTCCGCTACCCTATCCGTGCTCTTTAGATTCAGTCGCTCGACTACGTTCTTCGGGGGTATCGCCCGCCGGCGCTTCTCCCCTTCGAGCCTTTCGAGCCAATCACCGGAGGCCTCGAACCTGTGTCCCTGCATCCTCGTCGAGTGTCGTAAGCAGGCGGGA
>Ga0153916_10001192_pt1 | contig 18475 bp, 20 predicted proteins | sample Opewatmetagenome_FD_109642 | JGI IMG/M metagenome (GOLD analysis project Ga0153916, IMG submission 109642) | Freshwater wetland microbial communities from Ohio, USA - Open water 3 Core 3 Depth 4 metaG | ecosystem: Environmental > Aquatic > Freshwater > Wetlands | place: USA: Ohio, Lake Erie... | reverse complement strand
CGCCGAGCCGCAGCCCGATCGCCCGGAAACCTGGATCAACGATCTGATCCTTTCCAATTATCAGGCCCTGTTCGAACGCGGGCGCGCGCATTCGGTGGAATGCTGGCTGGACGGCAGGCTGGCCGGCGGCCTCTACGGCGTCCACCTCAACGGCGTGTTTTTCGGCGAAAGCATGTTCACGCGGGTGCGCGACGCCTCGAAGGTGGCGCTGGCGCACCTTGTCGCGCGGCTGAAAACGGGTGGTTTCCGCCTGCTCGACACCCAGTTCCTGACCGATCATCTGGCCCGTTTCGGGACCATCGAGATCGACCGGAAGCGCTATCAGTCGGCGCTCTCCGAAGCGCTTTCAGTCTCCGGCGATTTCTTCGCGCTGGATTCGCTGGATGCGGCGGAGGAGGCCGCAGCCCGCGGAGAGGAGATCACAACCGTCTCCGGCCCCGCCTCCGGGAAGCGCATCGTGCAGCTTTTGACCCAGACATCGTAAATCGGGTGCGAGACCGGATTGAGCGAGGGCGTTTCGGCGAACGTCCAGCCTGAAAAGACGCGCCGGACCTGCTGCTTGGCATCCGCCACGTCGAGCTGCAGGAACGCGCCGGTGAGCGGCGGCTGTTCCCAGGACGGCGTGGTTTCACAGGCCTTGAGACGGACGATCGCCGCGCCCAGACGGACCGCCTGGCCCGGCTTCATCTTGATCTCGCGGGCGATGCCGTTCTGCTTGTTGAGGATGCCGATCGTCGCAATGCGATCCTGCATCGGCGTCGGCTGCTCGATCCGCCGGGGCGGAGCCGGCGATCGCGGCGCCGCAGCAGCTGTTTCCGGCACGGCCGCCTCCGCCGGAGCCGCCGCGGTCGGCGCTTCAGCGGTTGTCGCCTGGTTTTCGGTCTGCGCCCAGGCGGCCACGGCCAGCAAGGACGCCCCGAAAGCGAGGATCGCGGCGCTGCGGGTCACGGCAGGTCGGATGCGCCCGTTTCGGCCGGCGTGTCTGCGCCGCCGTTCGCGTCACTATCCTTGTCCTTCATCGAACCGGTCTGGTTGATGTACTGGCCGATCAGGCTCAGCATATCCACCGATCCCTGGGTGTCGATGATGGCGTCGCCCTCTTTCAACGGCGTTTCATCACCGCCCGGCATCAGCGAGATGTAGGTGCCGCCCATCAGACCTTCGGAGGTGATGGCCGCGCTGCTGTCGGCAGGAAGCTTGACCGAGCGATCGATGGTCAGCGTCAATTCCGCCTGATAGCTGGCGGGATCGATCCTCGCGGCCGAAACCGAACCGACCTTCATGCCCGCGACACGGACATCGGTGCCGATCGAGACGCCCGCCACATTGGAGAACTGGGCGGAGACGTGATAGCCGTCACGCAGGCCGCCGCCGGTCCGCCCGTACGCGAAAACGACGAACCAGACGCCGACGACCACGACCAGCAGGCCGATCAGCGCCTCGGTGAGATTTTCGCGGATAAAAGACACCATCGCTCAGGGGGTCCAGGCTTCGTAATCGCCGGTCGCCGCCGCCCGCCGTCCGCCGGCGCTGAGCGCGCCCGACGGCGCATAAGCGGCATCGCTACCGGTCAGATTGGGGACATGCGGCTTTTCCCACGCCTTGACCGGGATCCCCGCGTCGCCGGGCGTGTCGCTGGCATGATGCAGCCAGAGATGCCATTCGGGCGGCACCCGGCTGGCCTCGGCCGGGCCATTGTAGATCACCCAGCGGCGATCGCCCTTGCGCGCGCGGTAATAGACGTTGCCGGCGGCATCGCCGCCAACCTTCTCACCGGCGCGCCATGTGAACAGCTGGGTGCCGATGGTCGCGCCATCCCACCAGGTGAATATCCGTTTCAGCAATCCCACGCGCAGCAGCCCTGTCTTGTCTGATCCCTCTAGCCGGGATCCACGCCGGCGTTAGAGCCTCAAACGCACGCATTTGGCAAGAGGGCGCTTGATCAGCGCGGCCAGGAAATGCGGTCATCCGGCCTGAGACCGATCTGGCGGGCACGGCCGCCGGCGATTTCGAGCACAGCGCTCACCGGTTCGCCCGATTCGACCGACTCCAGCGATTGCGGCACGGTGTTCTCGGCAATCCGCGCCACCGTACCGTCGGCGCGGATGAAGATCATGTCGAGGGGAATCAGCGTATTCCTCATCCAGAAGCTGGCCGGACGCGGCGGATCGAACGGAAACAGCATGCCGCGATCCGGCGCGAGATGCTGGCGGAACATCAAGCCGCGGGCCTGCTCCTCCGGGCTACGGGCGACCTCGACAGTGAACGGATGTTGGCCAGAAGCGGTTTCAGCGATCAGTTCGACGGTCGGCAGCCGCGACGCCTGCTCCGCGCCCGACAGGCCTCCAGGATCGGCGGCGGGCTCGCCGGCGCGGCAGGCCGCGACCAGCAGCAGCGCGGCCGCAGTCGCCGTCGAGCGAAATCTCATTCCGCCGCTTCTTCGACGTGAACCGCCAGCGGTCCTTTCTTGCCGTCGGCGATCCGGGCGATCAGCGACTGTTCGGGCACCAGCTCGATCAGGCCGGCGCGGCGCACCGTCTCCATGTGCACGAAGATGTCGGGCGTGCCCTCGCCGCGCGTCAAAAAACCATAGCCCTTCAGACGGTTGAACCATTTGACCGACACAGGCTCGGGCGGCCCGGCCTGCTCGATCAGGCTCGTCGGATCAATGCGGTTGGCGTCGCGCCGGTGCGCTTCCTCGGGATCCGGACCGATCGCCGTCGACAGATCGAGATTGAGGATTTCGCGCGCCTGCCGGCCGCGCTCGCGATCGACCGAAAGGCATTCGACCGTCGCACCTTCCGGCAGGCTTCGCCGGCCGATCTCGCGCAGGACCGAAAAATGGACGAGGACATCCCCGTCGCCGTCGTCGGTGGCGAGGAAACCATAGCCGCGGGCGCAATCAAACCACTTGACCGTGCCGGTGACCTTCTTGGCGACTTCCTGGACATCACCGATAAGGCTGACCACCATCTCGCCGGACGGTGGTGGCTTATCCTCTGCCGGGCCTACGCTGTGCTCCCCTGACTGCATTTTTTTCCGCTCTGGCATATTCCCCCGAACAGACAGTATCGCGAACCGTAACAATCGCCAAAGACTTCACGGACCCCGGCTGACCGCCCGCCAATGGCGCATGGCGAAGGCGCTCTAGTCAATTGAAATCATATGTTATTTATCCGGTATCCTGGCAGGCGGCACAGCTGGACTTCGGGCCGCGGGCGGGCAGGCGGCATGGCGTCGCCCGCGAATCACCCGTCCATCGAGTCGTATTCGCGCCTGACCGGGCCACCGGATGATCCGTTCAGGACGGCAAATCCGATTCGGTTCGCGCATCGACGATCTGGCGCGCGAGGTGCGGGCTGTGCCCGGCCCGGATGAACGCCGCCATCGCCCGCTCGCGGCCCGCCCTGTCGGGCGAAGGCGGCCCGAACGGGCCGAGCCGGCGGCGGCGCGCGAAGGCGAGCGCCACCGCGACTTCGTCGACATCGTCCACCAATTCGCCGCGCAGGGACTCATCGATGCCCGCCTGGCGGAGCGCCTCCCCGATGCGCCGGCGCCCGAAACCGCGCCGGCTGAGCGAGCGCGCCCGCGCATCGCCGAACAGGCGGTCATCGACATAGCCCAGCGCCGCCAGCCTATCGACGGTTGAAGCCACCGGCGGCGGCGCTTCCTCCGCCCAGCCACGTTCGAACAATTTTCTTTCAAGATAACGGGTCAAGCGCGCGCAACTGGTCGCGTAGCGTTCGACATAGCGCAGCGCCAACGCCTCCAGAGCGGCGACGTCCAGCGGTTTCGGCTTGCGTTCGACAGGTCTCGACACGGATGCAATCCTCTAACCACTGATGTTTGTGCCCCTTTCCTGCCATAGTCGGGCCGGAATTTGAACGCGGGGACAATGCACGACAGACTCCACCGGCATTAGTGCCAGCCGGCGCGTTCAAGCAAAAGCAGGAGTGAGGGTTGCTGCAGACCCCTGATCGGTTATTGGACAACAGCAAATTGGTGACCGCAGGTCACTCAGCGGAGACTGTCTTGCCAACCCCAACCTCGGATTCCCTGCCGCGCCGCTTCGCGGACTTCGCGACCCTGGGCGACGCGCTCGATTATGCGGCCGAGGGCGTTCGCGGCCTCAATTTCTACAATGCGCGCGCCCAGCTGCAATCCACCTATCCGTTCAGCACGCTGCGGGATGACGCGCGGGTCTGCGCCTATCGCCTGATCGCCGAGGGCGTGATGCCCGGCGACCGCATCGCCCTGATCGCCGAGACCAGCGCCGAATTCGCCGCCTTGTTCTTCGGCGCGATCTATGCCGGCGCCTGGCCGGTGCCGCTGCCGCTGCCGACGTCGTTCGGCGGTCGCGAGGCCTATATCGAGCAGATCCTGGTCCAGCTCAAAAGCTCCGACCCGAAACTCCTGTTCTCATCCGAAGGGCTTCACCCGATCGTCGCCGAAGCCGGCGAGCGCGGCGGCGTTCCCGCCATCGACTGGAACGCGTTCGCAAGCCGGCCCGTCGATCCGGTGCTGCTTCCCGAGGCCAAGCCCGACGACATCGCCTATCTGCAATATTCGAGCGGTTCGACACGCTTCCCGCACGGCGTCGCCGTGACCCATCGGGCGCTGCTCAACAATCTTTCGGCGCACAGCCACGGCATGGAAGTGATCGAGAGCGACCGCTGCATTTCCTGGTTGCCCTGGTATCATGACATGGGGCTGGTCGGCTGCTTCCTCTCGCCGGTCGCCAACCAGGTTTCGGTCGATTATCTCGCGACCGAGGATTTCGCCCGCCGTCCGCTGTCCTGGCTCGATCTGATCAGCCGCCACGAGGGCACATCGATCTCCTATTCGCCGACCTTCGGCTACGACATCTGCGCCCGCCGCGTCGGCAGCCAGACCGATGTGGTCGGCCGCTTCGACCTGTCGCGCTGGCGGATCGCCGGCAATGGCGCGGACATGATCCGTCCCGACGTGATGCAGGCCTTTGTCGATGCCTATGCCCCGGCCGGGTTCAAGGCCTCCGCCTTCCTGCCGAGCTATGGGCTTGCCGAGGCGACGCTCGCGGTGTCGATCATGCCGCCGGGCGAGGGCATCGTCACCGATCTGGTCGACGAGAGCCTGCTCTCCGGCAGCAGTACGGCGGCCGATCCCGATCGCCCGAAGCGCTACCGCGCGATCGTCAACTGCGGCCGGCCGGTCAAGGACATGATCGTCGAGGTGCGCGACGAGCAGGGCCGCGTGCTCGGCGACCGTGCGATCGGCCGCATTTTCGCGAAAAGCCCGTCGATCATGGTCGGCTATTTCCGCGACCCCGAAGCCACCGAGGCCTGCCTTAAGGACGGATGGCTGGATACCGGCGACATGGGCTACATGGCGGACGGCTATATCTTCATCGTCGGCCGCGCCAAGGACATGATCATCATCAACGGCAAGAACCACTGGCCGCAGGACATCGAATGGGCGATCGAGCAGATGCCCGGCTTCAAGAACGGCGACATCGCCGCCTTTTCGATCACCACCCCCGGCGGCGAGGAAGCGCCTGCGGTGCTGGTCCAGTGCCGGACCTCCGATCCCGCCGAGCGCGCCCGGCTGCGCACCGCCATCCGCGACAAGGTGCGCGCGATCACCGGCATGATCTGCATCGTCGAGCTGGTGCCGCCACGCACGCTGCCGCGCACCTCCTCGGGCAAGCTCAGCCGCACCAAGGCGCGCAACCTCTATCTCTCCGGCGAAATCCAGCCCTTCGACGTCGCGGCGTAAGGCTTCTGTTCAATCGGCGCTCGCGCCGTATCAGTTCAAGGAACAAGCCTGACCAGCACGATTTCGGGAGGCACGCCGAGGCGGAGCGGCACGATGCTGGCGCCGATGCCGGCGGTGACGATGAGATCGTGGCCGCCGAGCCTGTGCTGGCCATAGCTCAGGCCGCTGCCGAGCTTGCGCTCGATCAGCGTCCGGCTCAGCCATGGCAGCATCTGTCCGCCATGGGTGTGCCCGGAAAGGGTGAGATCAACATAGGGCGCGGCAAAATGCGCCATCGCCGGGCTGTGCGCCACCAGCAGCACCGGGCCCGGGAAACGGTCGGGACCGCCGATCGTTCGGGTCAGCCGTGCCATCGCATTTTTCGCGGGGCCGAGATTGCCATGTTCGGTGACGGTGTCGTCGGTGCCCATCACCGCGACATCCCCGTGCACGACCGCGGAGTTCCGCAGCACGATGATGCCGCGACGTTGCAGCGCCTGCGCCACCGCCTCGCCGCCGCGCTTCCAGTCATGATTGCCGAGTACCGCGACCACACCCAAGGGCGCGCGGAGATCGCCGAGCGGGGCGATCGCCGCTTCGGTCGCGACCGGCCCGCTCTTGATCCGTCGCACGCTGACATAATCACCGCCCAGCAGCACGAGATCGGGCTTCAGCCGATTGACCGCGGCGACAATTCCCCGAACCCGTTCCGCCGGCATGTCGGGGAGCACCGCGTGAATATCGGCCAGGAAAACCACCTTGAGCGGCCGGTCGGCCCGCCATCCCGGCACATGGACGTCATAGCGCGTCACCACCGGAAAGGCGGTCGCCTGACGATAGCCGACGACGCCTATGACAACGGCAACGGCGATCAAGCCGAGCAGCGCCACGATCAGAAGGAACCGAACCCTGCGCGTCATGCAAAACACCCCTCCCCCTTTGGTTAGAGAGCCCATAGCGTTTGTCACCCCTTCCGTTTGACGCCGCGTATCGCCATGTAAAGGCGATGAGCGCCAAACCCCTTATCGCGGTTACCGGAGGCACCGGGTTCGTCGGCCAGCGCCTGCTCGATCTGGCCGGCGACGATGTCGCGCTGCGCGCGCTCACCCGGCGCAAGCAGCCGAGCCGGCCGGGCGTGGAATGGATCGAGGGCGCGCTCGACCAGCCGGACAGCCTCGAAGCCCTCGCCAAGGGAGCGGATGCGGTCATCCATATCGCCGGGGTGATCAACGCCAGGGACGCCGCCGGTTTCGAAGCCGGCAACGTCGCCGGAACGGCGGCGATGATCGCCGCGGCCAAGGCGGTGGGGGTCAAGCGCTTCATCCATGTCTCGTCGCTGGCCGCGCGCGAACCGCAGCTTTCGGCCTATGGCGCCTCGAAGCGGCGAAGCGAGGAAACGCTCGGCGATGCGATCGGGCTCGACTGGACGATCATCCGCCCGCCTGCGGTCTATGGGCCGGGCGACCGCGAAACCCTGCAATTGTTCCGCATGGCGAAACAGGGGCTGATGCTGCTGCCGCCGGGCGGACGGCTCTCGCTGGTCCATGCCGACGATCTTTCCGGCCTGCTGCTGCGGCTCGCGCTGTCCACCGACGCGGCGGGCGATGTTCTGGAAGTCGACGACGGCCGCCCGGGCGGCTGGAGCCATGACGATTTCGCGCGGGCGGTCGGCGAAGCGGTCGGCGGGCGCGTGCGCACGATCGCGCTGCCTGCCCCGCTTCTGACGTTCGGCGCGGCTGTCGACACCAGCCTTTCGCGTCTCACCGGGCGGCAGCCCAAGCTCTCCTTCGACCGCGCCCGCTATTTCTGCCACCCCGACTGGGTGGTTTCATCGCACGCGCAGCCCGCGCCGGAGCTATGGCGGCCGTCGATCGATACCCACCACGGCCTCAGACACACGGCAGACTGGTACCGGGATAAAGGCTGGCTTTAAGGGCTTGTCTGATATTGGATCGGTGCCGGCCCGATAGAGAACGGGCCAGCGCCGCATCGCATGAAGTTTGGACTCTTAGTTGGCGGCCTGCTCGAGCGTCTGACCGACCGAAGAGACATCCTTGCCAACCCCCGACATGGTGTTGCAGGCAGTCAGCGCCAAAACCACTCCCAGCGTCAACAGCTTAACGGCATGCTTCATTTTTGCATTCTCCTTCCAGACCCTGCTGATATTCCATGATGCGACTGACTGTTGCGTGAACGAAACCGTTTAGACAAGTCTGCCGTCGGTCTGCCCGGATGCCGCCCCAATTGCTTGGCATGCGCGGGGTGATTTCGATAAGGATCCATCATGACTGACCGCGCCGAGGTTTATAACCGCATTCTCGAACTGATCGCCCCGATCAACAAGAAGGGCATCACGCTCAGCGAAGACACCAGCTTCGCCAACGATCTGGAACTGGACAGCCTGACCGTCATGGATCTGGTCGCGGCAATCGAGGACGAATGGGACATCACCCTGCCGCTCAACATGCTGCCGGACCTGGAAACCATCGGGCAGCTTGCCGACGCCGTTGCGAAGCTGACACGATGACCGATCTTCTCTCGAAATTCGATGCGCTGATCGCCGAGCGCCAGGCGCTGCTCGATTCCGGCGTGCGCGATCCCTTCTCGATCGTCATGGACGAGGTGAAGTCGCCGACCGAGGCCGTGATCAACGGCAAGCGCACCATCCTGCTCGGCACCTACAACTATATGGGGATGACCTTCGATCCCGACGTCATCGCCGCCGGCAAGGATGCGCTCGACCGGTTCGGCGCTGGCACCACCGGCAGCCGCGTCCTCAACGGCACCTATCAGGGCCACAAGGAATGCGAGGAAGCGCTCAAGGAATTCTACGGCACCGAGCACGCGATCGTCTTTTCGACCGGCTACCAGGCGAACCTCGGCGTGGTTTCGACGCTGGCGGGCAAGGGCGATTATGTCGTCCTCGACGCCGACAGCCACGCGTCGATCTATGACGGCTGCTATCTCGGCAACGCCGATATCGTCCGGTTCAAGCACAACAGCGTCGAGGATCTCGAAAAGCGCCTGCGCCGCCTGCCCGCCGAGGCCGGCAAGCTGGTCGTCCTCGAAGGCGTCTATTCGATGCTGGGCGACATCGCGCCGCTGAAGGAGATGGTCGCGGTCGCCAAGGCCGCGGGCGCGATGATCCTGGTCGACGAGGCCCACGGCATGGGCTTTTTCGGCGAGCATGGCCGCGGCGTGTTCGAGGAAGCGGGCGTCTCCGACGATATCGATTTCGTGGTCGGCACCTTCTCCAAGTCGGTCGGCACGGTGGGCGGCTTCTGCGTGTCCAACCATCCGAAGTTCGAAGTGCTGCGGCTGGTCTGCCGGCCTTATGTGTTCACCGCCTCGCTGCCGCCGTCGGTGGTGGCGACCGCCGCGACCTCGATCCGCAAGCTGATGCACGCGGCCGACAAGCGCGCCCATCTGTGGAAGAATTCGCGCCGCCTGCACCAGGGGCTGCGCGATCTCGGCTTCTCGCTCGGCACCGAGACGGCGCAGTCCGCGATCATCGCGGTGATCATGCCCGATCAGATGACCACCGTGCGCATGTGGCAGGCGCTGCTCGAGCTCGGCCTCTATGTGAACATGGCGCGGCCGCCCGCGACGCCGGCGGGCATGTTCCTGCTCCGCTGCTCGCTGTGCGCCGAACATAGCGATGACCAGGTCGATGACATTCTCGGCATGTTCAAGGCCGCCTCCGAGGCGATCGGTTACCGGCAAGGGACGAGCTGAGCCTCCTCGCTCCGTAGCGGAAGAATTCATTAACCATTCCGGCTCTAACCTTTTGCAAAGGATTGGAGCCGGTAATGACTTATCCGCCTGAGAGGGACGAGAACGAGCCTGGACGGCTTCTCACCATCGGCGGCATGGCGCTTGCGCTGATCCTGGTGTCGCTGGTCTCGCTGCTGTTCAGCGCCAATGACGCGCGGGAAGGCGCCAGCCGTGCCGAGCGCAACACCTATAACGTCCTGGTCGCGACCGAGAGCTTCAAGGCCGCCGTCGCCAATGCCGAATCCGCGCTGCGCCTGTTCGTGCTCACCACCGATCAGACCGATGGCACGCGCTATTACGACCATTGGGTGAAGGCGGGGCGCCAGCTCGCCAATCTGCGCTACCTGACCTATGAAAACCCGCGCCAGCGCGAAAATATCGAAAAGCTTTCAAGCCTTTATGCGCAGAGAGGCAAGGAACTCGCGCACCCCGCCGTGCTCGCCACCTACAAACGGCAATGGGCTGCGTTCAACGCCGTCAGCGAGGATGCCGAGAACCCAACCGCGGCGGAGATGCGGAAGATACTCGATGCGATCGGCGACGAGGAACGGCGCCGGCTCGCCACGCGCCGCGACCATTCGAATTCTGTCACGGACTGGTCGAATCTGCTCGACGCGGCGCTGGCCGGGCTGGGCGTGCTGCTGATCGGCAGCGCGGCATGGCTCTGCTATCTGGTCCTGCGCGGGATCGCGGCCCGGCGCGACACCGAAAAGCGGATCGAGGAGGAAAGCCGCCGCGCCGCCCTGCTTGAGCATGCCGTCACCGAGCGGACCATCGCCCTGGTGGAAGCCAACAACCGGCTGCGCTCGGAAGTCGAGGAGCGCGCCGTGGCCGAAGCCCAGCTTCGCCAGATGCAGAAGATGGAGGCGGTGGGTCAGCTTTCTGGCGGTATCGCCCATGATTTCAACAACATGCTGGCGGTCGTGATCGGCGGCCTCGATCTGGCGCAACGGCGCCTGTCCCGCGAAACACAAGAGATTGCCCGCTACATCAACAACGCGCGCGAAGGCGCGGATCGCGCGGCGCAGCTCACCCAGCGCCTGCTCGCCTTCGCCCGGCAGCAGCCGCTGGCGCCCGAGGGCGTCAATCCCGGCATCCTCGTCAATGATATGGCCGACATGCTGGCCAGGTTCCTGGGCGAACGGATCAGTGTCGAACTGACGATCGAGCCGGATCTCTGGCACGTCTGGGCGGACAAGAGCCAGCTTGAGAACGCGCTCCTGAACCTTGCCGTCAACGGCAGAGACGCCATGCCCAATGGCGGGCATCTGGTGCTCGGCGTCGCCAACCGCACCATCACCCCGGACGATCAGCCCGAAAGAAGCGCGATCCTGCCGGGCGACTATGTCGTGCTGTCGGTGCGGGACAGTGGCGAAGGCATGCCGCCCGAGGTGATCGAGCGGGCGCTTGAGCCTTTCTTCACCACCAAGCCAGTCGGCAAGGGAACGGGTCTCGGACTCAGTCAGGTGTTCGGATTCGTGCGGCAGTCGGGCGGCGACCTCAACATCACCTCGCTGCCCGGAACGGGAACCACGGTCACCTTGTACCTGCCGCGCTATCAGGACGTCGCCCTGGCCCAGACCGAAGAGCCGCAGCTCGTGCTGCCAGTGCAACCTTCGACGCCGCGCGTGCGTTCCGAGACCATATTGGTTGTCGAGGACGAGCCGCGGGTGCGCGACGCCACCGTTTCGGCGCTGGAGGATCTCGGCTACCAGGTGATTGTGGCGGACAGCGGACCGGCAGCGCTCGACGCGCTCAACCGGAGCCCGCAGATCGCGCTTCTGTTAAGCGACATCATCATGCCGGCGATGACCGGACCGGAACTCGCGATCGAGGCCCGCAAGCGCTTTCCCAAGCTGCCGGTGCTGTTCACCACCGGCTATTCCGGGCCGGTCTCGGACGCGGGGGGCGAGCATGCGCAGTTGCTGCATTCGACGCCGGTGCTCCACAAACCCTTCACCGTGGCGAAGCTTGCCGCCAAGGTTCAGGAAACGCTGGCCGCAGCCAGCGTCAGCGCACGGCGCGACTTAGAAACAACTTGGGCAGCAGCATGACGCCCGCGAGGATCGGGTGCCGCCGCTGCCACGGCGTCAGCGCAATCGCGGTGCCGGCATGGCGGTTGATTTTCCAGACGAGATAATCGATCCCGCCGGCATAGGTCGCGGTGGCCTTGGCCAGACGGGCCAGCGTCAGCAATTTTCCTTCCAGACGCCGACGCCGCCAGGCGCGGCCGCCGGCGCGCCGGCTCCTGTGGTTCGCCGTCGCGGCGAAATGGACGAAGCCGTCAGCGCCCTGCGTCGCCGATATGCCGGCCGCGTCGAGCGCAGGCATCGTGAAGCGGAGATAACGCTCGGCGTCGCGCTCGACGATCGAGGGGGCGCGGCCGCTGCGCTCGGCGCGAAGCTCGGCGGAATAGGTCAGCGCGAAGGCGCGACGCCACAGATCGAGCGGCTGGACCGGCGCGTCGATCATCGGCCGGGCCGCCGCCAGCAACGCGGGGGCTGCGCCGGCAATCGCATCGATCACCGTTGTCCTCGCCTTGTCGTCGGCCGCCCATACCAGCCGGGAGGGCTGGGCGAAGCGCGCCCAGACCGAGACATTGCGCGTCCGCGCCGATGCCAGCCGGGCGAAATCGGCCTCGCTCAGCACCGCATATTTGGCGACGAGTCCGTCCTGTCCGATCGGGAAGACATTGGGCGGCAGCAGCCGGTTGGCCGCAGCCAGCCAGGCCTTGCCATAGGCGCGGCGGTAATCGTCGACGATCAGGTAGAAATCGAGCATCAGCCCGTCGAGCCGGGCCTCGCGCAGACAGGAGCCGTAAAACAGCACCGCACGCGCCGCCGCCCCATGCCGCGCGGCCACTGCCGCAGCCAATGCCCGCACCCCGGGATCGACCGGCTGCGCCAGTTCCTCGGCAACCAGCCCTTTAAGGATGCTCACGCCGCCAGGCTGAGAAACGATACCGGCGCGGTTGGGGTCAGGACGATCGGCCGCCCGGCGTCGGTTTCGAACAATTCGCCATCGAGGATGATGCTGGAACGGTCGCCCTCGATCCGGATCTCGTCGCCGCGCTCGACATGCACGCCGGTCATCTTGTGCTGGCCCAATCGCCCGCCGATCGCCGCGATCAGCGCGCGGAAGATCGTCGAGGGCCGTTCCTCGATCGCCATCAGCTTGAGCGCGCCGGTGCCCGCAGCGGCCGCGGTGCGAGACCGCGAATTGAACAGCAGCCGGTCGAGCGTGGTCACCATCAACAGCATGAAGCGCCCGCTCATCTCGCCGGCGCGATGCACCGTGACCGACAGCGGTTGCGGCCGCGCCGGCAGAAACGATCCGCGCACCCCGAACACCGTCACCAGCAGCGTCAGCGCCGCGGTGAGCAGATGGCTGAGCGAATTGGGTAGCCCCAGCGGATAGATTTTGTGTCGGCAGTAGAGGATCGTGTCCGCTAGGCCGCCGCCGCCCAGGAACATCCCGAAAACAGGCTGCGAATTATCGCGGCCACCGGACAGCGCGATCAACTCGCGGGCGACGACATGCGGGGCGACGCCCGCCTTCGCGATCTCCAATATGCGCTCCAGCGCGCCGAGCGGATCGCCGCTCGCGCCGAGATCGAGCGCGATCAGGTTGGTCTTGCCGTTGGGCAGCACCGCGACCGGCGGGACCGACGTCCCGAAATGACCGCCATTGTGGATTTCGGTCAGCACCGCCTGCACCGTGCCGTCGCCGCCGTTGATCACCAGCACCTTCGGGCGAACGCGGGCGATCGTCCTCATCGCGTCGGCGATCTGATCGACTTCCTCGACCTCGTAATGAAAAATCTCCGGGCGGCGCGCGCAGAAGCTGCGCACACGCGGCAGAATCGCGCGATTACCGGTCGATCTTGGATTGGAAAGCAATGCGACTTCGGCCACGGCGTTTTCCTAGTTTTGAAGTGACTTGACGGGCCCGATCGATAGCCCGTGCCGGTAATTGAGGATGACGTCGAGCGCCTTCGGTTCGGGGCCGACCGCAATCGCGACGTCCTCGAAACTGGGCTTCAACTTGAGCAGTGAAATGTTCGGATTGCGCGAAAAGCCGCCGCCATCGCTCCAGCCCGACTTGCCGTTTCCATCCAGATCGTGACGGACGGCGACCGCATAACGGCCCGTCTTCGGCAGTGCCACGCAGACGTTCATCTTGCCCGATTGCGTGACCGGCAGATCGATCCGCTTGAGCTTCTTGCCCTTGGCCAGAAACTCGGAGGGATTGTCGCCATAGACCTGAATGCGGAGCGTGCCGCTGCGTGCCTTGAATCCGTCCACCCGCACCAACACGGCAGGGCCGTTGGCGCCATCGCCGCAATAAGCCGCCTCAGGACCGACCACGGATGCCTGCGCACCGGCGCCCGACAGGGGCATCAGCGCGAGAGTGACAAAGAGGGACTTGACGATAAGTTTGTTCATGACCTCATTGCTTTCGAAGGTTATAGGCCGCTCAATCATTGGAATTGCGACGGCTTGCCCCCTTCATAGATGGGACTATGGATGTCGGTTGCGGCCAAATAAGGGCCAAGGAGCGACGAAACTGCGAGATAGCGACACATCTGCCCTGTTCAGTCGCGTCGACCGCTATGTCGCGCGCCTGATCGCGGTCCCGCTGTTTTCAACCCTGTTGATCGCGGCAATGCTGCTTGTGCTCGACAAGATGCTGCGCCTGTTCGACTTCGTGGTTCGCGAGGGCGGACCGGTGCAGGTCGTCTGGCGGATGCTTGCCAATCTCCTGCCGGAATATCTGTCGCTGGGCATCCCGATCGGACTGATGCTCGGCATCCTGCTCGCCTTCCGGAAGCTTGCGCTGAATTCGGAACTGGACGCGCTGCGCGCCTCGGGCTTTTCCTACCTTCGTCTGCTGAAAACGCCCTATATGTATGCGGCCGCGCTGGCGCTGCTCAATCTCGCGATCGTCGGCTACGTCCAGCCTTATGCGCGTTACGCCTACGAAGGATTGCGCTTCGAGCTGCGCTCGGGAGCGCTGGGCGCCAGCATCAAGGTTGGCGAATTTTCCAAGCTGGGCAAGCGGATGACCCTCCGGGTCGAGGAATCCCGCGATCAGGGCCGCGATCTGCGGGGCATTTTCCTGCGCGCCGCCGATGCGGGCGGCAAATCGCTGGCGGTCACCGCCGAACGCGGCCAGTTTCTGGCCACCGACGACCCGGATGTCATCATCCTGCGTCTCGCCAACGGCACGCTGGTTCACGACGCCCCCGATTATGTGACGCCGCGGGTACTGTCCTTCGCGGGGCACGACCTGCCGATCGACCTGCCGAAGATCGAGGCGTTCCGGACCCGCGGCGACAAGGATCTGGAGCTCACCATCCCCGAACTGGTCCGGGTCGGCGGCGACAGCACCGCCCCGCCGCAGACCCGGCGCGAGAGCATCGCCAATTTCAACCTCCGCCTGGTTCAGGTCGCGGCGATGTTCGTGCTGCCGCTGCTGGCGGTGGCGCTGGCAGTGCCGCCGAAGCGATCGACCTCGGCGCTGGGCGTCTTCCTGTCGATTATCATCATCGTCACCTATCACAAGATCAACCAATATGCGGAGCAGATGGGCGGGCTCGGCCGGGTCGATCCCTGGCTCGCCCTTTGGGTGCCGTTCCTGCTATTCAGCGGCTTCTGCTGGTGGCTGTTCAGGACCTTGGCCTTCGTTCCGGGCGGTCAGCCGATCGGCACGCTCGAGCGCAGCTTCGCCAAGATCTCGTCGAGATTGAGGCGGCTGTTCCGCCGTCATCCTCAGGCGCGGCGGGGATAGGCGGTCATGTCCTTAGCCCCCTTCCCCTCGCGGCGCGTCGCGCTTTACACCGGCCGCTTGTTCCTCACCCGCAGCCTCGCCGTGCTCGCGATGCTGGTGCTGGTGCTGCAGACGCTCGATCTGCTCGGCGAATCCGGCAAGATCCTGGCCTATCCGGGCAATGGCCAGGAGGAGATCCTGCGTTACGTCGGCTATCGCATTCCGCAGTTGATCGCACGGTTTCTCCCTTTCTCGGTGCTGCTCGGCACGCTGATCACGCTGGTCACGCTCAACCAGAACAGCGAGATCGTCATCCTCAAGGCGGCGGGCATATCCGCCCATCAGATTCTCGCCCCGCTGATGATCGCAAGCATCGGGATCGCGCTTGTTTCCTTCGTTTTCAACGAACGGGTGGTGACCCGCTCCAATCGCGCGCTCGCCGCGTGGGAGGAAGTGGAATACGGCAAGATTCCCCGCGGTACCGGCGTGCTCGCCAATATCTGGGTGCGCTATGAAGACGATCTGATCCGCGCCGGTCATGTCAGCGGCCATGGCGGCGCGACGCGGCTTGGCGATGTGAGCATCTTCCAGCGCGACGGCGGACGGCTGCTGGGGATCATCAACGCCGAGAGCGGGGTGGTCGAAGGCGATGGCTGGCGGCTGGGTGATGTCACCCGTTTCACGGTCGCGACCGGCAAGCGCGAGAAGCTTCCGAACCTCAAGATTGCCTCGGGGGTCACCCCGGATCGCTTCACCCTGTCCGACGTCGATCCCGACGCGCTGAGCTTTTTCGAGCTGCGCAACGCCATCCGCGACCTCAAGGCCGCCGGACGGCCGGTGGCTGCGCTGGAGGCCGCGCTGCATCACAAGATTTCGGGACCGCTGGCCTCGATCCTGATGCCGCTGCTGGGCGCAGTGGCGGGTTTCGGCCTGGCCCGCTCCGGCCGGATGTTCATCCGCATCGTGCTCGGCATGGGCCTTGGCTTTTCCTATTTCGTCGCCGACAACTTCATGCTGGCGATGGGCAATTTCGGGGCAATGCCACCGGTGCTGGCGGCCTGGACGCCGTTCATCCTCTTCTACCTCATCGGCGAGACCGTGCTGTTTCGCACCGAAGAGTGACGGCATTTTCCTTTTCGGCCCAAAAAGCGCCGCATTGGCGCAGCACAGACGAGGATCAACCGAGACCGCCAGGCGTTGAACGCTCTGCGCCGTTACGATAATTGAGGGTCATGAACGTGAAAGCCGCTTCGCAGGATCGGCCGGGCTTCTGGAACCGGTCGCATCACCTTGATCGCATGACGTTTCGCGACCTGGTGATCGCCTATTTCCAGCATTACACCATTCAGACCTATCTGCTGCTCGCGGCGATCGCGGCCGGGGCGACGGTGTGGCGCCCTGCGCCGCTGCTGCAGATGGCCGCTTCCGTCGTCATCGCCATATTGGTCTATCCGCTGGTCTGGTATGCGCTGCACCGCTGGGTGCTGCACAGCCAGTGGATGTACAAGTTGCCGCTGACCGCGAAAACCTGGAAGCGCATCCATTACGATCATCACCAGGATCCCAATCATCTCGAGGTGCTGTTCGGCGCGCTCTACACCACCTTGCCGACGATCGCGGTCGCAACGGTGCCGGTCGGCTATGCGATCGGCGGGTTCGGCGGGGCGTCCATCGCCTTCGCGACGGGCCTGCTCACGACCTGCGTCTATGAGTTTTTCCACTGCATCCAGCATCTCGCCTACAAGCCGAAGAACAAATGGGTGGCGAAGATCAAGAAGCTCCATCTCGCGCATCATTTCCACGACGAGAACGGCAATTACGGCATCACCAACTATGTCTGGGACCGGCTGTTCGGCACTTATTATACGAGCATGAAGCAGAAGAGGAGCGAGACGGTCTTCAACCTCGGCTACACGCCGGAAGTCGCGAAGAAATATCCCTGGGTTGCGGAACTGTCGGGCGGTGTCGCCACCGGCCATCCCCGCCGCCGTGCCACAGACTGACCGTAGAGGGTGGCGCCGCTCGTCCGGCAGGTCGCCTCGAAGGCTGACCTCAAGAAATTCGTCGACCTTCCCTTCCGGCTCTACGCGGACGATCCCAATTGGGTGCCGCCGCTGAAAGTCGAGGTTTACGGCCTGCTTACGCCGGGCAAGAATCCCTGGTTCGAGCACGCCGAAGCCGCCTTCTTCCTCGCCGAGAGGGACGGCCGCGTCGTCGGCCGCATCTCGGCCCAGATCGACCGGCTGGTGCTCGAGCATATGGGCGAAGGCACCGGCCAGTGGGGCATGTTCGAGGCCGAGGATGCGGAGACCAGCGCAGCGTTGATCGCAGCCGCCGAAGACTGGCTGCGCGGCCGCGGCATGACCCGCTCGCTCGGCCCGTTCAGCCTGTCGATCTGGGACGAGCCCGGCCTGCTCATCCAGGGGCATGACCACCCCCCGACCGTGATGATGGGCCATAACAAGGCGGCCTATGAGGCCATGGTCGAGGGCGCGGGCTACGTCAAAGCCAAGGATCTCTACACCTACGATCTCAATGTCGGTCAGAGTTTCCCGCCGCTGATCCAGCGCATCGTCCAATCGGGCGAGCGCAGCGACCGCATCCGCATCCGGCGCGTCGACAAGTCGCGGTTCGACGAGGAGGCGGCGCTGATCCTCGGCATTCTCAACGATGCCTGGTCGGACAATTGGGGCTTCATTCCGCTCACCCCCTCCGAAATCGCCTATGCCGGCAAGAAGCTGAAGCCGATCGTCTTCGAGGACCTGATCCGCATCGCCGAGGTCAATGGCGAGCCGGTCGCCTTCATGATGACGCTGCCCGACCTCAACGAGAAGCTGAAGGACTTCGGCGGCGCACTGTTCCCGTTCAACTGGGCGAAGCTGCTGTGGTGGCTGCGTGCGCCCAAGGTTCGCACCATGCGGGTGCCGCTGATGGGCGTGTTGAAGCACCTTCAGGCGACCCGCCTCGCCTCGCAACTCGCCTTCATGATGATCGAGTTCATCCGCCGCGACGCCGTTGTGCGATATGGCGCGACCCGCGGCGAGATCGGCTGGGTCCTCGACGACAACCAGGGCATGCGCTCGATCGCCGACGCGATCGAAAGCAAGATCAACCGGGTCTACCGGATCTACGAGAAGGCGCTGTAGCGGGCTCTTCAGGCCTGGTCGCGCAGCACCGCCCATACCGGCGCATGGTCGCT
>Ga0153916_10001191_pt1 | contig 18478 bp, 13 predicted proteins | sample Opewatmetagenome_FD_109642 | JGI IMG/M metagenome (GOLD analysis project Ga0153916, IMG submission 109642) | Freshwater wetland microbial communities from Ohio, USA - Open water 3 Core 3 Depth 4 metaG | ecosystem: Environmental > Aquatic > Freshwater > Wetlands | place: USA: Ohio, Lake Erie... | reverse complement strand
GCAGTAAAGCCTCCAGCTGGGTGTGCCTCCCCTCGGCCATCACTTCCACCGATCCATCCCAGCGGTTGCGCACCCATCCAGTTATATCTAGGATTTCTGCTTGCTCGATCACAAAATAGCGGAAGCTCACTCCTTGCACTCGTCCGATCACTGTGGCGTGTAAACGGTTTTTGAGCTCTTCAGCCATTGGGCGTCCCTCACGATTTTCAATATTATACAAGAGCTCAATCTTTTAAATTGTCCGAGTGAAAGTAGATTTTGTTGTCATTGCGGTCATCCCCCTGAGGTTCGGGGGAGTCATCCCCCTGGGGTTCGGGGGAGTCATCCCCCTGGGGTTCGGGGGAGTCATCCCCCAGATATTCGGGGGAAGCGAGCGATTCATGCGAGCGTGGCAATCTCCAACGTAATCAATTAGGTCCTATTCTTCCCTTTACATAATAATTACGCGATATTAATTGGATTCTCGGCTGCATGTCCATGAGGCATTTTCTATGTTCATAATGCTACCTACTTGGCACCTAATAGTGCCAGCAAGGGTGTTAGGGTGAATGGGCTGAGTAGTGTAGTGACGAGCACTGCTGTGGTGGCAAAGCTGGGTTCAGCCTCGAACTCGGTCGCTAGAATAGTGGTCATCACTGCCACCGGCATGGCGGCTTCCAGCACTACAGCCTGGTTGGCCGCTCCGTTCATGCCGAATAACCTGGTCATGCCAAAAGCGATTGCCGGAGCGATCAGCAGGCGCATGCTGCCTGTCACAATAAGTGGGGCTGCCCGACCGCTGATACGGATATTTACCAGCTGCATCCCCAACAGCACCAGCATGCACGGGATGGCGGCGTTGCTCAGCAGCGTCACCGCCCGGTCTAGCCCTGCGGGTAATACCCACTTGAATTGCAGGAACAGGATGGATAGAGCCAGCGCGTAGATGGCTGGGAATTTAAACAGACCTTTGATTGCGTTTATCACGCTCATCGAGCCTGAAGATGCAATCACAATGCCCACTGTATTTGTGCATACCGCATTGATCACGAAAAAGATGCTGGCGAACGCCAGCGCCTCTTCGCCGAAAGCGAAGCTGGTGAGTGGCAGGCCATAGTTTCCCGCGTTCATGAACATAGCCGTGATCAGGACCACCGCAAGGATATGTCGGTCGAAATGGAGTATCTTTCCGATGATCCAGGTCAGCCCTCCGACACTGGCGATCACCAGTAGGGCTACCACCAGCGTGCGTAGGATATCCTGGTTGCTCAGCTGGCTGCCGGTGATCAATTTGAATACCAGCACCGGGCTGAAAACGTAAAAGATGACTTGCGATAATGGTCTGGGGTTGATCTTCAGCCATTTTGCCAGCGCAAAACCGATCACGGCTGAAAGCAAAATGGGGAAAAGGTTATTGAAAAAAAGAGCAAATAAGTTGCTCAAACGCCTTCGTCCTCAGAGATGTGATCTTCCATGTCAGCGTCATCCTCTGAGGATTCACCTGCTCCGTCACCATTCTCTGGGATTTCCAGCAAAGCCAGGTCTCTCATCTCCTCAGTAAAGTCCAGGTTCTCAAGTGCGTTGTCGATCTGGTCAGCTTCTTCATCAAGGGATGTATTGTCACGCAGGTTCTCCAGCGCTTCCCGCACCCCCTCTCCTCCTACCTGAGAGAGTGCCCAGATCGATGCCATGCGCACATCTATGTCGGCATCATCTAGCAATTCCAGCAGCAGTGGCACCGATTCGGAAATTTCTAGTTCTCCGGCTGCGCTGGCAGCTTCCGCTCGCACTCCGGGATGGGTGTGAGTGAGCATTTTTAGCACCTGTGGGTTCCAGCGTGAGTTCGCCGAGCGGCCCATGGCAAGTAAGGCTGTCATTAGCCAATCGATATCCCCCGAGGCATATGCATCTCTAATCAAGCCCACCACTTCCTTGCGTGAAGAGAATCCCAGGGCTTCTAATGCCTTGCGCCGTATTGGGGTAGCGTCGGAGCTGGAGATCAGGCCCAGTAAGCACTCCTCCACCCTTTTGAGCTTGGCTGCAGAGATATCCTCCACTTCTCCCATATAGATATATGTGCCCAGCGCAGCTGCTGCCCCCGCGCGCACACCCGTATCAGAGTCATTCTCCGACATGTCCACGAATGTGGGTAGTAGGTCAACCAGTTCATACTCGCGCAGGATGCTGATCGCAAGAATGCGCACATTTGGATTTATATCGTGTAGAGCCAGGCGCCCAACTTCCTCAAACCACAGCAGGTCATCCGCCAGGTGGTGTTCTTCCAGGTCTTCCAGCAGAGCTTCACGGCGGCGTGAGGAGACTTTAGGCCAATTTTCGGCCAGCATCGATGCCTCTTCTGGTCCTAAATCTGACAAGCGGTGCAGGTAGCGCGGATGGAACGGCTTGGCATCATCCAACAAAGCTTCAATGAGCTCCGAAAATGGGATCGGTTTCTGGATTGACATGATTACAAGCTTACGGAATCGGTGTGGTGATGGGGTGAATGAAATCCTGCAGATTGATGAAGATCATCAGCAGGATTAGCAGCGCAAAGCTGATGAAATTCACCCACATTTCGTACTTGGGTGGGATACGCTTGCGGATCACGATTTCCGGCAAGGCGAAGGCAATCCGTCCGCCATCCAGGGCGGGGATGGGTAGCAGGTTCATTAATCCCAATGAGATGCTGATGCTGGAAATAAAAACCATCACGTTTACCGCAGTAGGCACACCCGGTGTGCCGGCGCTCTCCCGCACCTGGGCATAAAGGTCGAACATGCCCTTGATCCCCACCAGCCTGCCTTCCGAGGCAGTCGATTGGCCTCGAATGATCTGACCCAGCATGCTGAACAGCTCTTTTATGTAATCAACCAGCGATTGGGCGCTTTCGGGGATCGCAGCTAGGAATGAGTATGGTTTCATCGGGTAGCTCATCAGGATGCCCACCGCGCCTGAGCTGCCTGGGTTGGCCAGCGGGGTGATGCTCGTTTCATGGGCAACGCCGTTTCGTTCGTAGACGAATTGCAGGGGTCTACCAAGGTTAGCGTAGATCTCATTCCTGACCGCGTCCAGCGAATGGATTTCTACCCCTCCAACACTCACCAGGATATCGCCAGACTGTAATCCGCCTTGCGAGGCCGGCGAGCTGGAGACAATTTCGACCAGCTGCACCCGGTTGCGGTCTGGCAGGTAGCCGATGATACCGTAGATCGTGATAAACAAGATCAGCGCCGTGAGTAAATTCATCATGGGGCCGGCCAATAACACCACGATTCGTTTCCAGGGTGAGGCAGCAGCTAATCCCCCAGGAATATTGGGGTCTCCTTCTCCCTTCGGGCGTACGAAACCTCCAAAGGGGATCCAGTTCAATGTGAACTTGGTCCCCCCCAGCTCAAACAGTTTCAATGCCCTGGGCGGGTAGCCGAACCCGAATTCTTCAACCTCAATGTGTAAGAGTTTGCAGGCGATGAGATGCCCGAATTCGTGCACGAAAATCAAGGCACCCAGCACAAACACAAACTCGATGATTAATTGTATGGTCATTCTATATCCTGACGTTCAAAATCATTTGCTTAATAACAGTTCCATAACCGGAGAATTATATCCCTTCCTCGCGCATGATTCCAGCCTGGTGCTGTCCTACCACGCGATTCTAACAGAACTCTAAGGCTTGCCATCGCAATTTCCGGCTATTCCCGCCTTTCCCCTTCGGATTGCACAGTTTCAATCCTCGCCGGACCACCTGGGTGAGCTACCATCACCTGGCTTACTCCGCTGATAGCACCGATCATCTCGGTGATTTTAACAGAGCTTTCGGCTGGGCTCAGTGCGTGTACATTGGGTCCGGCATCGACGGTGTAGCAAACTGGCAGTCCAGCCTTACGCATAGATTGGATCGCCTGTATGATTCTCATTGTCTCAGGCTGCCAATAGAATAGGGGTGGGTTGGAAGTGATCATCACGGCATGCATCAGGTTGCTGTCCAGCTCGACCACTTCAGCCAGCTCCTCGAAGTCACGCCGTAAGATAGCTTCCCGGCACATCTTCAGTCGTCGCGGTGCATTCTCCACCCTGGCAGACTGCAGCAAGCTGGTGTGTGCTACCGTGTGGCCCAAGATCGAACGTACACCCTTTTCCTCCTGGCTGACCACGGCAATGCAATCCACCAGGTCCCAGTGTCCGGGTGGGGCGATCGATATGGCAAAGGATGCCTCGTCAGTACCACCGGCTTGCCACTCGACGAATCCTCCTGGGATGGATCGGCAGGCTGAGCCTGATCCGGTGCGCGCCAGGCGCGAAAGTGCCTTTTCGTCGAGCTCTAACCCGGCTGCACGGGTAGCCGCCAGGCTCAAGGCAGCAAAACCCGCCGCGGACGATGCGATCCCCACACCCGTGGGGAAGTTATTCCGGCTCTCTACCAGCGCATGACAGGTGGTCCCAGACATCTGTCTCACTCGCTCCAGCAATTTGCTGACACGCTCTGAAGATTGGCGATCAGCCTGTTTATCGTTGAGCACGAATCGATCGTCCGGTAAGCCGTCCTCGAATCGGACGCGGGTGCGCGTAAATAACCCTCCCAGGCTCATCGAGATCGATCCGTTGGACGGGATATGGAGATCCGGGTCCAGGTCACCCCAGTATTTGATCAGGGCGATGTTTGGATGGGCAATAGCAGTCGCTGGATTATAGATCTTTTTATGATGCTGTAACGCTACTGACATTTCTCTTCGTACCTATATTCATGGATATCTGAGTGAGAGAAATCATTGACGATCTGCTAGCCTGAATAAAATATAGGATTTTGTATGTGTGAGAATCTGAAAATAAGCAGAATCCAATAGGTGTTCAGGTAAATGTCCAAAACGTTGTATGTTTATTAGGAAGTAGTTAGCTCCTAGCTGTTGCAACCGCGTGAATAAATAGGTATCGTTATCAAGTATGTTTTCCACCTGAGAATATCGAGCAGGGCCGAACCAGTCTCCCATAAAACTCCCATTAGCGAAATATGCCATATTTTCGTCGAAAAAAGCATAGACAGAATATTTATGATCAGCCTGTTCATTTAGCAGGCGGTATGCAGGATATGTTGGTAAGAATCTTTCAAGATATTGTGCGCGGGCTGTTTCTGTCACAGGTATAGGCCCTAAATAAATGTGCATCTCTCGACTAAAAGTTATGCTGGGCAGAGCGAATGCGGATGCCAAAGCCGCAATTACTATTAGTCTACTCACACGTAAAAATTTGGGATTTCTATCCCGGCGACCTATAAATAATATCACTTGGCGAAGCAGATAATATATGCTTATCGAGGTGATGATAGATAATAACGGAACCACTGGAAAGACGTATCGAATTATCTGCGTAGTTTCAAACCAAAACAGGATAAAAGAAATAGAAAAAATGCTTAGCAACCTGGTTTTTTTGAAGAAAAACATCACGGGGATGGATAGGAAAGCAAGAAAATATGCGGGAGAAAATAGTAATCTATCACCTAATTCGGAAAAGAATGTATTCGGTTTATATATTAAGTACCAGGGCATTTTTATCACAGATATTATGTTTTTCGGTATCCCGAAACTACTTTGCTCGCGTAATAATCCTGCAATATCTGCATCACTCCATATTCTCTGATCAAAAATATTGCTAAAAAAAGGAAAAAAAGGATTTCCAGAATAGTAGTAATTACGGATATAAAATGGAGCCGCGATTACAAGGATAGCAATTCCCAGCTTTACAGGGACTAAATAATCATGTTTTTTATAAGCTATCCAAATTGACAGCATTCCACACACCAGAACGTAAAATAACCCTGTATATTTAACCGCTGCCGAAAACCCCAGGAATACACCAGATAACACCAGCCATTTGTCATCATTTGTGTAAAAATAGTTTATAAATAAATAGATACTCAGGAGTGAGAATAATGTCAAGCCAATATCAATATACCCTACACTTCCAAATTGGATCGAAAATGGACTTCCCAGCCATAAGGCAGATGCTAGAATTCCTACCCATGGCGAAAAATACCTGCGCGAAAACGCATACAAGGCGCAAGGGATTAGTAGTAGCATGGCATACTCAATCAAATGCGCACTGATCTCATCGTAAACGACAAATCCTCCGGTAAACAGCATTTGGTTTAGCTGAGGATTTACCGGAAATCGTAAATATGGTGTAAAGATCAATGCATGAGATTGCGCGTATATTTTTGCTACTGCAAGATGGTATTCGATTGAATCCCAAAATGTTGGTGGATATAATGGTAATGAACAAGTAGCTATAAAAATCGAGGCAATAATGGTCAGCCAAAGAATAGTGTAGCTTTTTATCTTTCGCAATGAAGATTTTACATTAGTAGTAAGTCTCTTGATCTTAAATAATCCTGGCCAGGTTGCTATTGAAACTATCAACGCTGCCAAAAATATTGAAACGAGAATGTAGCTGTGTAAAGCTTTTACCAGACCTAAAATAAAGATAGACAGGGCTAATAAACCCAGCCCTAATGAAGTGGATACCGAAAAGCGTTCCCAAAATGAATGGTATTTGAAACGCACTGTTATTCTTCCCCCAATGATAGCGCATGCGAAAACTACACCTGCAATAAATAAGTAGTGAAAAAAGGTGAATTGTATAACAGGTGACATAGACAAACTAATTATTTGTCGTTTTGTTTGAACTTATCGGCTGGTCAGGCATGTTTTGGATATCTAGGACTAAAGATTGGAGTAAAAATTGAACGCCTAAAATGATCGGCAGAACTCCAATCATTACAGTTCCTGTGGTCGCTGCAATTTGTGTCTGTATGGAAAGCCACCAGTGGTATCCAGACCAGAAAAGTCCAAAAGCGATAAATATGAGCCCCCACAATAATAATAGCGAAAAAGATGAGAAATCTCTGATGAAATATTGGATTGTCACACGGCGAAGGAAACCTGATGCGATCTTAATTGGAAACCTTAGAAGAGTATCAATGATAGAAAGAGAACTCTCTTCATTGACATATCTTGCTGGAATGTAAACATCGCGCACGACAGCTCTCTGCACGCCTAGTTCAATTAAAAGGCTTGACTCAAAGAAATATCGATCATCAATACGGGACCTATCTAGGAATGGAAGAATCGATGTTCGTAGTGCGGTAAATCCATTTGTGGGATCAAATATATTCCAATAACCAGATGCGACCTTGGTCATAAAACTTAACCCAAGATTCCCAATTCTTCGCATGATAGGCATTGCGCTCAATTCTCTGACGTGAAGGAACCGGTTTCCTTTTGTATAATCAGCTTTGTCATCTAATATCGGTTGAATTAGTGAAGAGATATACTGTGGGTCCATTTGCCCATCACTATCCAGCTTCACGATAATATCCACATATTTACTGGCATACTCGTATCCACTAAAAACCGCTGCACCAACCCCGCGATTTCTTTCATGATGTAAGAGGCGTATCCTTCCATTCTCTTGTGCTAACCCCTCCACGATCTCCCTTGTATGATCAGGGCTTGAATCTTCCACTACAACGATTATTGAGATAAATTCAGGGATGGTCCTAATTACCCGCTCAATTGTTCTTTGAGCTTTATAAGCAGGAATGACAGCAGCAATAGTCATTTTATTCATTTACGTATTTAGAAAACATGTATATGTATATCGCGGAGCATTCGTAATAGACAGTTAATTACATTCTATCATAAACCGCTATTCGTTCATTTCTTCAGGAAATAATCCAGTCATACATTCAGGTTATCTGATAATTTAGGTGATTAATGAACTTCAAAATTATATATTGGAGGCCTGTAGAGTTGCGAGTCGCACAAGAGCGAATAAATTACCGGTTATCAGGAAGTGGCCCGAAAATACGCGCTTTCCAATTTGGAAGACTGCAATGCATAGGATTATTATGGCCTATGGTTCTATGATTTTTTGTTAATTATCTTTCCTGATAATATTCCGCTCAAATAATCTGTCCTCGATGCGCATATAACCCCTGATGATCTGGCTCGCCACCATGCGCAGGGGTTCAGGAGGCCAGGGGATCATGCGCCGGTTGATGAACCAGATATCGGTCAGGTCGGTTTTTCGCTCCAGAGCCAGGTCGGCCAGGGTACGCCCATTCAGGTGCGTCATGGATACCCCATGTCCCACGCACCCCAGGCTGTAAATGGCGCGCTTATCCCCCAGGAATCCAATTGCCGGTGCCATATCCAACGGTACCGAGACCGGTCCTCCCCAACGATGTGTGATCTGGATGCCTTTCAACTGCGGGAATAACCACAGGATGTCTTGTTCCAGAGTTTCAAAAGTATGTGCGTTCAGATCATGCTCCATGTTTCCACCAAATGCCAGGCTGACGTCACTGCCACCCATCGCCAGCCGGTTATCCATTGTCAGGCGGAAGTAATGCACCAGGTTTCTCGCATCTTCAATCCCCTGGCGGTTTTTCCACCCGATCCTTTCCAGCTGCGCCTGGCTGAGGGGCTCTGTCACCACCATATGCGTGAAGGCAGGCACTTGCCTGCGCTTGAGCTGTGGTATCAAGTGCGAGTAAGCATTTGTGGCGAAGATCACTTTCCTGGCTGTGATTTTACCTTGCGGGGTGACGAGTGTAAAATCAGATTCGCGTTTGATTTCAATCACCGGGGTGTCTTCATATACTTGTGCACCAAACTGCGTTGCCAGGCGCTTCAATTCCCGCACTTGCTTGGCAGGGTTAAGCAAACCTGACCTGGCCTCCCACCAGCCACCCAGGAAACGGGGTGAATCGACTTCTTTCCGGATAGCATCAGCTTCTATCCATGCAATGCCGCTGATGCCCATAGAAGTCAATATTTCCAGGTCATGCTGGATGCGCTTGGCGTAGCCTGGGGAGGTCGCCGCCCTGAGGAATCCAGGAAACCAGTATTCCGATTCGAGATGATGCTCCCGGACCAGCTCATCTACGTAATCGACTGCTCGTTCCATGTACCGGTGAGCTTCTACCGTGCGCTGGTGACCAAAGATGGCTTTCGTCACTGCCGGCTCCAGGCCGAACAAGGTCATCGAAAAACCACCGTTGCGCCCGCTGGCTCCGAACCCAACCACCTCTGCTTCCAGCACGACTATCACCAGCCCTGGGTCAGCCTTGCGCAGGTTATATGCCGTGGAAAGTCCTGTGAATCCGCCACCGATGATGGCGATATCGGCCTTTACATCGCCTTGCAGGGCTGGGTTGGGTGAGTAATCTCCATAGGTTTCTAACCAGAAAGATTTATCCCGGTGGTCTTTCATATCGCTCCTCCTCTAAGCAATTCGATACTTGACAATACTTTATTATTGCACACAATAGGCTGGTTGTCACTCGTCTTTTCCCAAAGCTGGTTTATAATTTATGTTTGTTCGCCATGAATATCATTTCGTTTCGACAAACTATCTCAATCTTTGCCCATTTTACCGCACAGCTGCATCCGTCATTCAGGGTGATTGATCCCTTACTGAAATTTTCTCATGCTGATTGTAGTGTTCATTCCTTCCCTAATCTGAAAATAGATAATCCCGATCATGGTGTTTACTCCTCCCCCAAACCGCTTTTCGTTTGGGGGAGGTCGGGAGGGGGGAGATTTGCAGGGATTTTTCGTGCATTCGTGACTTCATTCGTGGACGGTTCTTCCTTGGTGGGTGCTTATGACGGCTGAATTCTGGATGTAAAAAGCTCACTGCCAACCGCTAAGAGCCTTAAGCTAAGGGCTGATAGAAGAAGTGGCTAACTTCGCTTATGAAAATCTCCAATTTATCGGCTAATTATTCCCCTTGGATGCCAGACCTTAAAAAATTGTTGCTTTCGTGAAATCCTCTTGTGGTTTAGAACAATTGTGCTATAATAATAGACGAATATGAGTATTAATCCTCTCTACCCATGAACAAAAATTTTATTTCCCCTGTATCGAATTGCCTGATATCCTTTTGCCTGATGACTAATTGCCCAATTACCTGATTGCCCCAACTATTAATTGATGCTTTTGTTTTTTTTATGAACAATTGCCTCAGCAACTTTCCGAACTGCCCCGCCACCGTGTGCATTCGACCGAGTGACCTGTTCCGGGATCGGTTGCTGTCGACCGAAAAAACATATCGACCTGCCAACATGAAAGGCATTCGTTTCGATTCGTTTTCTTTGAGGAACCAATATGCATATCGCCAGATTGTCTGCATATCCTTTCGCCCATTCGCCTGATTGCCTGATCGCCTGATTACCTGATTATTAATTACCTAGTATGAAAATAGATACATTTTCATCCATTGAGGCTACCGGCTACCGCCCCGCATGGCGACTGATCTGAAAATGGGCAGTTTCCATCCTCATGGCTAAATTCGAGTGGAGGTTGGAAAGGAGAAATTATTGTCATTGCGAGACCTGCGTTTCAGCGTTCTTTGCTGGCAGGTCGTGGCAATCTCCAACTTTGCTGAAAGAAATTCCTCCTGACCGAAAGTGGGCCCATTTTCATGTTTGGTAGCGAAGGTCATTCATGAAAACTAATCACTAATTGCCTAGCTACTAATTGCCCAATCGCCTAATTGCCTGTCTTTAGCATTGACTTTTACTCTACATGGGATAACATTTAATCATCATCCATCACCAGGAGGCAATCACCGTGAATTCACTATTACTCAATCCCCATTCGCCGGATCGATATTACCCCGATGACCGCTCACGGGAGATCATGCTGAAAACCATCCAATTTTTCGAGCATAAGGGCAAGCGCAGGCTCAAACAGGATGATCGCGATTGCGTCTGGTATGCTGATTTTTTAGATTTCCAGAGGCAGGAAAAGATCTTTGCCACCCTGCTCACACCCTCAAGTTATGGCGGAGGTGATTGCCGTTGGGATACCTGGCGTAATTGTGAATTTAACGAGATCCTGGCTTTTTATGGGTTGGGATACTGGTATACCTGGCAGGTCTCGATCCTGGGCTTGGGTCCCATCTGGCAAAGCGATAATGAAGAATTGAAGCGTAAAGCAGCCCGCTTGTTGGATGAGGGTGAAGTATTTGCCTTTGGACTATCCGAGCGCCAGCACGGTGCCGATATCTATTCCACTGAGATGAGCCTCGTACCTCAGCCGGACGAAACATACCTCGCTAATGGCGAGAAATATTATATAGGCAATGGCAACCTGGCTCCCATGGTCTCCACATTTGGAAAGCTTCAGCCGGGTGGAGAATATGTCTTATTCGTGGCTGATTATCGCCGTAAGGGATATGACCTGATCGACAACGTGACCCACAGCCAATCCTATGTGGCTAGCTTCGCCCTAAAGGATTACCCGATTACCGAAAGCGAAATCCTGTCGAAAGGTCAGGCTGCCTGGGATGCTGCCCTGAACACGGTCAACATCGGTAAATTCAACCTGGGCTGGGGCTCGATCGGGATTTGCACCCATGCCTTCTACGAGGCCATCCATCACGCTGCCTATCGCCGTTTATATGGCATGGCTGTCACCGATTTTCCGCACGTCAAGATGATGTTCACTGAAGCCTATGCCAGGTTGGTGGCAATGAAATTGTTCACCTTGCGGGCTGCGGATTATATGCGCATCGCCTCACTGGCCGACCGGCGTTACCTATTGTATAACCCCGTTGTAAAGATGAAAGTTACCACCCAGGGTGAGCAGGTGATCAATCTGCTTTGGGATGTCATTGCTGCCAAGGGCTTTGAGAAAGATATGTACTTCGAGATGGCTGCGCGTGATATTCGTGCCTTGCCAAAGCTGGAAGGGACTGTGCATGTGAATATTGCCCTCATCGTCAAATTCATGGCAAATTACTTCTTTAACCACGCATCATTTCCCGAGGTCTTACGCCAGGATGCCCCCCGCAACGATGATTTCCTTTTCCACCAGGGTCCAGCCAAAGGTTTAAGTAAGATCCAATTCCACAATCTTTCCGCCGCCTTCGAGACTCATCCTCTGCCCAATGTCAGGCTATTTGCTGAGCAGGTGGAGTTTTTTAAAAATCTGCTCGCCCAAGCTACACCCGGTCCCGAGCAGGTTATGGATACTGATTTCCTGCTCACATTGGGTGAGGCGTTCACCCAGGTTGTTTATGCCCAGCTGATTCTCGAAAATGCAGTTATCTATAGTATCGACGATGCTCTGCTCGATCAGGTTTTCGACTTCATGGTGCGTGATCTTTCATGCTTTGCCCTCAAGCTTTACAGCCAGCCACGCACTACTTCTCAGCAGATGGAATTCTGCCTGCGCATGATACACAGGCCCATCGAGGATCCTGAAAGATTTGACCAGGTTTGGATGAACCATGTGTACGCTTTAAAAGATGCATATGAGATGCATCCGTAAATCTACACGTGTGCGTGTTGTTTTAATAGTTCCAGTTCTTTTGAAGTCAGGCTGGCCAGGATTTTTCCCTCTGGGGCGGCCACTCCCCCCAGGTCATCGAGTGTCAGTGGAGGTGAAAAACTGATTTTTGGTATGGCACTCGGTTTCCTGCCAATCATCAGTTGTGTGGCTAGCTGGAAAATCTCGGCTACTTTCTGGCGTTGCTCATACTTTTTCCACAGCTTGATCAATGGATTTTGGAACCATTTTGCTGAAAGCACTCCACTGGCAGCTGCTACCACCGAAATCGTTTGTGGCACGTTCCGCAGGAATAGTTCTATGCTCGGTGACCATCCTGAAAGACTGTCCTCCGCGCCCGGCGAGACAGCCGGGTCTGGTTCCACGTTGCCGCGTGGAAAGAGAAATATCGCCCCGCTGTCTCTCAGATGATGTATAGCCATGCGTACGGTTTGCAGGCGTGATGGGATATGGTATGGCACCGGGATGACGTGGTCGGCTATGTCTGGCAGCATCTGCACAATCTCGATATCCGACGCGATGATCTTCAGGTCTTCTCGCGGTATCGTAGCTGCCAGCAGGGCGACGTCGTAAGCTGCGGGATGGTTGCAGATCACCATTACTGGCCCTTCCCGTGGAATATTTTCCTGACCTGTCAGATCAAGTCCAGCCACAAAGTTACCTAGGAAGCGCTTGACCGCAGGGTTAAAACCATGTTGAGGGACCTCCCTATCCAGCTCGCCGATTAGTCTTGATATACGTTTTACTGGGAGCATAAAAAAAGGATAGAGACCACGCGTGATCCAATTCGGACGCTTCCAACCCATTACACTCATGATTTGCGCGTACAGGGCTGCAGTGATGATCTTGACTTCGGGTGTGGTGGTATATCTTGTGAAGGCTGTCATTCTAAGGAGTTATCGATTTGTTTCAAGTCCAGATACAACTGCCGTACTCTTTCCTCGACCTGCGCGCAGAAGCTGTTAATCGCCTGGCGATGCCCGACATGTTGGTAAAAATACTCTGCTTTCCCGATGGACACAATTTCACTACCCGAGTGAGCTGCCATGGGATACACCGGCAGGAGAGTATCTTGCTCCGCCTGGAAAAGGCTGCAAAGACTCGCGAAACCAGGCATGAACGGACGCATCATGGTATCCGGATCAAGTGGCAGCAATGCATCTTCGGGGAAGATGAGCAGGTTTTTACCTTCCCGGAGCAGCTTCATGCTTACTCGAAAGCCATCTGTAGTCAATCCCCCGAAGCGGTCGATCGATACCGCTCCCACCGATTGCAGCAGGCGTACAGAAATCTTTGTCAATAGCGTGGAGAACGCCATGCCAAATCGTCCATTGAGGTGCAATACCGGATGAACGAAATCATCAAACAGGTACCGTGGTGCCCGGTCGAAATCCATCATCTCAGCAATTGCCCATGGGTAAAACCGAATAGGCACCGAAAGGATCACTGCAATCGGTCCAATTGCTCCCAGGTGGTTGGCGATATAGATTGCCGGCCCGGTTGACAGGATATGCTCAAACCCGGTCACATCATAAGCAAAAGGAGATCCAATGAACCGAGCAAAATCATATACTATAGAATCATGCAATCTATGTCTTCTTGCTCGTTCAAGGGGTGTTTCGCTTGCACGCATCGTTCCCTTTATCTCCTTGTACCATATCCGTTGTCCCGGATACCCCTTCAGGTGATTCTATGTTGATGAACACCTTCTCCAGGTCAAAGGTTCGTTACATTTCATTAACCTCCCCGCCGACAATTCTACTATGACTGCCAACCGTATCTTTAGATTTTACTCTTGTCCCTTACGAACAGTAGCCAAGCCTGCTAAAATAGCTTGATTTTCAATAAAATCGTTATGGGATTTATAGGAGATCTGGATTGACACTAAGCCTTGCCCGTAAGCATCGACAGGCCCTGATCGCTTTTTTCACCGATGCGGAATATTACCGGCGTTTGATTAAGCTCGGGTTCCCGATCGCTCTTCAACAGTTGATCATGTCCTCCTTGAACATGGTGAGTGTGGTCATGATTGGCCAGCTAGGGGCTGCCTCGGTGGCGGCAGTGGGTTTAGCTAACCAGGTCTTCTTCTTGCTAAACCTGCTACTCTTTGGTATCACCAGTGGTTCAGCCATGTTCACTGCTCAGCTGTGGGGTAAAAAAGATGTACTCAATATTCGCAAAGTCCTCGGCTTGTCCCTGACGCTTGGTTTAATCGCTGGTGTAGCATTTCTGATTATTGCAGAGTTCTTTCCAGACTTCGCTATTGGAATTTATTCGAAAGATCCCGAAGTCATTAGTCTGGGTAGCGATTACCTGCGGGTTATGGGTTTCTCATTCATCCTTTTCGCCATTTCCATGAGTTATTCGGCAGTATTGCGCAGCACAGGCGACGTGAAAACTCCGTTGTTCGTCACCATTACCTCTCTTTCCCTCAATGTCCTGCTCAGCTATGGACTGATTTTTGGCAAATTTGGATTTCCGCTCTTAGGTGTCCATGGTGCAGCCATTGCCCTGCTGGCTGCAAGGGCTGCAGAGTGCGTTGTGTTGATATGGCTGACTTATCGCAAAGGCTCTCCGGCTGCAGCTGGGCTCAAGGAATTATTCTGCTATGATCTATCCTTTGCGCGCAAGGTGCTCAAGCCGGCTTTACCAGTGATTGCTAATGAGGTGCTTTGGTCAACTGGCATATCGGCTTATAATGTCGCTTTCGCCCGCATCGGTACGGATGCCATCGCGGCCATGAACATCTCTGCATCCATCGATACATTGGCATTTACATTGACTTTTGGATTCGGGCATGCCTGTGCCATCATGGTCGGTAACCGCATCGGGGAGGGAGATCATCCTATGGCTTTCCGCTATGCCCTCCGCACCCTCGCCCTGGGTATGCTAACCGCCGTGGTGATTGGTTCAGTCATCTTAGCTAGTTCGAGCTCTATCCTCACTTTGTACAAGGTTTCTCCTTTGGTGATCGATAACGCCCGCCACGTGTTATTGATCATAGGATTGCTACTTGGCCTGAGGGCTTCTAACATGATCCTGTTCATCGGTATCTTGCGCAGTGGCGGAGATACCCGTTTAGCCTTCATCCTGGATGGAGTCATTATCTGGGTAGTGGGTGTACCTCTGGTATTCATCGGTGCTTTCGTCTTCCACCTGGCTGTATATTGGGTCTACTTGCTGGCCATGTCGGAAGAGCTAACCAAGTGGGCTTTTGGCATGTACCGTTTCTTCTCTCGTAAATGGATCCATAACCTTGCTCAAACTGTTGAATCCTGATTTATCCCCTGTGCAAATGGACTGCTTTCTGATAAGATTGCCTTCCGATGAAACCGGCCTCGACCGTATTTGGTCGGGGTTTTTGTGTGTTTGCTGGAAGAGAAGATTGTGATCATAGAAAGAAAAGATTTACGCAATATAGCTATTATTGCCCATGTCGATCATGGCAAGACCACCCTGGTGGACGGCCTGCTCAGACAGGCTCGTGTTTTCCGCGAGAATCAGCTGGTGGTCGAACGGGTGATGGATTCCAATGCCCTTGAACGCGAACGCGGCATCACCATTTTGGCAAAGAACACTGCCATAGAGATCTGGGATGACCAGCTTCAGGGTCAGGTCAAGATTAACATTGTGGATACTCCCGGCCATGCCGATTTCGGTGGTGAAGTCGAGCGCATCATGAACATGGTCGACGGTGTCTTGCTGCTCGTGGATGCTGCCGAAGGACCCATGCCTCAAACACGTTTCGTGCTCAAGAAAGCCCTCGAGATGGGTCACCGTGCCATTGTAGTGATCAATAAGGTCGATCGCAAGGATGCAGAACCCGTGCGAGTACTCAACCAGACTTTTGATTTATTTATCGAGCTGGGTGCTACGGATGAACAGGCGGATTTCCCCATCATTTATGCGAATGCCATTACTGCCCAGGCAGGCTTAACCCCTCATCTTGGACCCGACTTACAGCCATTATTCCAGGCGATCTTGCGCCACATCCCTGCCCCCCGCATCGACCCGGACGCGCCATTGCAGATGCTGGTGACCACCTTGGGATATGATGATTACCGTGGGGTGACTGCAGTAGGCCGAATTTTTTCCGGGAAAATCCGGGTCGGGCAAACCTTAGCCCGTATCACGATCAGTGGACAGGTACTGCCTGAGTGCGCCCGCTACCTGTATGTCCACCAGGGATTGAAACGCGTGGAAGTAGAAGAAGCTCAAGCAGGAGAAATTGTCGCCCTGGCTGGATTGGAGGGCATTGGTATTGGTGAGACCTTAGCAGATCCCGACAATCCGGTATCGCTTCCCCCAATCAAAGTGGAGGAACCCACCGTCCGTATGACCTTTGGGGTGAATACCTCTCCATTTTCCGGCCGGGAAGGTCGTTGGAATACCTCGCGCAGGTTGCGGGAACGGCTTTTCGACGAGTTGCGCTCCAATGTGGCATTGCGGGTGGCTGAAATGGATACACCTGATTCATTCCTCGTCTCGGGGCGTGGCGAGCTGCACCTGGCCATCCTGATCGAAACGATGCGTCGAGAGGGTTATGAATTTCAGGTATCACGTCCCGAGGTGATCCTTCGCCAGGGCGAAGCCGGTGATACATTGGAACCTTTCGAAGAGCTGTACATCGAAACCAGCCAGCAGACTGTGGGGGTGGTGGTGGAGATGCTTGGCGTTCGTCGTGGTCAAATGTTGGACATGCAAGATACCCAGGATAATAACGTACGCCTTAAATACCTGGTGCCTACACGCGGACTGTTGGGCTTCAGGTATCAATTTCTCACTGCCACGCGAGGGGAAGGCACAATGAACACGATATTTTGTGACTATCTTCCCATTGTCGGTGCGATGGAGGGGCGCGAGCTCGGCTCTCTCGTCTCCTGGGAGAATGGTATTACCACTACTTACGGCCTCAAGAATGCCGAAGAGCGGGGAAACCTTTTTTATGGCCCGGGTGTAGAGGTCTATGAAGGTATGGTGGTGGGCGAGCACCAGCGCCCGGGTGATTTGACGATTAATGTATGTAAAAAGAAGCACCTTACCAACGTCAGGGCAGCCCGAGGTGAGATGGAAATACGTCTCACTCCTCCTCGCCAGATGAGTCTGGATGAATCTATTGAGTACCTGTCGGATGATGAGCTCTTGGAAGTGACTCCGCAAAGCTATCGCATCCGCAAGCGCATCCTCGAGACTGAAGAGCGCGGCAAGCTGACCAAGCTGGCCAAGTTAGAGCGTCTTGGATAGGTCTTTCCGCTTATTCGTCGATTGATTGGAGCTTGTACCGATAAACCCGGTAACGCTTGTAGATCCTAGCGCCCGCCCGTGTTGCTAAGGTAGGGGTATAAGGGTTATCATCTGAGGTTAGTGATAAGTCGAACCAGGTGTACCCCTTGGGTATGGCACGTTTAGCCATCTCGTCAAAGAGCAACACTGCCACGCCTGTATCCCAATATTCGGGCAACACCAACACGCTCTTAATTGCCAGACATTTTGGTTGTCGTTTCATATGGGGTAATAAGCGTACAATATCCCATGGATAGCGTAAACCGTTGGCATGGATGAGCGCTTCATTTACATTAGGGATGCCGGGGAACCAGCCCACCGTCTCTCCGTCTACATCGGCGAACAACACCAGCTCGGGATCCACGATCTTCCGGAATTGCTCCAAAGCTGCCTGCAATCCCTCACGCGGCCAGGGGATGAAATCGGGCAGATGCACCAGGGCTTTGTTGAGCAGCACAAAGACACGCTCAACCTCCTCATCCCAAAGCTCCAGGTCTCCTGAGCGGATCTTTATCCAGCCATGTCGCTTGAGGCGTTCGGATAGGCGAGCCAGGCGTTTCAGCTCATCAGCAGCAGTCGAAGCAGTGATTTCATATGCGATGTTATCACCTCGCGCGGGAAGGAAACCGTAATGCTCGAAGTACGCCTGATAATAAGGTGGAGTGTGGCCGCACAGGATTACTGGAGGCCGGTCCCTGCCTTCAATCAGCACGCCATATCCATCTTCGTAGTCCAGGTTGAAAGGGCCATAAAGTGTATTGAGGTGGTGGTCGATTGCCCATTGGCGTGCATGGTCGAATAGGGCTTCCGCCACCTGTGGGTCTTGGATGCATTCGAAGAAGCCGATCATGCAGTCCTTCAATCCG
>Ga0153916_10001190_pt1 | contig 18481 bp, 15 predicted proteins | sample Opewatmetagenome_FD_109642 | JGI IMG/M metagenome (GOLD analysis project Ga0153916, IMG submission 109642) | Freshwater wetland microbial communities from Ohio, USA - Open water 3 Core 3 Depth 4 metaG | ecosystem: Environmental > Aquatic > Freshwater > Wetlands | place: USA: Ohio, Lake Erie... | reverse complement strand
GCGCCGAAGTAGTCCGCGTAGTCCTGCTGACCCTTGCTCTTGAAGTAGTCCGACAGCTCCTTGAACATCCTGGTGGTCTGGTCGTTGAAGACTGGCCGTATGATGCCGACGTACTCCTTCAGGTCAGCGAAGGCGCCGGCGGCCGCCACGAGAAACAGGACCGCAACGAGAAACGCCGACAACAGTCTCCTCTGCAGGCGCATTCCCCTACCTCCTTTTTCCCTGAGCACTTGGATTGGGTCCATGGTATCACACCCCGGGGGATGTCGGTAGACCTTTTTTAGGACCCAGCGGGCTTCATCCAGGTGACCGGAGCCGGCGGCCCCGGGTCGCGCGCCGACTCCTCTCTCCCTGCCCACCGTCAGGGCACGATCACCTCGTACGTTTCGAAATCCTGCGAGATCCCTTTCGCCGTGATGCTGCCGGCGAAGCGCGTCTCCACGACGTCCTTCACGGCCTGGTATACCGGTGCGCTCACCAGCACCCCGTCCACGGGGGCCTTGCCCTCCAGCCGGGATGCCAGGTTCACGTGGGACCCGATGGCGGTGTAGGCCATGATCCGGCGCGAGCCCATGTCCCCGACGACGACCTCGCCGCTGTTGATGCCCACGCGGATGTGGATGGGCATCCGGCCCTCGGCCTCCCACCGGGCGCGCAGCTCCCTCACGGCCTGCTGCATCTCGATACCGGTGCGCACCGCGCGAAGCGCGTGGTCGCTCTGCGGCAGCGGGTCGCCGAAGAACGCCATCAGGCCGTCGCCGATGAACTTGTCGATCGTTCCCTCGTTGCGGAAGACGATGTCGGTCATGTGCTCGAAGTACTCGTTCAACGTCCGGTGGATCGAGTCGGGAGGCTGCGTGGTGCACCAGGAGGTGAAGCCCGAGATATCGCTGAATAGAACGGTGACGACCTTCTGCTCCACCGACACGAGCCGGTTCTGGGCCTGCAGGATCTTGGACATGAGCTGCGGGGCGAAGTACCGCTCCATGCGCGCACGGGTGCGCACGCGGTCCCGTTCCGCCTGGAAATAGCGCCACGCGTTCACCGCCACGAGCGCCAGGACGAACCCCAGCGTGGGTCCGGCCAGCGCCGGCAGGACGCCGCGGAAGACAAGAAGGCCGAACTCGGCCGCCGCCAGGATGACCCACGCCAGCAGGGCCAGGAGAGAGCCCGCGAGCGGCCGCAACCTCCAGGTCACCGCCCAGAGCAGCGCGGCAAAGACCACCGTCAGGAGCAGCCCCTCCGCCCAGGAGGGAGCACGGAGGAATCGGTTGGAAAGGATGCTGTTCAGGATGCTCGCGTGGATGCCGCTTCGCGGGTACACCCGTTCCAGGGGGGTGGCCCCGTAGTCGCTGGCGGTGGTGGTGAGGTCGGAGACGATGACGTGCGCGCCGTCCAGCTCGCTTGCGAGCTGGTCGGCGAGGTCGGGATCGTTCTCGGCTTCCAGGATCCGGGCGATGGAATAGTGCGGGAACGACGCGGCCCAGCGCCCGGGGTAGTCGATGACCATGCGGCCTGCCCGGTCCACGGGAATGTCGACATCTCGCACCGTCCCGTCCGGCAGGCGGGCACCGGGCAGCCGGATGCGCGCGCCGAAGGACACCTCGATCCGCGCCGGGTCCACTCCCAGCACGTCGCAGGCCGCCCGCAGAGAGAACCCGGGGAGGTACCCGCTGCCGCAGCCGACGAGGAGGGGCATGCGGCGGAACACGCCGTCGGGATCCGGGTCGGTGTTGATGCTGCCGACTGCCCGCGCGGCGGCGGTGAGCGCCGGGTAGCACAGCGTCGCGGAGGCCGAACGGACCGGGTTCCCACGGCGGGTGATCTTCGGATGCCAGATCCAGCGCACGAGCGCATCGTCCGCGCCGGGGGCTTCCGCGGCGGTCCCGCGCTCCATCGGCCGCAGGACGGCGGGAACGAGGACGTTGCCCGCGTCACGGCAGGCATCGGCAAGGGCCGCGTCTCCGTCCGGAGTGCCCGACGCCGGAAACCGGATGTCGAGGAGGATGGAAGAGACCCCGGCCCGGGAAAGCGCGCGCACCAGCCGGGCGAAATCCCGGCGGTCCCCCGCCTTCATTCCCTGCTCCACCGAGTCCGTCAGGTCCGCGTGGACAATGGAGCGCTGCATCCCGGCGGGTCCCCGCAAGGCGTAGCGCAGGCGAAGCAGGGAATCGTTGACCCGGGCATTCCAGTCCCGTTCTGCGGAGGCGGCCAGCAGGGAAACCGCCCAGCCGAGGGCGAGCGAGGCGGCAACGATGACGGCGAGGGACCGCGCGGTCCGGGCTTCAGTGCTCGAGCCGGAAGAGCTTGTAGTAGAACCCCGGGGCGTCGATCCGGGTGGCGACCTTCTGGATAGAGGTGTGGATGCCACGAGTGCCTCCCGCGATAGTGACAGGCTTCTCCGCCGCGATGGTCAGCTGGCTGTGCTCCCGGCGCACGCGGGCGATCTCATCCAGCACCGCCTGCCGCGCGGCGGCTTTCGCGCCCGCGGAAGCCTTGTCGTAGGAACGGACGAGGGACTCCAGCTTGCGCAGGCGGTCGCTGGAGGCGATGAGGTAAAACCGCTCGGTTCCCTTGGCGTTGTCAAGGGTGAACCAGTTTTCCCCTTCCGGCACGAAGTATCGTGTGTTCAGGTACGCGCTGCCCCCGAACAGCTCGAAGCTCTGGGGGAAGAGCGTCTGCAGGTCTCCCTGCGCGTCGTGGAGGAAGAGGTAGATAAAGGCGCCGCGGATCGGCTGCACGTGGATCTTGAACAGGTCCCCCGGGGCGATGCTCACCCGCTCCTTGAAGTCGATGGGAGCGGGTGAGCCATCCGCGGCGCGCTTGACGAAGGCCCAGTTGAATGCGGTCCGCGCTTCCTGCGCCGCCAGGCTCACGGCGGAAGCCGCGAGGAGGATGATGACCGCCAGCTTCTTCATGACCACGCTACCTGCTGAAATCGACATACCACCCTTCCGTCCTGATGGATCCGGGCTCCCACCGCCCGCCGGAGTCGTTGGCGAGGTTCACCTCGCACCGCACCGGGACCGTGCAGTACGTTATGAACCGGTCGAGGGGAACACCGACTACGAGCATCGTGTTCGCGTTGTTGAAGGCAAGGATGTTGTTCCCGAGATTCGTTCCTGAGGCCTTGGTCTCGTCCCAGATCTCCATCCAGGAAGAGACCTGGTTCGCCCAGGGATCGTAGCTGAGCCTGATATTGAGCTGCTTTTTTGCCTCGATTTTCATCGCAAGCAGGGCGACAATACTCTTCTTGACTCCCGCGGGGGCCTTGCGCAGCGGGTTCGCGTTGTCGAAGTCCAGTCTCCAGTACAGGTTCTTCTCGTCGCGGCACATGTACACTCGCGCGATGCCCGCTCCCGGCTGCCCCATGAAAACGCTGCTGGACGAGCCCTGCCACTCGTAGAGCGGCTCGATCCCCGACCACGAGTCCGCCTTGCCGTCCAGCCGGATGGACCTGCGCTCCAGCCGGATAGGGGTGAGCTCCGTCTTGCCCCAGGCCACCGTGTTCTTCCGCCCCGGCAAGGCGGTGACGCTCAGGGAACGCGTGGGCTCTCCTTCCTTCTCAAAGCGCACGAGGAGCCACCCGGCCTTGACGCTGATTTCCCCCAGGGGCGTGACGCCGGCCTTCTCGCCGTTGACGAACACCGTGCACCCCGGCGGCGCGAACCGGATGGCGAGGCTGGTCATCATGACCTGAGGCCTCAGCGGCACCGTGATCGAGCTGCCGGCCGTGATGGCGACCCACTGTTTCGGCTGGGCACCATAGAACATCCGGTCGATGATGGTCTGCTGCACCTCGAAGCTGTGCGAGCCCGGCTCCAGCTCGATGGTGAGCGGCGTTTCCAGGAAGTCCCCGTCGTCGATGGCCACCTGCACGCCGGGCGGATCGCTGGTCAACGCGAGGGTCCCGGTCGTCTTCGAGGCCGTTTCAACGGGCGCAGGGGCAGGGGCCGCGGGGGCAGGGACGGCAATCGGCGCCTGGACGAAGCTGAAGCCCGTGCCCGAGATGGAGGAGCTGTGCCAGGGCACCTGCGCGCCGCTGGTTGCGGCCATGACCTCCTCTCGAACGCGGCGGATCATGAGCTCCACGTCCAGGTTGGGGTCGGCGAGGTGCTTGAGCAGCGCGCCGGTGAAGACCCCATTTCGCCCCTCGCCGTCCTGCGCGGTCTTCCCCGGAGCCGTCGCGTAGACGACGAGGGATTGCGGCGGCTGCACGTTGCCGACCACGGCCAGCCCGCGGTCGGCCGCCCGCTCGGCACCGGGGAACGGGTTGTTGCGGCAGGCGTCCAGGATGACGATGTTCGTACGGGCTCCCGCGGACTCCATCTTGGCGTACACCTGCTCCGCGTTCAGGGCGAGGTAGGAGAGCTCGTCCGCGTCCTGGATATCCGCTTTCGCGGGGACAAGGTAGTTTGCGCCCCGGTATTGCACCCCGTGGCCCGAGAAATAGAAGAGGGCGACGGCATCCGGACGGCGGATGGCGTTGCCGAAGTCACGCACCGCCCGGTTCATCGCCGCGAAGTCTGCGTCCACGAGGAGAGTCACGGAGAAGCCCACCTTCTGCAGCGCGGCGGCGATGTCCCGGGCGTCGTTGGTGGAGTTTTTCAGCGGCGCGTTGGAGTATGCCCCGTTCCCGATGACCAGGGCAAAGCGGGCTTCCCTGGATTCGACACCGTTCTGGCCGAAGCCGGGGGCGCCCTGGAGTGCGGCGGCCACCAGGAGGCAGCAGCAAAGGAGGTGGACCGCGGACTCGACGTTTGCTTTGTTCATGCGGGACTTCTCGTCGAGGGGACCGATACCATGATGGATCGGGTTCGTCGTCCCGTCAAGGTTTTCGCAGACCCCGCCTCCCTCTGGATGGCAGGGTGGTTCCCGGGCTATGCTCGCCCAGCCATGATCCAGGTACAGATCTCCCGATTCGGCGGCACCGAGGTACTGATCCCGGTGGAAGCTCCGTCGCCGGCGCTCGGCCCGGGCCAGGTACGTATCAAGGTGAGCGCGGCCGGGGTGAACTTCGCCGAGGTGCAGATGCGCATGGGGCTGTACCCGGAGGCCCCCCGTGTCCCCTTTGTCCCCGGGTTCGAGGTGGCCGGCGTCATTGCGGAAACCGCCCCCGGCGTGAAAGAGTTCCGGCGTGGCGAGAGGGTGCTTGCCGCCTGCCGGTTCGGCGGATATGCCAGCGAGATCGTGCTTCCCGCCGCCCAGGTGAGGAGGACCCCCCGCAGGCTGTCGGACAAGGAAGCGGCCGCCATTCCCGTGGCATTCCTCACCGCCTGGATCGCCCTGGTCGACATGGCCCGTGTCCGGGAGGGGGACCACGTGCTGATCCCCGGTGCGGCGGGAGGCGTGGGGACCGCCATGGTCCAGGTGGCTGCCCGGGCGGGGGCCCGGGTCACCGCGCTGGTCGGCTCCGCCGAAAAGAAGGCAAAGGTACGGGCGCTCGGGGCCTCCCAGGCGCTGACCTACGAGGAACTGGAGTCGAAACGAGGCGGCGCCAACGGCCGCGGCTTCACCCTGGTCATGGAGCCGCGCGGCGGGTCCTATGTGAGGGATTCGATGCGGCGGCTGGCGCCGGGCGGGCGGGTTGTGTGCTACGGCGTCTCTTCCCTTGTTTCGGGTCCGCGCCGGTCGATCCCCCTGGTCCTTGGGCGCCTTCTGCAGACCCCGCTCTTCACCCCCATTGGCCTTCAGATGTCCAACTACGGCGTGCTCGGGCTGAACCTGCTGAAGCTCTTTGATACGGACGAGGGCATCCACATGCTCATGAATGCCATGGAGGGCGTCCTGGAAGGCATCCAGACGGGGGTATTCTCTCCAGTGGTAGGCAAAACGTTTCCCCTCGCCAAGGCGGGAGAGGCGCACCGCTATCTCCAGTCCAGGAACGGTATTGGAAAGGTCGTTCTGGTCTGTTGAGCCCCTTGCTGTCATCGCCGAGTATTATTAAGAATATTAATTGACAATTAATTAATTTAACATTACACTTCTCTCATGCCAAGAAACAGGATCGACGCAAATGTCCGGTGCCCGTCGTGCAACGGGCAGCTCTTCCCACGAGTTCTCGTCTGCGACTCGTGCGGCCTGAAGGTCGAGGGCGATTTCGTGATGAACGAGTTCGGCACCCTGACCCCGGATGAGCTGCACTTCCTGCGCGTCTTCATCTATTGCGAGGGAAGGATCCGCGACATGGAGGCGGCCCTGGGCGTGAGCTACCCGACCGTCAAGGGTCACCTGGCATCGATCAAGGAAAAGCTGAGGCTCGCACGGATGCCGGGAGCTGCCGGCCCCGTGCCGCCCGAGGCTCCGCAAGGGCCGGAGCCGCCGGCGCCGAAGGGGCCGACGCGGGGCGGGAGCATGACGGCGGACGAGATCCTGGATGGGCTCGAGGCGGGCCGGATCAGCTACAAGGATGCGGTGAGGATGCTTCGAGGAAAGAAGAGGGAGGAGCAGGGCGATGAGCGCAGCGGCTGACCGGATTCGCGCGATGAAAGAGAAGGGAACCATCACCCCGGAGCAGGCAGAGGAACTGCTGGGTGCTCTCGAGGCGGAAGAGGGAGCGGCCGACGGGGCCGCGGCGGCCCCGGCAGGGGCGGCAGCACCGGGGGCCGGGTCCGGCGAGGAGACCCGCGCCGGGCCAGGCGAGGAGACCCGCGCCGGCCATGGGCCGGACGACGACATGGATTCGGGCCGGCGGGACCGCGGCCGGCGGCGCTCCGGCTCGTTCCTCGACATGGAGTGGGTCGGGGACATGGTGGAAGGGATCACGTCGGGGATAGGATCCGGGCTTCCCCCCTTTGCGGACTGGAAGGGACCCGGCGACAACTACCGCTACGAATGGGACCACCGCTGGAGCCGTCGCCGGGGCGGAAACGCGGAAAACTCTTCCCGGGTGGAGCAGCCCGAGGGAGAGACGTTCGAGTTCCAGGACAACCGGGCGGTCTTCAGCAAGCTCTCCGGGATGCGCCTCGTTCGGTCGAAGGTCCGGGACAACTCGTTCTCCGCCTCCACGCTGCGAGGCGCGGAGCTCACCGACAGCGCCATGCTGGACAGCTCGCTGGCAGGCGCGTCTCTGCACGAGCTGCGGATGGACCGGTCGCAGATGAAGGACGTCACCATCGCCGGCTCCAAGGTGAGCCGCCTCGAGATGGAGGACGGCTCGGGAATGAAGGACGTGAAGATCTCGGGCTCCTCGGTTTCCAGCCTCGCTCTGCGGGGCGGGGTCTGGCTCGAGGACATGAAGCTCTCGGGTGCGGCGATCACGGGCTGCACCCTCTCCGGGAAGACCCGGATCAAGGACAGCCGTCTCAGCGGCACCGCCGCGAGCCGTCTCACGCTCCAGGGGTCATCCATCAGCGACACGCGGATGGACGGCTGCACGCTGGCCGACACGACGATCGAGGACACGGAGATCCACGCGTGCACGCTGAAGGGCGTGGCCGTTCACGATTCGAAGATCGTCGGTTCGCGGATCCGGGACTCGCGCCTGGACGCGGTGGCGTTCGCCTCCCTGACGGTGGAACGCAGCGAGCTGAAGAACGTGGTCATCCGCGACACGCACCGGAGGGCCGAGCGCCTGGGCATCGTGGATTCGAAGCTGGAAGACGTGCACTTCATCGGGTGCAGGTTCATGGACACGACCATCAAAGGAGTCAAGGTTTCGGCGCTTCGGATCCGGGGCAAGGACCTCTCGGGCAGGACCATCGAAAGAGCGGAAGATCTGGAGGCGCTGTCTGAGAAGTGATTCGGTTACGTTTTGCCTTTTACAAATACATAGCGAGCTGGTTCTTGGGTCTCTGCAAATTAATTAAGTAACTATTAAGAATTTTAAGTTTTCTCTTGACAATAGTAAATCATCCTAGTACAGTAGCACTATTATGAAGATCGATACCCTATATCGAACCTATGGCCCGATGGTTCACCGCCGGTGCAGGCAGCTCCTTCGAGACGAGGAAGCAGCCGCGGACGCCATGCAGGAAACGTTCGTCCGGGTCCTCCGTCGCGGCGAGAGGCTGCACCCCCGCTACCCGTCGAGCCTGCTGTACCGCATCGCGACGAACGTCTGCCTGAACCAGCTGCGCTCAAACCGTAGGCGGCCGACGACAAGCGCGGATCCGCTGCTGCCGTTCCTCGAAGGCAGGGAGCGGGTCGAGGAGAGAGTCCTGGACGCGTACGTGGTCGAGCAGGTGTTCTCCCGTTCGAAGGACGGCACCCGGGAGGCTGCCGAGATGCTGTACGTGGAAGGCCGCACCCTCGCGGAAACCGCGGAGGAAGTGGATCTCTCCGTCTCGGGGGTACGAAAGCGAATGCGGTCGCTGCGCGAGCAGAACCTCTCGTTTGTCGATGGCTGAGAAACACGCGCCGGTAGTGCGCACCCGCAAGGAGGCATAGATGACACCCTGCATCCCCGGTTCCGGGGAGATCATTTCAGTCCGTGGTCTGCGGAAAAGCTTCAAGGCTCGCAGGGGGGGTGCCGGAGGCGCCGCCGGCGCGGGGGCCGCAGCCGCGGGGGCCGCGGGAACCGCCACGCGCGCCGGCCGCGTCGAGGCCGTCCGGGGCATCGACCTCGGAGTACGGGAGGGAGAGATCTTCGGATTCCTCGGCCCGAACGGGGCGGGCAAAAGCACGACCCTGCGCATTCTGTCCACGCTGGTGGCCGCCGATGCCGGCGAGATCCGCATCGCCGGGTTCGACGTGCGCAAGCGCCCAGGTGAAGTCCGCAGGAAGATCGGGTACGTGAGCCAGGCCGGCGGCGCTGATCCGCACGCCACCGGCCGAGAGGACCTGCTCCTCCAGGCCCGGCTGCACGGCCTGGACCGCTCTGCCGCTCGGCGGCGGGCGGAGGAGCTCATCCAGGCCCTCGTGCTTTCAGAGTTCGTCGACCGCTTCGTGAAGACATATTCCGGAGGTCAGAAGCGGAAGCTGGACATCGCCATCGGGATGGTGAACTGCCCGAAGATCCTGTTCCTGGACGAGCCCACCACCGGGCTGGACCCGGTGAGCCGGGCGCAGCTGTGGACGCAGATCCGTCAGCTGCGCGACCTGGGCACCACGGTGTTCCTGACGACGCACTACATGGAAGAGGCAGACGTGCTGTGCGACCGCATCGCGATCATCGACCACGGACACGTGGTCATGGAGGGCTCTCCCGCCGACCTGAAGGGAGGCATCCAGGGAGACATACTCTCCTTCACGGTGAACCACGTCCCCAACGCCCCCGAGGCGGCCCTGGAGGCGCTGCGCGGGCTGGAGTTCATCCGGGAGGCGAAGGCGGAGGGCGGGAGCCTGCGCCTCGTGGTATCCCGCGGCGGCGAGGCCCTTCCCGTCGTCCTTCGGCTGCTGGAGAGCAGCGGCGTCGGCGTGGCAGACATCAGCCTCTCGCGCCCGTCCCTGGACGACGTTTTTCTCCGGGCTACCGGCCACTCCCTCAAGGACGGGACTGCCCCCGTTTCGGGGATCGGAAAGGAATGATCATGAGGTTTGCCAGCGATTTCAGCGTCCTGTTCGGCCGGGCGATCAAGGGAAGCCTGCGCAACCCGGTCTGGCTGTTCATCGGGATGTTTCAGCCCGTGCTCTATCTCCTCCTGTTCGCGCCGCTGCTCAAGGGCCTCAGCGGCGTGCCTGGCTTTCCCGCCGGTGGCGCGTACGCGGTGTTCACGCCCGGCCTGCTGGTCATGCTCGCCCTGTTCACCACGGCGTTCGCCGGTTTCGGCCTCGTGGAGCACATTCGCAGCGGGCTGGTGGAGCGCCTCCTGGTGACCCCGGCGAGCCGCCTCTCGATCCTGCTGGCACTGCTCGCGCGCGACGTGTCGGTGCTGATCGCGCAGTCCGTCATCGCCCTGGGAATGGCGGCCCTGCTCGGACTGGAAGCCAGCCTTGCAGGCCTGCTGGTTACCCTCGTGCTGATGGTCGTCACCGGCCTGCTCATGGCCTCGTGCTCCTACGCCCTGGCAATGCTGCTGAAGCGGGAGGACGCCATGGCCTCCGTGCTCAACACGGTGGCCACCCCGCTGATGCTGCTGTCCGGGATCACGCTCCCCCTCACGCTCGCGCCGAAGATCATCCAGGCCATCGCCTCGGTGAATCCCCTGGCGTACGAGGTCACCGCGGCGCGGTCCCTGTTCCTCGGAAACTTCGCGGATTCCTCGCTGGCCGTGAGCTTCGCGCTGCTGGGCGGGCTGGCCGTGCTCGCATTCTGGTGGGCGATCCGCTCGCTGAGGAAGGCGGCCGCCTGATCTGCGGCACTTCACCCGCGCGGCGGAGGTGAGCGCACTTCGCCGGCCGACGCGCGGGAGTTGACATCCGGAGGAATCCTCTCGAAATTCGTCCCACGCGCATGGAAAAACAGGAGAAGCTCGGGGCGGAGATCCGGTTCCTCGGCCGGGTCCTTGGCGACGTGATCAAGGAGCAGGCGGGGGCCGAGCTGTTCGCCCTGGAGGAGGCGGTCCGCCTCGGCGCCCGGGCCCGCCGGGGCGGCACCCCGGGAGCCGAACCGGCGCTGGACGAGCGCATCCGCGCAATGGACGACGCGCAGGCGCGCACCGTCGTGCGCGCGTTCACCCTCTTTTTCGACCTGATGAACCTCGCCGAGGACCGCGCAAGGGTGCGCGTCCTGCGGGAGCGCGAGCGCGCCCGGCATCCCGAGCCGCGCCCGGAGTCGATGGAGGAGGCGGTGCGCATGATGCGCCAGGCCGGCCTCGGCCCCGCGGACATCCAGCGGCTGCTGGACCTCCTTTCCATAGAGCTGGTATTCACCGCGCATCCCACGGAGGCCAAGCGGCGCTCCGTGCGGACCAAGGTCCGCTTCCTCCGCCAGTCCCTCGTGCAGCTCGATGACGCCGACCTGCTGCCGCGGGAGCAGGAGCGCATCGTCGCGCGCATCCGCTCCCTCGTCACCGGGCTGTGGCAGACCGACCTCGTTCGGCCCCGGCGGCCCAGCGTGCTGGAGGAGGTGGAAGTCGGGATGTACTTCGCCGCCACCCTCTGGGAGGTGGCACCGGACCTCTACGCGGACCTGGACCGGGCCCTGGAGAAGATCTACCCCGAGGCGGATTTCCGCCTGCCGGCGTTTCTCTCCTTCGGCTCGTGGATCGGGGGGGACCGGGACGGCAACCCGTTCGTCAGCGCGGGGGTGACGGAGCGCACGTTCGTGCGGATGCGCGCCGCGGCGGTGGACGCCCACCTCGCGCGCTGCCGCATGCTCTTCGACGAGCTGACGACCTCCGAGCAGCAGGTGCCAGTCTCCCCGGAGCTCCGCCGGGCCGTGCAGGAGCGCACCGAGGAGTTTCCCGAGACGGTCGCCCTGCTGGAGCCGCTCTCCCCGCACGAGACCTACCGCCGGTACCTGAAGACCGTGGAATGGCGCCTGGAGCGCACGAAGGTCGGCGAGTCGCTGCACGACCCCTCGCGAGGCGCCTACCGCTCGGGGGCCGAGCTCGCCGCCGACCTGCTCCTGGTCATGGACAGCCTGCGGATGAACCGCGGGCGGGTCATCGCGGAAGGCGCCCTCCAGGGCTGGCTCTGGCAGACGGAGATCTTCGGGCTGCACTTCGCCTGCCTGGACATCCGGCAGGAATCCATCCGCAACGCGGTGGTCGTCTCCGAGATCACCCGGGCGCTCGGGCTGTGCCCGGACTACGCCGCGCTGGACGAGGAGGGCCGCCGGCGGCTGTTGAGAAGCAGCATGGGCGCCCGGCTCACGGTTTCCCCAATAGAGCTCGGCACGGACACCCGGGAGACCCTGGAAGTGTACAGCGTGCTGCGCCGGGCCGCGGCCACCGTGGGCGAGGAATCGCTTGGCGGCCACATCATCAGCATGACCCACCGGTTCAGCGACATCCTCGCCGCCCTCTGGCTGCAGGAGCTGGGGACCGGCGGGGCGGAAGGGCGGCCGGGGTCCTCCGGCATGGATATCGTGCCCCTGTTCGAGACCATACAGGATCTCGGGCGGGCCCGGGACATGGTGCAGGACATGCTGAATGACCCCGTCTACCGCCAGCACCTCGAGCGGCGCCGCAACGTGCAGGTCATCATGATCGGCTACTCGGACAGCACCAAGGACGGCGGGTACCTCGCCGCCTGCTGGGCCTTGTACCGCACGCAGAGCGAGCTCTCGCGGCTGGCCAGGGAGCGGGGCGTGCGCCTGATCTTCTTCCACGGACGAGGAGGCGCGCTGGGAAGGGGGGGAGGCCCGGCCGCCCGGAGCATCCTCGCGCTCCCGCCGGAATCACTCGGGGCCGGGCTTCGCATGACCGAGCAGGGCGAGGTGCTGGCCGACCGCTACGACGATCCCCGGATCGCCGGCCGCCACCTGGAGCAGGTGATCTGGGCGACCCTCGCGGCCTCCGTGCAGCCCCTGACCCCGCCGCGGCCCGAGTGGCTGGCAGCGATGGAAGAGCTGTCGCGCGAGGCGCTTGCCGCCTACCGAGCGCTCGTGGAGGAGCCCCGCTTTCTCTCGTACTTCGAGCAGGCCACGCCGATCCGCGAGATCGAATCCCTCCCCATCGCCTCCCGTCCCGCGCACCGCCACGGTGCTCGCGGGCTTTCCGACCTGCGGGCCATCCCGTGGGTGTTTGCCTGGACGCAGAACCGCTGCCTGATCCCTGCCTGGTATGGCCTGGGCAGCGCCTTCCAGGCCTATGGGCGGGCGCACCCGGACGGCCCGAAGACGCTGCGGGCCATGTACGAAGGCTGGCCCTTCTTCCGCGCCACCTTGGACAACGCCGTGCTCGCGCTGGCCAAGTCGGACATGGACATCGGCCGGGCCTATGCCGCCCTGGTGGACGACGCGGCGGTCCGCGAGAGGATCTGGGGAATGATCGAGTCGGAGTACGAGAGAAGCCGGGAGGCGGTGCTTGCGACCAACGGCCAGCCGAGCCTCCTGGAAGAGGTGCCGTGGCTGCAGAACTCGATTCGCCTGCGCAACCCCAACACGGACCCGCTGAACCTCCTGCAGGTGGAGTGGCTGCGGCGCCTGAGAGAGGCGGAGCGCCGCGGGGAGCAGGACGAGCAGATGGAATGCCGTGAGCTGCTGCGGCTCACCATCGAAGGGGTGGCGGCGGGGATGCGGACCACGGGTTGAGGTCAAGCCCGCATCGCCCGAAGCCTCTCGCCGTCTCGCTACGCGAGCCGGCTGCCGGCCAAGGGGGCGATATCCACGGAACATGCCGGGCCCGAGCCAGATGTCCAGCCCGCGGTAGATGGACCCGGCTGCCCGCATCGCCCGAAGCCTCTCGCCGTCTCGCTACGCGAGCCGGCTGCCGGCCAAGGGGGCCCCTCGCCAGCGGGCGGTTTCGGTGATACATTGAGGTCATGGCGATCGACGCAATCTCACCGGTCATGTCGGCGGCGCCCCTGACGACTCTCAGCCGGCCCCCGGAAACCGCTCCCCGCGCGCAGGAATCCGCGGCGCAGGAGAACGATGCGCGGCGGATCGCGGAATCGGTCAGCGGCGCCTCTCCCGCCGCTCAGGGCAGGCCCGGGGAAGCCTCCGGCCCGACGTCCACCGGCACCCGGGTGCAGGTCGTCGCCTCCCCGGACAACGAGGGATCCCTTCGCGAGTCGCAGTTGCAGCTCTCCCGGTCTTCTTCCGGGCCCGAATCCACCACTGCAGCCCGCGCGGCTTCCGAGGCGTACCAGGCGCAGGCCGCGGCAAGGGAAAACCTCACCCAGCAGGGACGCGGCAACGGCACGCAGGCCGGCAACGGCTCGCAGGGCATCAACATCCTGGCCTGAAGGCCTGCGGCAGCCGCGAGATCTCCGGTAGCTTGTCTTTCATGAACCAGTCACCCGGCATCTGGGACCGCCTTGCCGTCCCGTTCAGCGTGCTCGCGCCCATGGAGGACGTCACCGACACGGTCTTCCGCCGCATCGTGCAGGCGGCCGGCGCGCCGGACCTGATGGTGACGGAGTTCACCAGCACGGACGGCTTGTGCACCGCCGGGCGCCCGCGCGTGATCGGCCGTCTGGCGTTCACTCCCGGCGAGAAGCCGCTGCTGGCCCAGGTCTGGGGCAACAGCCCCGAGCGGTACCTGCGCGTCGCCTCGGAGATCCGCGCGATGGGCTTCGACGGCCTGGACATCAACATGGGGTGCCCGGTGCGCAAGATCATCGCCCGGGGATCCTGCGGCGCGCTGATCCAGAACCCCGGCCTGGCTGCGGAGCTGATCGCGGCCGCGCGCGAAGGGGCGGGCGGGCTTCCGGTCAGCGTGAAGACGCGCATCGGGGTCTCCCAGCCCCGGGCGGCAGAGTGGCTGGCTTTTCTCCTTTCCCAGGGCCTGGCCGCCCTCACTGTGCACGGCCGCACGGTGGTCCAGCAGTCCGAGGGAGCCGCGGACTGGGGCGCGGTGGCCCTGGCCGTGCGGCTCCGCGACGAGGCGGGGCTGTCCACCCGGATCGTCGGCAACGGCGACGTGCGCACCGCGGAAGCCTTTTACCGAAGGGCGCGGGAATCGCGGGCGGACGGGGTCATGATCGGCCGGGGGGTGTTCGAGAACCTGTTCCTCTTCGCGGCCATCCGCGGGGGCGCGGAGACGGAGTTCTCCGCCCTGGCCCCGCGGGAGAAGATTGCATGGTTTCGCCGGCACATCGACCTGCACGAGGAGACCTGGGGCCGGGCCGGGCGCTTTGACGTCCTGAAGAAGTTCGCCAAGACGTACCTGCGGGCGTTCGAGGGCGCAGGCCGCCTGGTGGACGCCATCATGCACACGCGTACCCACGCGGCGGCGCGGGAAGTCCTCGATGCCTGGCTGCTCCAGCCTGCGGTCGCCGTCCCGGCGGGAAACGCGGACCCCTGAGGCGGGGGCCTGAAGGTGTCTATACCAGGCCGAATTTCTCTTCGATCGCGCCCAGGGCCGCCTCGTCGATGCGGGCGATGGGGCCGAGCTTCATCGCGTTGAGCACCGCCCGGGCGCTGAACTCCGCCACTTCCAGCCGGTCGAAGGCCTGGGTGAGGTTGGCCCCCGTGGTCAGGACCGCGTCGTTTTCCAGAAAAGCCACGGGAGCGGATGGGGAGATCTCGCGGGCCAGCCCCTTTTCGTCCGTGAACTGCCGGCCGAAGCGGACGAGCGGGATGCTCCTGAGCACGACATAGCTCTCGGGGATGATCGCGCTGTCCAGGCTGCGGCCGGTGACGGAGAAGGCGGTCACCGCGGGGCCCTGCGCGGTGGCGATGGCGTGGATCCCCGGCTGGGCGGCATAGAGCTCCTGGTGCAGAACGACCGCGCGGCTGGGGACTGTGCCGCGCTCCCGCCTGCCGCCCCGCACGAGCACGAAGTCCGACTCGTCGATGTAGCTGCGGTCCACGCCGAAAGGGCTGATGAGGAACGAATCCTGGTCCACCCGCGCCGATACGGTTCCCTCGGTGCTGGTCATGAGCCGCTGCCGGTAGGCGCGGTGCACCATCTCCCGCATCTCGCGCCGCAGGCTGCGCTCAATGGAGGAACGGGGAAGCGGATCGAACTCTTCGAGACGAAGGTTCTTTCCCTGCTGGGAAAGAGCGATCTCATCCGGCTTGAGGGCCCGGACAGAGCCGAGTGCGCTCGCGTTGATGAGCGTGCGCGCGCAGAAATCCAGCGTCTCGAATCGCTGGAAGGCCTCCAGGAGCGTGCGGCCGCCGGTAGCCACGCCGTGGTTTTCCAGGAGCACGCTGTCGAAGCCTCGGGCGAACGCTTCGGCCAGGTTGCGGCCGAGCGCCTCGGTGCCCGGCAGGGCGTACGGCGCGTAGCCCACGACGCCGCACACCGAGCGGGCCTGGGGGATGATGCTCGTATCCGGGATCTTCCGCACGAGGCTGAAGGCCACCAGCGCAGAGGGGTGCGCGTGCAGCACTGCCCGCACGTCGGGCCGGCGGGCGTACACGGCGCGGTGAAACGGGTACTCGGACGACGGGGCGTGGGTTCCCTCCACCACCGTGTCCCCCCGCATTCGCACGACATCGCTTTCCGCAAGGGTGCCCTTGTCGATCCCGCCCGGCGTGATCCAGACGTCGCCGGAATCGTCCAGGATGGAGATGTTGCCGCCGGAGGTGGTGGTCATACCGTACCCGTAGACCCTGCGCATGATGGTCACGATCTGCTCGCGCGGATGCATGTACTCGTATTTCACGGGGGACGTCCTTTCCCTTGACTATACTGATTCCCCATCCTCGCGGCCTCCCCCTTGCATTGCCTGCCCTTGCGCGCCGCGCGGCAAGCGGCCATTGTGGAGCCGCGCCCGGAGGCGCGTGACCGCATGCGGCTGCCCCCCTTTGCCCTGGAACGGTTCTTCGCCCGGCACGAGTTCGCCGCTCGCCACCTGCTGTGCGTGTCCGACTGCGAGTCCATGAGCGTCGGCGAGCTCCTCGACATGGAGCCGGGAGCGTCCGAGGAGCTTCATCGGCTGCGGCTGGGCTACACGGAGAGCCCCGGCAGCCCCTCGCTCCGCGCCGGGATTGCCCGGCTGTACACCGCCGTGACGCCGGACGATGTGCTCGTGACCAGCGGGGCGGAGGAGGCGATCTTCCTCTTCATGCACGCCGCCCTGTCGCCCGGGGACACCATCATCGTTCACCAGCCCTGCTACCAGTCCCTGGCCGAGGTGGCGCGGTCCGCGGGATGCCGCGTGGTCCCGTGGCTCGCGCGGGAGGAGAACGGCTGGGCCCCGGATCCCGGGGAGCTTCCACGGCTGGCCGGGCCTGGCGCCCGGGCGGTGGTTCTCAACGTGCCGCACAATCCCACCGGCTACCTGATGCCAGCGGACCTCTTCCGCCAGGTGGTCCGCTTCTCCGAAGAGCGCGGCCTCGTCCTGTTCTCCGACGAGGTCTACCGGGGGCTGGAGAGCCCGCCGCGGGAGTCGCTTCCCGCGGCGGTGGACCTCGGCGCTTCCGCGGTCTCACTCGGCGTGATGTCCAAGACCTTCGGCCTGCCGGGGCTGCGAATCGGCTGGGTCGCCACGAGAAACCGCGAGGTCCTTCGCCGGATGGCGGAGATCAAGGACTACACCACGATCTGCGCCAGCGGTCCCTCGGAGCTCCTGGCAGAGGTGGCGCTGCGGCACGCGCGGGCGCTGGCGCGACGCAGCCGCCGGATCATAGACGACAACCTCGTTCTCCTCGACGCGCTGTTTGCGCGCCGGGCCGACGCGTTTTCCTGGAGCCGGCCCGCGGCCGGCCCGGTGGGCTTCCCCCGTTTCCTCGGGGGATCCGTGGAAGAGCTGTGCAGGGGTGCGCTGGAGGAAGAGGGAGTGTTGCTCGCGCCGGGAAGGCTTTTCGGAGACCAGGGCAATCACTTCCGCGTCGGGTTCGGCAGGTCGAGCCTGCCGGCGGCCCTTGCCGGCCTGGAACGGTTTCTCCAGCGGCTGCCTGCCGGGTGAGGACAGCCTGTGGACAACCACCCGGCGAACGATTACGGTTGACCCGTGGCGGACACTCTCGCGGAGCACAACGCGGCAGCCCTGGAGGGCCGAAAGGTGTTCTTTCTCCATCCCCACAGCGTCCTGAACGAAGACCTGCTGGTGGAGATCCTCTCCCACGAGTACGAGGTCTACAGCCTGCGGGACCACGAGACGGCGGCGCGGATCGCGACGAAATTTGCCGGCTCGATTTTCTTCGTCAACATAGATGAGGCGCTTCGGGAATCCCAGTGGGAATCCTGGATCCGCCGCCTCATGTCCCAGAAAGCCACTGCATCTGCGCGCGTGGGGATCATGACGTACAACCCGGATCCCGAGGTGGCCCGAAAGTACCTCATGGAGGTAGGCATTCCCTGCGGTTACATCCAGCTGAAGCTGGGAACGGCCGAGGGAAAGTCGATCATTCTCAAGACGCTCGCGGCCAACGAGGCCCGGGGCCGGCGGCAGTTCGTCCGCGCCCGCTGCACCGACCAGAGGAAAGCGTCCTTCAACGTGACGGTGCGCGGCGCCCACCTCACGGGAAAGATCCTGGACATCAGCGTGGCCGGGATGAGCATCCGCTTCGATATGACGGTGCCGCTGAGGCCCCACGAGGTGCTGGATGACGTGCAGCTGAGGCTCCGCGGGACCCTGTGCCGGCTGGGGGCCACCTTCGCCGGTGCCCTGCACGGGGGAAGCGACCGGTTCCTGCTGATGTTCCACACACCGCTTTCCGACGACGTGCGCTCGAAGATCCATCGGTTCATCTTTCTCGCGCTCCAGGAGGAGATGGCAGAGTTCATCCGCACCCTGAAGCCCTGAGCAGTTGCCCTCGTGCCCGGATTCCAACTTGACAACCGGAATCGGGTGCTTGATAGTACCAGTCTGAGAGGGCACATACCAAACCCCGCCCTCGATAGGAGGCCTCCATGAAGAGAGTTTTGGGCATTCTCGTGGTCCTCGCTCTTTTGGTACCTGCCGTCGTGTTCGCAGGCGGGACCGGGGAACCGAAGGCGAAGACGTACACTTTCGCGTACATGTCCGGGATCCTTGATCCTTTCATGATCATGATTGAGAAGGGCGCGCGCGCAAAGGCAAAGGAGCTCGGCGTGAACAT
>Ga0153916_10001189_pt1 | contig 18482 bp, 12 predicted proteins | sample Opewatmetagenome_FD_109642 | JGI IMG/M metagenome (GOLD analysis project Ga0153916, IMG submission 109642) | Freshwater wetland microbial communities from Ohio, USA - Open water 3 Core 3 Depth 4 metaG | ecosystem: Environmental > Aquatic > Freshwater > Wetlands | place: USA: Ohio, Lake Erie... | reverse complement strand
TAATTCCTTGTTTATCATCACCCTGTCAATAGTCGATTGATCATAATAACGGATCGTTATCAACTCCAGACCTGTCTCATAACTCACCCTGAAATCCTGCTCGAGATCATCTATGAGATCCCTGACTTTTTTCTTATTGTTACTTATACATATCTGGAAACTGACAGCTGAATTCTGCATCAGATTAATCCTTACGCCGTATTTCGAAAGGTATCCAAATATTACCTGCAAATTATCCTCGGCAATAAATGAAAAATCAAGAGGAGATATTCTGATTAAAACCTGATGCATCTTGAAAATAAATGAGGGAATAAGCTTTTCATAATGAAGATTGCCGACCAGAGTGCCTTCCTTGTCGGGCTCCAGGAACGACTTTACATAAAGATTGATATTCCTGTTCTGTAATGGCTTAATGGTCTTTGGATGAATGACCGTAGCTCCATAATAGGCCAGCTCAATTGCATCAAGATATGAGATCTTCTCTAGCTTGACAGTATCATCAAACCACTTGGGATCAGCATTTAAAACTCCCGGAACATCCTTCCATATTGTTACATTGTCGGCTTTCAGAATATGCGCGAGAATACCCGCAGTGAAATCTGATCCCTCCCGCCCTAAAGTGGTTGTTATATCATTTATTGTGGATGCAATAAATCCCTGAGTAACATATAACCTGGTGTCCCTGAAATGAAATGCATGCCTTATCAGCTTGGTAGATAATTCCCAGTCAATCCTTCCTTCCCTGTAATTATTATCACTCTTCAGATACTTCCGAATATCCATCCAGCGGTTTTCAATCCCGGCTTTATTAAGCCAGGCAGAAATAATTACTGTTGATAAAATCTCACCGTACGAAACAATCTGATCATAATCAAAGTCATAATTCAAAGTAGGTGGCTTACTTAACCTCTGCTTTATCTCCTCAAATAAGTCTTCAACCTCACTGAAAATACTATCCTTTGGATCCTGAAATAATTTCTCGACAATATTGATATGATAAATCTTCAGATCCTCCAATGATTTCTTCATTTCTTTCACCTTCTTGTGAAAATAATGATCAGTCACCGTTTCCAGGCTATTGGTCGTTTTGCCCATAGCCGATATAACTATTGCAATCTGATCATCAGGATATCTTTCCAGAATCTTACCAACATTTTTAACAGCATCTGCATTTTTTACCGATGCACCTCCAAACTTAAAGATAAGCATGGTATGTAAATTTCAAATTCAAACAAAACCGTCAAATTTAATAACAAAATAATAATACTAACCTCATATTACTATGAAATTATTTCAACATCTTTCGAGCGCAGCGAGTAAATGACGCGAGTGCAAACGAGCAGAATCCCAATTGTATAAAGCTGCAATTATCTTTATCTTCGCACAGTTAAAGTTATTAAGAGGGCTGTATCATAATTATATTTGAATAAAGTGTATTTATTTGAATATCAAATCTATGAATCGAAGCTTAAATCAGCGCTTTTCATTTAAATATAATTATGATACAGCCCTCGCCCCCCATGAAACCATACGAACTCCTTTCATATTACCCCGGAAATGATCTTTTCCGGAAATTTATCAATGAACTCCGAAAGGAAAAAACCGGGACCATACGACTGAAAGGATTTGCTGGCTCCGCTAAATCGCTTGTTGCAGCTAACGTCCTTACAGAAATCCCGGAAATTCACTTGTTTATCCTGCCCTCTTCCGAAGAGGCAGCTTACTTTTATAATGACCTTAACAACCTTACCTCAAACTGTGAAATACTCTTCTTCCCCTCTTCATCTAAAAGATCATTACAGTATCAGCAGATCAGCAGTTCAAATATCGTGATGAGAACATCTGTTATTGAACGACTGACGGAAAACCCGGAAAAACTGGCAATTATCACATCACCGGAAGCACTTGCTGAAAAAGTTGTTGCCCCCGAAGTGCTTACAGGAGAATCTTTAAGAATTGCAAGAGGAGATAGTCTGACTATCTCTGGTCTTATTGAATCTCTTGTTAAAATCGGCTTTAAGCAGACCGATTTTGTTTATGAACCTGGCTGGTTCTCTGTCAGGGGAAGCATCGTTGATGTATTCTCCTGGTCATCCCGACTGCCTTACAGATTGAGCTTCATCGGAAATGAGGTGGAATCTATCCGTATTTTCAATAACGAGACACAACTTTCTGTTCAAAAACTGGATAACATACTTATACTGCCTGATACCCAGACTTTCTCCTCCGGGTATGAAGAACTAGTAACAGCATCCCGGATTCCTTTTACAAAATTCCCTCATAAACCTGTAATAGCCTGGTTCACTGGTACCCAATATATACTTGACAAAATTGATGAAATAGCTGAAAAAACATCATTTATACCTTCGGATGAGGTTGATAATAATCCGGTCCATGATAAAAAAATCGTACTTGCATCTGCTGATCAGGTATTTTCTTCTCTCCAACAAGGCTGGATCATAGAATTTGGACCGGATTATATAACGACACAGGGTTCTGAATTCCAATTTACTACCTCAATCCAACCCGCTTTTAATAAAAACTTTGAACTTCTGGTCAGAAACCTCAGGCAAAATACAGATTCAGGATATTCTAATTTCATTCTTTCAGATAATGAGAAACAAATTGAGCGACTGAGATCAATTTTTAATGACCTCAACAAACATGTTCAATTTGTACCAGTCCTTACCAGCCTTCATGAGGGTTTTATTGAGCATTCACTAAAAATTGCCCTGTATACCGATCATCAGATTTTTGATCGGTATCATAGGTTCCGGCTCGATGATCAATTTGCGCATAGCGAAAATCTGACTGTCCAGGAATTGACTGGCTTAAATCCGGGTGATTATGTGGTACATATCGATCATGGAATAGGACAATTCGGCGGACTTGAGAAAATTGAAACCGGAGGAAAAGAACAGGAGGCAGTCAGACTTGTTTACAGAGATAACGACATTTTGTATGTTAGCATCCATTCCCTGCACAGGATATCAAAATTTAAAGGTAAAGATGGACAAATCCCAAAAATTTATAAACTGGGAACAGGTGCATGGCAAAAACTGAAATCTTCTGCTAAGAAGAAAGTAAAAGATATCGCCAGGGAACTGATCCGGCTATATGCGATGAGAAAAGCCCAGGAAGGATTTGTTTTCTCACCTGATAGCTACCTTCAGGCAGAACTCGAATCTTCATTTATATACGAAGATACCGAAGACCAGTTAAAGGCAACCCGTGATGTGAAACAGGGAATGGAAGCACCTTTTCCAATGGACCGCCTGATATGCGGGGATGTGGGTTTCGGTAAAACAGAAATAGCTATCCGTGCAGCTTTTAAAGCTGTCACAGACAGTAAACAGGTTGCAGTACTTGTCCCTACAACAATTCTCGCTCTCCAGCATTATAATACGTTCACGGAAAGGCTTCGTGACTTCCCGTGTAGTATCGATTATATAAGCCGGCTTAAAAGCTATTCCCGTCAGAAAGCAACTTTGCAGAAACTTGAGGAAGGAAAACTGGATATAATTATTGGGACTCACCGGCTTATCAGTAAAGATGTAAAATTTAAAGACCTTGGATTGCTTATTGTTGATGAAGAACAGAAATTTGGCGTGGGCGTTAAGGAGAAACTGAAACAGATCAAACTGAATGTTGATACCTTAACACTGACCGCAACTCCGATCCCAAGAACATTACAACTTTCACTTATGGGTGCCCGCGATCTGTCAGTCATTAATACACCTCCTCCTAACCGGTATCCCATTGCGACGGAATTGCATACATTCAATCAAAATATAATCCGTGAAGCTATCTATTTTGAAGTAGCCAGGAAGGGACAGGTATTTTTTATCCATAATCGCGTTCAGAATATAGGTGAATTGCAGGTAATGATTAAAAAATTATGCCCTGAAGTTAGTACTGCAATCGCACATGGCCAGATGGAAGGGGCACAACTTGAAAAAGTCATGCTGGATTTTATCTCCGGAATATACGATGTCCTTATTGCAAGCTCTATTATTGAATCCGGACTCGATATCCCCAATGCCAATACCATTATCATAAACAATGCCCATCATTTCGGATTAAGCGACCTCCACCAGCTTCGCGGAAGGGTGGGAAGATCGAATAAAAAAGCTTTTTGCTACCTGCTCGCACCACCATTAAATGTCCTTTCCCCTGAGGCCAGGAAAAGATTACAGGCTATCTCTGAATTCTCTGAATTGGGTAGTGGTTTTTATATAGCCCTTCAGGACCTTGATATACGAGGTGCAGGAAATCTCCTTGGAGCTGAACAAAGCGGCTTTATTACAGAAATCGGATTTGAAACCTATCAAAGAATCCTGGATGAAGCTCTTATGGAACTTAAAGAGGATGAATTCAGCGATGTGTTTACCGAAACGAAAAAACCTCTATCGAAACATAAAGAAATCAATTATGTAACTGATTGCCATATTGATACAGATTTGGAATTACTTTTTCCCGATGAATATGTGGGAAATATCTCAGAGCGCCTTAAGCTCTACCGGATACTGGATAATATCGACTCCGAAATGAAATTGAAGGAATTTGAAAATGAACTTGTCGACCGCTTCGGGAATCTTCCTGAACAAAGCAAAGAACTCTTCCAGGTGGTTCGCCTCAGATGGCTGGCAATAAAACTCGGTTTTCCCAAAATCATCCTTAAGAAAAACAAAATGATCGCCTATTTTATTTCCGACTCTGACTCACCTTATTTTCAATCTCCTGTTTTTTCCAAAATCCTGTCTTTTATTCAAACTCAGATACGCAACTACCACCTCCAGGAAAACAAAGGAAAACTCATACTCTACATCGATCATATCTCGTCCGTCAGCGAAGCCATCAGCACACTCCAGCGCATCCCCATCTGATTTATTTCTCTTTCGTAAATATCGGATTTCGTGTTTTTTTCTTTTATTTAGAGTTTCGATTTTTTACCCTACCTTTATTACGATAAACATTTGACAATAACAAACACTCTGATTTCGAAACCAGTGAACCTCGTAATCGACATTGGCACCTCTTTTATCAAAATTGCTATTTTCAGCAAATCTGAAATGCTGTTCAAAGAAAGTATTCCTGAAATCTCTCCGGAATTTATATCTCTTATTGTGCAAAATTTCCCAGACACCCAACATTCGATTTTGTCCAGTGTCCGTAAAAGGGATCATGCTGTGCTTGAATATCTTGATAAAAACTTCTGTAAGTCTGTTGAATTATCAGGTAAGACTCCTGTACCTATTAAAAACTTATATGGTTCGCCTGCAACCCTTGGCTACGATCGACTTGCAGCAGTAGTGGGGGCAAATACAACTTTCCCGGATACCAATGTTCTCGTTATTGATATCGGAAGTGCCATTACTGTCGACTTTATTAATAATAAAAATGAGTTTCCTGGTGGTAATATATCGCCGGGTATGATGATGCGATTCAGAGCCCTGAATGAATTCACAGCAAACCTTCCCCTTGAATACCCGCATGATAATCCTAAATTTATGGGATCGGACACTCCGGGTGCAATAATCTCTGGAGTCCAGAATGGAATTATCTTTGAACTGGAAGGATATATCCATCAATTCTCTGAAAGGGAAGAAAACCTTAAGGTCATCTTTACGGGCGGAGATGCAGTTTTTTTTGCTGAAAAAATTAATTTTCAAATCCTGGTAGATCCAAATCTAACCCTGAAAGGACTTAACAGGATACTGGAATATAATTTTTCATAAAAACTTCTTACTTCGTGAAATTCAGCACATTTAAGTTTTAATATATCTTTGCATGGTTTTTGTAAAATGAAGCTTTCGTTGTCGAATATTATCTCTGCTTTTATTGTGTTACTAAATTGTGTAAACATAATCGCACAAAAAGGAATTGAAGATGGTTCAAAGTACGGTCATGGAGACGATAGTGTAAAATGCCTGAAAAATCTTACGTTATGCAGGGATCGCATAAAAACAGGTAATTATACTGATGCTATCCGTTACTGGAGAGTTTCTTTCAATGAATGTCCCCAATCCAGCCAATATTTATACATCGATGGAGCAAAAATGTTTAACGAACTCATAATAGTAGAAAAGGACCCTGTCAGGCAGAATGCACTCATCGATACATTAATGATGATCTATGACCAGAGGATGAAATATTTCGACCAGAAAGGCAATGTACTTGGCAGAAAAGCTGTGGATCTTTTGCGGTACAGGAAAGATGATATTATTGCCGTCGAAGAAGCATATAACTATCTCGAAGAATCTGTGAATCTTTTGAAAAATAAATCATTAATGCCAGTTGTTGCAGCTTTTATGACTTCCACGTATGCACTTTTTGAGGCGGGGAAAGTAACTGATATGAAAGTGATTGATAATTACTCATTAGCTTCGGATATCATTGATAATGCACTTGCCGAAAACCCTGCAGATGAAGATGTGAAAAAAGTCAGGGAAAATATTGACCGTAATTTTATTACATGCGGGGCACATTCCTGCCAGTCACTTATCAACTATTTTAAACCGCAGTACGAAAACAAAAAGACTGACATTCCGTTTCTTAAAAAAGTCGTTTCATGTATGTCTACTCTGGATTGTAATGAAGATCCTCTTTATTTCCAGGCCTCAGAAGCTTTGTACCAGCAGGAACCTTCAGCTCTGGCCGCTTTTAACCTGGCAAAAATATTTGTGACGAAAGAAAATTATAACAAAGCAGCAGCTTACTATAAAGAAGCAATTGAAAAAGAAAAGGATCCTTTAAACAGAGCTGAATATTATTATCAACTTGGCTGGATTACATTTGGTAAACTGGAGGATCTTAAGTCAGCCAGGAAATATGCCCTACAGGCAATTAGTTTACGGCCCGGATGGGGTGAACCCTACATATTGATTGGTGATGCATATGCGGCCAGTAAGGATTGTTTTACCGATGATTTCGAAAAAAGAACTGTTTATTGGGCTGCTGTTGATAAATTCGTACAGGCCAAATCTATTGATGCATCGTTGTCTGAAAAAGTAAATGAGCGAATTCAGATTTACTCATCGTACTTCCCCGATGTGGAGACCATATTTTTTTATAGCCTGAAAGACGGAGATCCATATACAGTCGGATGCTGGATAAATGAAAAAACAATTGTCAGATCAAGGTAATTATATCAAAATCGGAATTCTTTTGCTCGTATTTTCGCTTTACTTTATTTCATGCGAAAATGAGATCGAAAAGATTAATTCCCTGATGGGAAACACAGCCTTTCCTAAAGTTTCTGGTAAAAATTTCGAAATTATCCAAAGTGATTCGGGTAAAGTAAAGGTGCGTATACTTGCTCCGGAGTTGTATAAATACGACCAGTTAGAACAACCATATATCGAATTCCCCCGGGGGATGAAAGCATACTTTTATGATGACAGCCTTAAAATTGAATCGGTAATAGAAGCCGGTTATGTAAAGTATTTTGAGAAGGAAAGACTGTGGGAAGCCAGTAATAACGTGGAAGCACGAAATTTGAAAAAAGGTGAACAACTTAATACTGAACATCTGTTCTGGAATGAACAGAAAAAAATTATCTACTCAAATACTAATTCAAGAATTGTTACCGAAGACGGGACCTTTTACGGTGAAAAAGGTTTCGATGCAAACCAGGACCTGTCTAAGTGGAAACTTAAAAGCTCAAAAGGCACAGTTAATGTAAAAAATGAATAAACAGATTTACTTTATCCTTGAAATATTCTGGTTCATTATTGGTATCCTCGCGCTTGCGGCCGGAATACACCAGACATCACAGCATGGATTGAAACAAAGCTGGCTGTTTTTCCTGATTTCAGCAACGGGATTTGGTATGTACTTCATGCGAAGGAATCTGAGAAAAAAAATCTCTAAATAACATTATTTCTCTATGAATCATGCCCTGATAATAATATTATCCCTCCTTTTTTCAGCCTTTTTTTCGGGTATGGAAATTGCTTTTATTTCCGCAAACAAGTTGAAAATACAGGTCGATAAAAACCAGGGGGTTTTTGGTTCCAGAATAATCTCATTTCTCAATGAGAAACCCGGCCACTATATTGCCACCATGCTGGTAGGGAATAATATCGCTATTGTTATATATGGGATTATAATGGCTGTTATTCTTGAACCTTTGATAAGCAGGTTTACCAGTTCTGATATTGTTATACTGATAATTCAAACTATAATTTCAACCCTTTTTATACTGATTACAGCCGAATTCCTTCCTAAAACTTTATTTATTATTAATCCAAATCTGGCCCTGAAAATCTTCGCTATCCCTGTTATCGTAATTTACTTATTGCTTTACCCCGTTACCAGAATAATAGTAGCTCTGTCCTATCTTCTGATACGGATTTTCACAGGAAAACCTATAGAGAAAAGTTCCGGCGAACAAGTTTTTGGAAAAATAGACTTAGATCACCTCCTCAGCAAGGCTCAGGACCAGGTAACGAGTACAATCGGTGAACAAAGGGGAATAAGAATTTTTCAGAATGTCCTCGACCTGTCAAATTTACGATTGAGAGATTGTATGGTGCCTCGTAATGAGATTATATCAATGGAAGAGAAAAGCCCCGTTGAAGACATCCGGCAGAAGTTTATCGAAACTGGCCTTTCCAAAATACTGATTTATAAAGAAACCCCTGATAATATAATCGGCTATATCCATTCAAAGGAAATATTCAAAAATCCTGTTGAGGTTACTTCTAAAATTATTAATATCCCCATTGTTCCGGAAACAATGCCTGCAAACAAACTCCTGCAGGCTTTTATAAGTAAACATAAAGGAATCGCTCTGGTTGTTGACGAATTTGGAGGTAACAGCGGTATCGTCACTATTGAAGATATTATTGAAGAAATATTCGGCGAAATTGAAGATGAACATGATTTCTCCGAATTGATTGAAAAACGTCTTAATGACAATGAATTTATTTTTTCCGGAAGACTTGAAATTGATTACCTGAACGACACCTATAATCTGGGAATCCCAAAAACAGATGATTATGAAACTCTCGCCGGGCTCATCCTGTTTTATCATGAGAGTATCCCGGTCATCAACGAAAAAATTACAATTCATTCATTTATCTTTAAAATTCTTGAAGTCTCTCAAACTCGCATCGGACTCATCCATCTGATAAAATGCGCCTGATGCTAGCGCACCCCTGTGACCTTGTAACTTGCAACCTGTAACTTGCAACTGTTATTATTTAATTTTCTATCTTCGTAGCTTAATTTTTTTTGAAATGGCAACACTACAAAAAATAAGAACCAGAGCAGGTATTCTGATTGCTGTTATCATTGGTATAGCAATATTTTCATTTGTGCTTCAGGATCTTTTAACCGGTGGAAAATCTGTTTTGGTTAATTCCCGGATCCAGTTTGCTGAAATTGATGGCAGAGCTATTTCTTACGAAGAATATGCTGACAGGGTTGAAAAACTTTCTGAATATTACCGCTTAAGGTTTGGCCTTACTTCTCTCGATGAACAAATGACGGAAGGTGTTCGTGAAGAAGCATGGGATAATCTTGTGAGAGAATATGCCACAAAGAATGAATTTAAAAAGCTTGGAATAAGCGTGCCCACGGATGAAGTGATGGATATGGTCCAGGGAAGAAATCCTCATCCGATCATCAGGCAGCTTTTCGCTGATCCCCAGACAGGTATCCTGAACAGGTCGTTCCTGCTACAATTTATCCGCACCATGGATGAGGATCCAACCGGAGCTCAAAAAACCATCTGGTTGCAGCTTGAAAATCAGATCATAGATGATAAAGCATTCTCAAAATATAATAACCTTATAAGAAAAGGTTTTTATACTACCGATCTTGAGGCTGAATTTGCATTTAAGGAATCAGATAAGAAAGTTGATTTTAGTTATGTAAGACAATTATTCACGAGTATTCCTGATAGTGCCATAACATACACAGAAGCCGATCTGCGGAAATACTATGAAGAGAACCGTAACCAATATATGCAGGAAGCTTCCAGAGATATCGAATATGTTGTTTTTGAGGTAATCCCTTCAGCAGAAGATGACCAAAGTACCCTTGACTGGATCAATAATCTGAAGAATGAATTTGAAACAACTGCAGATGTGGTTTCCCTAGTTAATATTGAATCTGACGTTCCTTTTGATGGTATCTTCTCAACTAAATCCCAGCTTTCCGAAAATATCAGTGATTTTATGTTCAACGCCAAACCAGGAGATGTAATTGGACCCTATTTTGAAAATGGCTGTTACAGGCTTGCAAGACTGGTTGAAATAGGATTCAGGCCCGACTCGGTAAGAGCCAGACATATTCTTATACAACCTGATCAGACTACAACTATGGAAAGAACCAGGGAAATTGCCGATAGCGTCAAAAATCTTATCATAAATGGTGCTGATTTTGCTATTCTGGCCATGACAATGTCATCCGATGGAAGTTCCCAGGACGGGGGTAATCTGGGCTGGTTTACGGAGGGGCGAATGGTTCAGCCATTTAATAATGCTTGCTTTGAAGGTAAAAAGGGAGATCTCGTCGTGGTCGAAACAAAGTTTGGCAATCATGTCATTGAAATCCTCGAACAGAGCCCTTCAGTAAAAAAAGTCCAGGTGGCAATTCTTAGCCGTGAGGTCAAACCAAGTTCTAAAACCTATCAGGGAATCTACACGCGTGCTGTAGAATTCGCCGGACTAAATAATACATATGAAAAATTTAATGCATCAGTGACCGAACAGAATCTAACCAAAAGATATGCTTCGGAATTAACTATAATTCAGCGTACTATACCCGGACTTGATTATCCCAGGCCATTGATTCAATGGATCTTTGAAGCCGACCTTAATGCTGTCACCCCGCAAGTTTTTGAACTGGGAAATAAATTCGTTATTGCTGCTGTAACTGCCATAAGGGAAAAAGGACCTTCGCCTCTCGATCAAATCAGAAATGAAATTGCGCTTGAAGTCAGAAAAAATAAAAAAGCTGAAAAAATCGCTGAACAGTTCCGGTCATATATTTCTTCCGATTCTTCTCTTGAAAATGTTGCAGCAAAAATGGGGCTTCAAATCCAGGAAGCTTCTAACATAAGTTTTTCATCGATCTCCATTCCATCCGCTGGAATAGAACCTAAAGTTATCGGCGAGGCATCAAGCCTGCCCGAAGGTGCTCTTTCACAGCCGATTCAGGGAAATAATGGTGTTTATGTACTGAAGGTTAACAGAATAAGTGAATCAAATGAGGTAAATACCCTGACAACTAGGAATAGACTGAATATGATGCGCCAGTCAAGGGTTTATTCCGAAGCCTATCAGGCTCTCCTCGATGCATCAAACATCAAGGATAACAGATATAAATTCTTTTAATCCACCCTGTCGTGAAGATAGGAATTATCTTCCTTCAGTGTTGGATTTTTTTCTTCATCCTCCGTTAAGGAGAATTTGGATATTTTGTTCTCAGAAGAATATTTTACATCATCCAGCTTGATTTTCTTGCGTACATAGGCTGGTTCGCTCTCAAGATCATCAACTATATCCTTCTTTTCCTGATCATTATAAACTTTGCTCTTAATCTTTTCATGAGCCTCTTTCAGTTTCTTAACCTTTTCTGCAAGCTTCCGGGTATCCTGCACAGATTCTCCATCATCCTGTTCTGGTTGGACAATGCTTTCACTTTTAATATCAAACTCTATGGTACGCTGAATATTGGTATGCTCCCTGGTAGCGCTGAAAGGCTCCCCAGTGGCAGGTGTTTTCCTGCCTGGAACAGGAGGTTTGGTATCGTCTTCAAGTTTAATCCTGTCAGGCCTTTTTTTCCTGACATATAATTCAGGGATGCTATTAGTTTCAAATCCTGTTGCAATTATAGTTATATTGATCTTCTCCCCTAATGACTCATCCCTTCCTGTACCCCAGATTAAAAGTGCATTCTTTGCAGCAGTTTGTGTGACAAAATCAGTGATTTCACCTACTTCATCCATACTGATCTCATCAACACCGGAGGTGATATTTAAAAGGATACTGTCGGCTCCTGTTATATTGTTATTATTAAGAAGTGGCGATGAAAGAGCTTCCTGGATTGCCCTTAGCGCCCTTCCTTCACCGGAGGCACTCCCGGATCCGAGTATAGCCACACCACTGTCACGCATAACTGTTTCAACATCTGCAAAATCCACATTAATATACCCATGAACAGTTATAATTTCCGCAATGCCCTTCGCTGCTATGGATAAAACATTATCAGCCTTGGCAAATGCCTCCGACAATTTCAGGTCACCATATATTTCCCTCAGCTTTTCATTATTGATCACCAGCAAAGAATCCACATATGCCCTTAGTTCATTGATTCCTTCAATTGCCTGTTGAACCCTGAGCTGGCCCTCGAATCTGAATGGGATTGTTACAATAGCAACTGTCAGTATTCCCAGTTCCCGGGCAGCCCTGGCAATGACAGGTGCGGCACCTGTACCTGTACCTCCACCCATACCGGCTGTAATAAACACCATTTTAGTATTTTGCGATAAAACCTCTGTAATATCCTCCAGGCTTTCCAAAGCAGCCTGCTTGCCTTTCTCTGGTTTATTGCCAACTCCCCATCCTTCAGTGAGTGCCGAACCTATCTGGATCTTAACAGGAACAGGACTGTCATTTAACGCCTGGACATCTGTATTGCAAACTACAAAATCGACATCCTTAATGCCCTGTTTCCACATATGATTGACAGCATTGCTGCCTCCACCGCCAACCCCGATCACCTTGATGATCGATGACCGGTTAACCGGCAGTTCGAAATTTATAAGTTCTTCTGACATAGTTGGATTTATTAACGGTTATTTATGTTTACACTTAAGAACTACAGTGCTGAATCATCTTCTTCAAAAATCTCATTCAGCTTCTCTTTAAAAGCTATGAAAAATTTGGGTTTGAATTTTGTCTGTTGTTCCTTGTTTTCCCCAGCAGGATTTTCAACTTTTACCTCGATTTTGCCTTCTTTAACTTTTTCCTTTGATTCATGCCCCTTTAGAAGTAATCCTACACTGGTCGAAAACATAGGCTGATTAGCTTCCTCGATGCTCTCAGCAGCAAGATGTTCATTTGGGTAACCTACCCTTACATCATATCCGGTCTTGAACTTGACCAGCTGGGGTAAATGCCTTAATAATGCTCCACCCCCTGTCAGCACAATACCAGCACTCAGCTTATCTGCAACACCTGATGTTTCTATCTCGTAAATAACGTGATCCAGTATCTCTTCCATCCTCGACTGAATTATATAAGCCAGGCTCCTGAAGCTGATCTCCTTCGGTTCCCTGCCGCTAATTCCAGGTATGGTCACTACCTTATCTTCCTGGGCCAGGTCACCCAGAGCTGAACCAAATTGTATTTTAAGCTGCTCCGCCTGACGTCCCAATATCGAGCATCCCTCCTTAATATCACGCGTAATTACATTACCTCCAAACGGAATTACTGCCGTATGATAGATCACATTATCATAATATACGGCAAGATCTGTTGTACCTCCTCCAATATCTATAAGAGCAACACCAGCCTCTTTTTCATCTTCCGTCAGGACAGCCTCAGATGATGCCAGTGGCTCCAGGATCATCTCCTTCACATTCATACCTACCCGGTTAATACATTTCTCCATATTTCTTGCCGATGAAATCTGGCCAATGACAATATGGAAATTTCCTTCCAGACGTTTCCCTGACATCCCAATGGGATTCTTGACTCCTGCCTCATTATCGACTATAAAACTCTGAGGAAGGACATGTATGATTTCCTCACCTGCTTCAATCTGGCTGTTGTACATATCACTCACGAGTTTTCCGATATCTTCCTCCGTGATTTCATCATCAAAAGAAGCACGGTTAATGTATGTACGGTTCCGGATGCTCCTTATATGCTGTCCTGCAATCCCCACGAATACATCCGAAAGAGTAAGTCCGGTCTTATTACGGATCTCCTCAACGGTTGTCTGGATTGAACATACAGTTTCCTCAATATTCAGTACCACTCCTCTCTTGACTCCCTTTGATGTTGTTTTACTCATGCCGATAACCTCAAGTTTTTGGTTTTCGTTCATTCTGCCGACAATGGCCACGATTTTCGTGGTACCAATATCGATCGCAGCGATTAATTGATCTTTTTGTGCCATAATTTTATCTTTTAGTACAAACTGCTTGGTTTTTATATTTTAAGCTGATCTTGTCATACTGATTCCACCCTGTATTGTAAAATCCCTCGTTATAAAGGATCCATAATTTTTCAAATTTTTCTTCAATATCCTCTGCCTTTCCGAATTCAATGATTTGAGCTCCCACGCGGGGAATAAGTTCAAACTCACCTTTCCCATTCACATACATTTGTACTATCTGCGCTTCCCAGAATTTATCCGACCTGATAAACAATACCATTTTATATATATCCATCAAAAGATTATTCTCCGGGTTTAAATCAAAAATATTCGACACCCTCCTGTAACGCTCCCCTATTGCGCCATTTACTACCATGACATAAGGGCTGTAATTAGCTGATAATGGAATAATATATCCTTCTTTGTCTATATAAAATCCCTGTCCGGATCTGTCAATTATTCTTACTATCGGATTCCGTTGGTGTATATCCACAACAAGTTTTCCGCCAACTGTCTGGTAAACCTCGGCTCTTTTTATGTATTTTATTCCCCTGATCCTGTCTTCTATTTCCTGTAAGTCCACTTCATAAAATGGCTTGCCTGCCAGACTATTTCCTCCCGTTAGAAATACATTCCGGATCATCCTTGAATTTATAAACCGCACATCCAGACTGTCATGAATAATGATTCTGACATCATTACAAGTAACCTTCTTCTCCTCTTTTCCTACAAAACCTAAAATAACTATCATATATCCCGTTATAGCTATCAGCAACACTATATGTATTATAAATTTCTTCATATAATTCTCAATCCAGTAATTTAACTATCGGTTCAACAAACAGGTCAATATCACCAGCACCCATGGTCAAAAGGACATCCGGCTTTATTTTCCTTAATTCATCCATCAGATCATTCTTGCTGCATAATTTCTTATTATCCAATGTGACTTTTCTGAAAATAATATCCGAACTTATCCCTTTAATAGGTAATTCCCTTGCAGGATAAATGTCCAGTAATATCAATTCATCTAATTCCGAAAGACTTTTTGCAAAACCTTCCGCAAAATCTCTTGTCCTGGAATAAAGGTGAGGCTGAAAAATACCAGTTATCTTTCTGTCAGGATATAATGCCCTGACTGACCTTATGAAGGATTCAAGTTCTTTGGGATGGTGGCCATAATCATCAATATAAACCACATCATCCCGGTTAATATGAATGTCAAATCTTCTTTTCACTCCCCTGAATGTTTCCAGTGTTTTCCGGATGACTCTTTCCCCCGTTCCCATAATGTATCCCAGAGCAGCCACTGCAATGGCATTTTCTACGTTGACTAATCCCGGAAAACCGGTCTTTAACCCAGTGATCATGCTTTTCGGCGTATGCAGATTGAACCTGTAGCCATTACCTGAAGGCTCAATATTTACTGCAAAAAAATCTGCTCCCGGATGTGAAGAATATGTATATATCCGGGCATCACCTTTACCGGAAGCAATCGATTCAATCTCTTTCTTTATGATAATATCACCGCCACTTCTGACTTGTGCAATAAATTGTCTGAATGAAACCTCCATCGCTTCTTTATTCCCATAAACATCAAGGTGATCAGGATCGCACGAAGTTACTATAGCTTTCTAGGGGAATAGCCGCAGAAAAGACCTGTCAAATTCGTCTGCTTCAGCTACTATCCATTCACTGGCTTTATTGATCAAAGCATTGGTATTGTAATTTTTTGAAATACCTCCCAGAAATGCCAGGACCGGAATATCTGCAGTATTAAGCAGGTGGGCAGCCAGGGTTGATATAGTTGTCTTGCCATGAGTTCCGGCAACTGCAATACATCTGTGACCTACTGATAACATCCCCAGAACTTCCGAACGCTTCAGAACCGTAAAACCTTCCTGCCTGAAATATTCAAGTTCCGAGTGATCTGCCGGGACAGCAGGTGTATATACCACAAGTGTCTCACCAGGATTTTGATAAACGGTCTTTACCATTTCCGCCTGTTCATTATAATGAATATGAGCTCCTTCTCTTTCAAGTTCTTCTGTCAGTCTTGTCGAAATTTTATCATATCCAACTACATGCCACCCACCTGCAATAAAATACCTTGCAAGGGCACTCATCCCAATCCCCCCTATCCCTATCATATAAATATTATTATAACCCTCAATCCTCACCATATCTATGTTTCTACAATTAATTTAAGTTTTCTCTCCCTCTCACCCCCTCACCCACTCAGTCCCCTGTCCTGTACCCCAAACTCCATTAGACGTATTACTTCTTTAGCGATCCTCCCTGCCGAATCCTCCACCGCCATCGACAATATATTTTGCGACATCTTTTCCAACCTCTCCTGGTCATTCAACAACTCAAGAGCCTCAGAAATCATTCTTTCCGCAGCTTCATTGTCAGCTATACAAATTGCAGCTGACTTATTTACTAAAGCCATTGCATTTTTTGTCTGGTGATCTTCCGCTACGTTTGGCGATGGAACCAGAATAGCTGGCTTCCCGGCATAACAAAGCTCCGATATAGTAATTGCTCCGGCTCGTGAAATAATTACATCAGCCACAGCATAGGCAAGCTCTACCCTTGTTATGAAGTCCTTCAGAATTATATTTCCTGCCACTGATTTTTCTATTGCATTTTTTGCAATATCATTATAATATTTTCCACACTGCCAGAGAATTTGTATCCCTGAATCACGTAATTGATCTATGTTCTTCATCACACCTGTATTGATAGTTCTTGCTCCCAGGCTACCTCCCATAACCAATAGTGTTTTAAGATTCTCATCAAGACCAAAAAAATTGTATCCTTCAGACCTTAATTCTTCCGACTTTATTTTTTTAAACTCCTTCCTTACTGGATTTCCTGTAATCACAATCTTATCCATCGGGAAGTATTTCTCCATGCCATCATATGCAACACATATGCGACTGGCCTTCTTTGCCAGCAACTTATTGGTAATGCCTGCAAAGGAATTCTGCTCCTGAATAAGGGTTGGAATGCCCTTAACAGCCGCAGCTCTCAGGACAGGTCCGCTGGCGTATCCACCAACACCGATAACCACATCGGGATCAAATTCTTTTATAATCCTGTTTGCCATCCTTAGGCTTATGAATAATTTAATAATGACCGTAATGTTTCCTAAACTTAACTTTCTTTTGAAACCTGCAACCGGCAGACCTTCTATCCTATAACCGGCTTCAGGCACTTTTTCCATTTCAAACCTGTCCTGTGCACCTACAAAGAGGATATCAACTTCCGGTATCCTTTCTTTCAGTGCATCAGCTATGGCGATCGCCGGGAAAACATGGCCTCCTGTTCCACCTCCGCTGATTATTATCCTATTCCGTATGTTCCTGCTCCTGTTCTTCATTTTCCCCTTGTTCATTAAGCCCTTTGCTTACACTCAGTATCATGCCCAGTGATATACACGTAAACATCATAGATGTTCCGCCCATGCTGATCATTGGTAGCGGCTGGCCTGTAACAGGCAGGAGGTTCACTGCAACAGCCATGTGTATCATAGCCTGGAGAACCAGCCCTACTGTCAGCCCCACAGCCAGGAAAGCAGGAAATGCCCTTGTGCTCTTACGTAACATTACTCCCGCCCTGTATAACAGTATAAGATATAAAAGCAAAATAGGTATGCCTCCAAGCAATAATCCATATTCCTCAATGATCACGGCATAAATGAAATCTGAATAAGGATGAGGAAGAAAATTTCGCTGGGTGCTGTTGCCTGGAAACTTGCCGAACAAACCTCCGCTGGCAATAGCAATTTTAGCCTGTTCAACCTGGTAATTCTCAGTATCCTTATCAAAAAAGCCTATAACCCTGTTTTCCCAGGTGCCTACCCTTCCTTCTTTCTCAGTTAAAATGACAATAGTGACATAAGATCCAAGTATAAGGGTTCCGGCAAGAAATAATATGACAAGGTACCTGGTCCGGATCCTGCCAGTAAACATTAAAATCACGCATGTAGCAAACAGGATCAGGGAAGTCGAAAGATTTTCAGGCATGATCAGGAGACATATAACGCCTACAGGTATAATAATTGGCAGAAAGGCACGGTAAAAATCCTGGATATTTTCCTGCTCCTGCGAGAGTACCCTGGCAACATACATTATAAGCGCCAGTTTTGCAAAATCAGATGGCTGAAAGCTCATTCCGATCAGCGGTATCTCAAGCCACCTGGAAGCCCTGTTGATATCCTCACCAAATATAAGTGTCACCACAAGTAATGGTATCGCAATGATCAGAAATATCTGAGATAGTTTTGAAAAATATTTATAAGGAATCCGGTGAATAATATATATCATGATAAGGCCGGCAATCAGGAAAATAGTATGCTTTGC